>Ga0256914_1001170_pt1 | contig 24694 bp, 12 predicted proteins | sample HulkmetaG_FD_191571 | JGI IMG/M metagenome (GOLD analysis project Ga0256914, IMG submission 191571) | Hydrothermal chimney microbial communities from Main Endeavour vent field at the Juan de Fuca Ridge, Pacific Ocean - Hulk | ecosystem: Environmental > Aquatic > Marine > Hydrothermal vents ... | reverse complement strand
TTCGTTGGGCCGATGGTTAACCAATGCCATACATAAGCGAGGGCAGTGTTTATGGGGAGGGGTGTTTGGGGTCTAGGCCAATGTTGGAGACGTTCTAGAGCGACGGGAAGCCATGGCGTATAGAGCACAAGAGCCCCAATGTAATGAGTCCCTGCTCGAATAAGGCGGGGAACAACAGGAATACTTCGTCGAGTAGATATTATCCAAATGAGATACGCGAGCAAAAAAGTTCCGATAACTACTGGGAAAGTATAATGAGTCCACAGACCTGCTGCTAAAGCGACGATAAATCCTACATCCCATTTACCCAAAGTAAGAGCCGGGTGATGAGGGGAAAGGGGAGTGTTGGTTTTTAGGGTGTACAGGCGGGCTCTCCCTTCTTGGAGGATAATACGCACGAGTAGATACGCGGCCAATGTGCTCCATAGAGCAAGGAAAATGTACATACGTACTTCCTGGGCATAATAGACGAGAAACGGGTGACACGCGGCCAAGAGTCCGGCTACGAAGGCGGTGGTACGTCCCCACAAGTACTTAGCCACAAGCCAGGTAAGGAACACAACCCCTACGCCGGCAAATGCGGAAAGGCTGCGAAGGGCAAACTCGGACGTTCCAAAAACGCGGACCCATCCGTGGAGGAGAATGTAATACAAGGGGGGGTGGATGTCCAGGGCCGCATGCTGAATTAATTGAGGTAAAGGCCGCATGGCTTGGGCGACCGAATTACCCTCATCTGCCCAGAGGCTTGAAGCCGTTAACCGGTAAAACATCGTGCTCAGAGCAAGGACAATCACAAGGAACACATCCGCGAACGCCAAAATCCCCAGCCGAACATCATCAGATGGGGGGGAAGTTCGGATAGGGCGCGGCAATCGTCTTCTGAGCGTTTTCTCCGTGCGTTTTTTAGGCATGTACCGGTTTCCTACCTGCGCGTGAAATGCCCGGCCGAGATACGTGTTCCCTATTGTACCCGGCCAGAGAGGAGGAAGGAAAGTGTGGAGGTGGGATGGGGAACACGGTAGATTAAGGGTTAAGAACCCCAGCCTTTGCGGAGCCGTGCCTGTCCAGCAGATTATTCTGGGGGGAAAGGAAATATCGTCATGGGGCATTTTAGAATTTACGAGAAGCGCATGGCTTTGCAATCCTCTTAGAGCAGGCACTTCACAGCCAACTGCCCTGACAGCATCTCCGGTGTTTGAGAGGATTTGACACGAGATGCCTGTCCTCGTATAATACAGGGTGGAATATGCGGGTGTAGCGCAGTGGTAGCGCAGGGGCTTCCCAAGCCTCGTGTCGCGGGTTCGAATCCCGTCACCCGCTCCTGAAAAGAAGGACGGAGCCCATTGCTTCGTCCTTCTTTTTTTCTAATTACCCTCCTGGTAGAGCGGTCTGTTTTATTTCTTCCTCTCAAGCAATGCACTCTCACGCGAGATCTCCGTTTGACAGCGGGAGGTATTCTGTGTTACACTGTATTTGCACACGTGTGCAGTACAGGAACATAGGTGGAGGGCCTCCATGGTCGCGGAGTCGGTAGGGTCAAAGGGTGGTCGTGTATCCATTAAGGACATCGCCAAAGCCGCCGGTGTGTCCCATTCCACAGTCTCCCGGGCATTACGAAACAGCCCTCTGGTCAATGAGAAGACCGCTGCTTATATCCGCAAACTGGCCGAGGAGATGGGCTATACGCCCAACATCGTGGCCCAGAGCTTGGTAACCCAACGTACTTATACCATTGGCCTTGTGGTGACCTCTATCTCCGATCCTTTCATTGACCGGATTGTAGAGGGCATTGAGGATTTAGCGCTCTCCGAGGGGTATAGCGTGTTCCTCAGCGCGTCTCATGCAGACCCCGGTCGGGAGATTGCGGTGGTGGAAACTTTCCACCGCCGTCGTGTGGATGGGCTGATTGTGCTCGCCTCACGTGTGGGCAGTCTGTACGCGGAGCGCCTGCAGGATCTGGGTGTCCCCATTGTCCTTATCAACAACCAAGCAGATGGGGAGTACATCTACTCGGTCTCCGCGGACGACCCCCAAGGGGCAATGCTGGCGGTCCAGCACCTGGTGGATTTGGGCCATGAGCGTATCGGTTATGTGGGGTGCCATTTCAGAGCCCACTCCAATCGGCGGCGTTTAGAAGGATATCGGCGGGCATTGAGTCGGGCGGGCATCCCGTATCGGTCCAACCTGGTGATTCATCCGCGCACGTTTTCTGATGTGGAGAACGGCCGCGCGGCGTTGCAACCCCTTCTGGAATCGGGGGCCACGGCTGTGTTCTGTTACAACGACCGCACGGCCATTGGCTTGATGGTGGAGGCACGGAAGCAGGGCCTGCGCCTACCCGAGGACCTGAGCATTGTCGGGTTTGACAACATTGAGGCCAGTTGGTATGTCTCGCCTCCCCTGACCACCGTGGATCAGCCCCGTTTCCGCATGGGGCAGGAAGCAATGCGCATGTTATTGACGTTGTTGGCCGGGGGAGAGGTTAGTGACCGAAGTTTCCCTTGTGATTTAATTGTGCGCGAGTCAACCACGTCCCCGAAAGGACAACAGGGCCATGTATCAACTGGAGACATTGTTGACGACATTGGATAAAAGGCCAGTACCTGCAGATGTGACCGAGTTTTGGAGTAGTCGCCTGGGGGAGATGACCGGTTTACACGTCTACCCTCGTTCCCTTACCCCGTGGACTGGCGCCTTATACTTCCTGGGGCGGCGTAGCGATGGAAAGTGGTTGGGCATCCTCTCCCCGGGCGGGCAGAATGCGTTTGAGGGGACTTCGCAGACGGTCATGGTAGACCGTTCTCCCTATGTATTGCAACTCTGTCCGTTAACGCACCCCAATGCCCGTGCATTGCGGAATGCGCTTCCCTTCCTGCAGCCGCAGACATTGGGATTGCACAAATCTGTAGGGCTGGGAGATCGACTGGGTATGGCTACTCCCGGCCATGTGCGGGCAGTGCGTAAACACACAATGCGCCCCATTTTCGCCCAACAGTCCATCCGAGAAATGGAGCGCACCGGCCGCACCCCAGAACAGGTAATGGATGACGCAATGTGGGGCGTATTTCAAGAAGGATGGCGGGATGGGTTTGGCGCGGACGCGGATCACCTGAAGACGTTTGAACATGTGGACCGTTGTGTGCGTGCAGGGTTCACTTTTTACACCGTTGACCCCAGCGATTACGTGGACAACGCCGCGGATACAGATGACATGTCCACCTTACGGGAGAAAGTCCGCGCGTTACCCTGGAATGCGTTAGACGCGTCTGAGGAGAAATTACGTGCTTTATATGTGGGGCGGCCTTTTGACTTGGGGGACTTTTCCATCACCTTGACAGAAGAGGAAGTGTGGCGAGCAGCCGCGAAATACGGTCGAGCCATCGCTCACACGGCTCAAATGTACTACTACTTGCGAGAGCGCCTTGGCGACACCTCTTTCGAGTTGGAGATGTCTGTAGATGAGACGGAAACCCCCACGCGGGTTCCAGAACATCTCTTTATAGCCAGCGAGTTACGTCGTCTGGGAGTCCAGTGGGTGAGTTTAGCCCCTCGCTTTGTGGGGCGTTTTGAAAAGGGTGTGGATTACATGGGGGATTTGGACGCGTTTCGTCGCACCTTTGCTCAACATGTAGCCATTGCCAACGCGTTAGGCCCCTACAAACTCAGCCTGCATTCTGGATCTGACAAGTTCAGCATTTACCCTATTGCGGCCGAACTGGCCGGTGATCTAGTTCACTTGAAGACCGCGGGCACATCTTACCTGGTCGCCTTAGAAGTAATTGCTCGATATAATCCTCCCCTTTTCCGGGAGATCTTAGCCTTCGCGCGAGAACGTTATGATGTCGACAGGGCCACTTATCACGTTTCTGCACACGTGAACAACGTGCCCGCTCCCGAGGACCTTTCCGACGAGGAACTTCCCCAGGTGATTCACCAATTTGACGGACGTCAGGTCCTCCATGTGACCTTTGGGTCGGTATTAACGGCCGCGGATGAACAGGGCCGTTTACGCTTTCGTCCACGGATCTTGGCGACGTTATGGGAGCATGAAGACGCGTACAGCGCGGCGTTGGAAGCCCATTTCGACCGCCATTTAGATCCGTTTGATGAACCGGCACGTGGGTGAACGTCGCTCCGGCGTCATGGGGTTGAAGTGCGCATTTTCGCTATACACCTTATCTTGAGGAAGAGAAAGGAGGCTGTGCCATGAAGGCCTTAGTGCTCAGTGCCCAGTGGGATCCCCGTCCCGATTATGAGGTCTCCGAATGGGAGAAGGCCACCGGTAAGGCAATTACCGGGAGCAGCATCTGGCGATACCCGAAATTAGAGATTAAGGAGTGGCCCGATCCGAAAATCGGACCGGAAGATGTGCTCATCGAGGTGAAATCTGTTGGAATTTGCGGTTCGGACATGCACTTCTACGAGACAGATGAAGACGGCTATATTCTCTACCCTGGCTTAACCAAGTTCCCCGCGGTCATTGGTCACGAGTTCTCCGGACGCATCGTCGAAGTCGGGGAGAAAGTAAAGGACCTGAAACCTGGAGATGTGGTGACGTGCGAGGAAATGATCTGGTGCGGTCACTGCATCCCCTGCCGCAATGGATTCCCCAATCACTGCACGAACCTGGAAGAGATAGGGTTCACCATTGACGGCGCGATGGCCCAGTACATTGCCATTGGCGCCAAGTTCTGCTGGAAGGTGGACGGCATTATCGAGCGCTTTGGCGAGGAGAAGGGATTCGATGTGGCCGCGCTCACGGAGCCCACATCCGTCTCCTACAACGCGATGTTCACCCGCGCGGGCGGCTTTAAACCGGGCGCGTACGTAGCTGTGTACGGCACCGGTCCCATTGGCCTGGCCGCGGTCGGCCTGGCAGAGGCTGCGGGCGCGGGCATGATTGTCGCGTTTGAAGTCTCGGAAAAGCGGCGAGAATTGGCAAAGAAAGTGGGCGCGGACTACGTATTTGACCCGCGCGAAGTTACTCCCCATGAAGTCCTCATGGACCTGAGCAAGGGCGAAGGATTTGATTTCCACGTGGAGGCCGCGGGTGTACCTCACATTACAGTGCCAGAAATGGAGAAATCTCTGGCCATTAACGGCAAGATCGTGCAGATTGGCCGCGCGCCCAAGCGGGTTCCCATGTACCTGGAGACCCTGCAGGTACGTCGCAGCCAAGTCTTTGGCGCCCAGGGACACTCTGGCCACCAGAACTTCCCCAACGTCATTCGCATGGTCGCGTCGGGGCGCCTGGACCTGAGTCCTATCATCACAGGCCGCTTCACCCTGGACAACGCACTGGATGCCTTTGAGCGCCTGCGCAAGCGCGAGGACGGCAAGATCATCATCCATCCGAACGCGTAAAGTTGACGCGGGGGCGATCCGCGGATCGCCCCCGCGTGTGTACTCCGATAAACCTTCAACCTACAATTCCCGGAGGATATAAACCATGAGTGAGAACGGAAAAGCTCCCAAGGGCTGGTTGGCGACGAACACGCCCGGCGTGTTCTTTGAGGATAACGCGGTCGGGCGGATGAAGAAAGAATTGTGGGAAGCCAGCGATGAGGAAATCGACCGCATTCTAAAGGAATACGGCATCCCCTCGCCGGTGGAGTGGGGCAAGCCGGGCTCGTACATCCAAATGACCATCCGAGCCCAACTGCTGGAAGAACGCAAGAAGTGCGATTTCGTCATTATCCCTGTGGGGTGCACGGAGATGCATGGGCTGCACCTGCCCAGCGCGGTGGACACCCTCTTTGTCAGCCAGATCGCGGAAGCAGTACGGCGTTACATGAAGGAAAAGATGGACATGCCCGTGGCCCTTTCCTTGCCCCCCCTCAACTTCGGGGCCCATCCGTACCACCATTACGGAATGCCTGGCACGGTTCCCGTGCGCGAGGAAATCGTCCGGGAGTTCCTCATCGACGTGATGCTGGGCCTTTGGAACGATGGCTATCGTAAGCAACTCATCCTGAACAACCATGGTCACCTGTGGGTCCTGGAGTCCGCGGTGCAGGAATTCCAGAAACGCTACCAACTGCCGGGCATCTTCCGGGTGTTGGATTGGCACCGGGCAGTGCGGGAATTCTTCTACACCAAAGAGCGCGGTGGTCCTTGGGGCACGGACTTTGTCCACGCGGAGGAGGCGGAGACCTCTCTAATGCTCTTGTTAAACCCGGATTTGGTGGACATGAAGTACGCGGTGAACACCCAGGGCAAGAGTTACCTGCCTGAAGGCCATTTCGACAAGTCCGTGGACCCGTACCACCGACCCAGTCGCTGGTCCGAAGGCGAGGGGCACTTCGCGATCGAACTTGCTGCCACGCCGGAGGGCGTGGTCGGTCACGCAGCAGACGCGGAGGCCTGGAAGGCCAAGCGCCCCCTCGCGGCCATTCTCCGCTATCTCACCCTCTACATCAAGGATGTGATGGACGCGTTCCCGCCGGGTAAACTCCCGCCCGTGGAGGAAGTGACGCTCCGCAAGAAGGAAGAGATTGAACCCTTCATCAAGGAGCCCATGAGTGAAGGATGGCGGCCGGTGTACGCGCTGCCCGCGATTGGTCAGTACTATTCGTCCTGAAATCGCACAGATGGGGGACGCCGGGTCTCTTGGCCTGGCGTCCCCACTGAGGAGGAAGCCCCATGTTCCCATTTCCGTTGGCCATTGTTGTCTCTGTGCAGCCAGCGCGCTTTGAGGCTGCGACGTTTAAAGGGGACTTAGATGAGAATTTACACCAGGTGGCCGCGTTAGGCTATGACGGTGCGGAACTGGCTATCCGGGACCCCCGACTAGTGGACCTGGATACGTTGGAACAGTTGGTGCGCAAGCACGGTTTGGCCGTCCCCGCGCTGGGCACTGGTCAGGCGTGGGGCGAGGAGGGGCTTTCCTTCACGGATCCGGATCCTGATATCCGCCGCGCGGCAATTGAGCGGGTGAAATCCCACATTCCCGTAGCAGAGCGATTGGGCGCGGTTATCATTATCGGCCTGTTGCGGGGCATCGTGCGTCCTGGTGTGGACCATAACCAGGCCATGGAATGGTTGGTAGAGGCGTTGCAAGAGTGCGCTCGCGCGGCGGCCCCTGGGGGGGTACGTCTGGCATTAGAGCCCATCAACCGCTACGAAACCACGCTCATCAACAGTGTAGACGAGGGCCTGGCCCTTATTGACGCTGTGGGCGCGGAGAATTTTGGCCTACTACTCGACACTTTCCACATGAACATTGAGGAACCTTCTATTGAAGGGAGCATCCGCAAGGCTGGGGATCGCATCTTCCACTTCCACGTCGCGGATTCCAACCGCTGGTACCCGGGCGCAGGACATCTGGACTTCGTCTCCATTCTGCGCGCGCTGCGGGAAACAGGGTATCAGGGATTCGTTTCGGGCGAATTCTTACCCCAGCCTGACGCGGCCACAGCCGCCCGCGAGGCCATCCGTTTTCTCAGGGCGTTGGATATTTAAGCCCATTCAGTGACTGGTCGCGGACCGGCAGGGTGCAGTCGGTCAGGCGGGGGATGGTGTGCGCGGTTAAGTTTCTCGGATGGGGATTTCGAGCACCACCTCTGTCCCGTGGGGGTGGAGGGGGGTGACGTGTAGCGTTCCCCCTAACTGTACGGCCCGTTCTCGCAAACCTCGTAGTCCAAATCCCTGAGTTTCCGCATTCTCGGGGATACCTTGACCATCATCACGTACCCGCAGAATCAGGCGGTCCTCCTTTGTATCCAGAGTTATTTCCACCTGGTGGGCCTTTGCGTGTCGTTGGACGTTAGTCAAAGTCTCCTGCGCTGCTCGGTATAAGGCCAGACGGTGGGATTCAGGGAGAGGGGGGAGGGTGTCGGGTAACTGGAGGTGGACCTGGATGCCTGTGGCTTGGGTAAAGTCCCGCGTTAACCGTCGCAGGGCTTGCGGTAGGGGCAAATCTACTTCCACAGGAGAGCGCAAGCGGGCTACAGTAGTGCGCAGTTCGTCCAACGCGGTCAGTACTTGCTCCCTTACTGTGGCGATCATCTGTTTAGCCCGCTCTGGGTGCGTGTTTACCAGGCGCTGCGCCCCCTCCAATTGGACGGCGGCCACGGTTAAACGGTGTCCCAGTGTATCGTGCATTTCCCTGGCGAGCCGGCCGCGTTCGGCTGTAATGGCCAGTTCCTCTATTTTAAGCGCGTATTCCTGCAATTGTTGATGGGCTTTCTGTAAATCCTGCAGCAAACGCTCTGCCCGGATGCGTTCCTCTTGAGATCGCACCAACGCGTGTCCAAAAATCCCAAAGAACAGGTATCCCGCGCTGTACACCAGCCAGCCCAACCACACATCAACATCCCACCCCTCATATCTCACAAAAATGCCGAGAGTTATCAGGGCAAAGACACCTAGCCATACGACCCCCTTGCGCCAAGGAAGGAACATAAAGGTCTGAACACTCAAAATGTAGAACATGTAAATGAGGTCGCGGAAGAGGACAAACGCGGCCAGGGTGAGGAGAGAGGTCTGTATACCCAGGTAAATGTGTGCTCGGCGGCAGGAGGTGATAAAGTGCTCCGAGAAGGTTATCAAAACAACGGCGAACGTGCCCAACACTAAGATCAGGAGCATCCTCTGATGAGGCGTGACGCGCTCCTTCCACACCAGGAGGCCAGTAACCCCCACAGTAACCAGGGCACTCAAGTAGAATAGGTAGACATCGCGTCGTGTGAACATGAGGGTTAAACCCAAAGTGTTCCCAAAACCAGATGAGCCGCTCACTTGGTAAGCCTATCATAAACCAAATTTCTTCCTCTCGTCAATATCCTTCCGTCCCAAACATTGCAGGCTCTAACCTTCCTCTAATATCCCTCTTGCGCCAACTTAACATAACCCTCGTACGATAGGGTTGACCAAAGCAACGCGCGTGAGCGCGAACTGCACGGTACAGTGTTTGATGTTCGACCTTCAACTCTGAACATCCCAAAGGGAGGGAACAATGAGGCTGGATAAGTACACGCAAAAATCGCAAGAAGCCCTGTTTGAGGCTCAACATATAGCACAGGAATATAACCACCCGCAGGTGGATCCGGAGCATCTGCTGCGCGCGCTCATCACCCAGGAAGGGGGAGTGGTGCCCAGTATTCTGCGGCGCATGGGCGTGGACGCCAACCTGATCCTGCAGGACCTGGATCAGGAATTGGCTCGCAAGCCGCGCGCGTATGGGGCCACCGCGCAGGTGGGTATTGGCGAGCGGTTGGTGAAGATATTGCAGGAGGCGGAGAAAATCGCCGAGTCCATGAAGGACGAGTACGTCTCCACCGAGCACCTGCTGCTCGCGATGGCTCAACCGCAAGCGGGTAACGTCCAACAACTTCTGGCCCGACACGGCGTGGATTACAACGCGATTATCCAGGCCCTGGCTGGCATTCGTGGCAGTCAGCGCGTCACCTCGCCCACGCCCGAGGCCCAGTATGAAGCCCTGGCCAAGTACGGCCGCGACCTGACCGACCTGGCCCGCAAGGGCAAACTGGACCCGGTCATCGGTCGTGACCAGGAGATCCGGCGGGTGATGCAAATCTTGCAGCGGCGCACTAAGAACAACCCCGTACTCATCGGTGATCCTGGTGTGGGCAAGACGGCCATTGTGGAGGGGTTGGCTCAGCGCATCGTCAAGGGAGACGTGCCTGAGGGGCTGAAGAACAAGCGCATCGTCCAGTTGGACATGGGCGCGCTTATCGCGGGCGCCAAGTACCGGGGTGAATTTGAGGAACGCCTTAAGGCCGTGCTGAAAGAAGTCACCGAGGCGGAAGGGGAGATCATCCTCTTCATTGATGAGATTCACACGGTAGTCGGTGCGGGCGCGGCCGAAGGTGCGATGGACGCGAGCAACATGCTCAAGCCCATGCTGGCCCGGGGCGAACTGCACTGCATTGGTGCGACCACGGTGGACGAGTACCGCAAGTACATTGAGAAGGACGCCGCGCTGGAGCGACGGTTCCAGCCTGTGTACGTGGCAGAACCCAGCGTGGAGGACACCATCAGTATCCTGCGCGGTCTCAAGGAGCGTTATGAGGTCCACCACGGCGTGCGCATCACTGACGCGGCTGTTATCGCTGCGGCCACATTGAGCCATCGCTACATCACGGACCGCAAACTGCCGGACAAGGCCATCGACCTGATTGACGAGGCCGCGGCCCGGCTGCGCATGCAAATTGACTCCAAGCCGGAGGAACTGGACAACCTTGATCGCCAGATCATGCAATTGGAAATCGAGCGGGAGGCCCTGAAAAAGGAAAAGGACCCGGCCTCCAAGGAACGGCTGAAGAAGATTGAGGAAGAAATCGCAAACCTGCAGGAGAAGCGAGCGGAACTCGCGGCCCGTTGGGAGGCCGAACGCGAGGCCATCAAGCAACTGCACGCGATCAAGGAGCAAATCGAGCAGGTCCACATCCAAATTGAGCAGGCAGAGCGCGAGGCCAACCTGGAGGAAGCCGCGCGGTTGCGCTACGGCGTGCTGCGGGAACTGGAGCAAAAACTCCAGGAGGCGGAATTGCGCCTGAAGGAACTGCAAAAGGATGGGGCCCTCCTCAAGGAGGAGGTCGACGCGGAGGATATCGCCAAGATTGTCAGCGAGTGGACCGGCATCCCGGTCGCTAAACTGATGGAAGGCGAGCGGGAGAAGCTCCTCAAGATGGAGGAGCGGTTGCACCAGCGGGTGGTCGGCCAGGACGAGGCCATCCGGGCAGTGTCCAACGCGATCCGTCGGGCCCGCGCGGGCCTGCAGGACCCGAACCGGCCTATCGGCTCCTTCATCTTCATGGGGCCGACCGGCGTGGGTAAGACCGAGTTGGCCCGGGCCCTGGCGGAGTACTTGTTCGACGATGAGCGGAACATGATCCGCATTGACATGAGCGAATACCAGGAGCGGCACACGGTAAGTCGGCTCATTGGTGCGCCTCCAGGCTATGTGGGCTACGAGGAGGGCGGCCAGTTAACCGAGGCCGTGCGTCGACGCCCGTATAGTGTGGTGCTCTTCGACGAAATCGAGAAGGCGCACCCCGAGGTGTTCAACGTGCTGCTCCAGGTGCTGGACGATGGCCGCCTGACCGACGGTCACGGCCGGACCGTGGACTTCCGCAACACGGTGATCATTATGACGAGCAATGTGGGCAGTCAGTACCTGGCCAACCTGCCCACGGACGTGCCCGAGGATACGTTCCGGGACCTGTTTGAGAAGGCCAAGGAACAGGCTTTGGCTGAGTTGCGCCGCCAATTCCGGCCGGAGTTCCTGAACCGAATCGATGAGATAATTGTGTTCCAGCCGCTCACCTTCGAGCACCTGATGGACATTGTGGACATCCAGATGCGGCGGCTGCGCGAACTCCTGGCCGAGCGCAAGATCACCATCACGTTGACGGACGCGGCCAAGCGGCAACTGGTGGAAGAAGGTTACGACCCGGTGTACGGTGCACGACCGCTGAAGCGAGTTATCCAGCGCCGCATCCAGGACCCGCTGGCCATGAAAATTCTGGCCGGTGACGTCCGCGACGGCGACCACGTAGTGGTGGACTTCCGGGATGGGCAGTTCACCTTTGACGTGGTGGCTGGCGAGGCCGAGGAGGAACGCGAAGTGGTGTACGCGTAATGGGGTGAACGATAGTCACCGGCCGGCCGTGAAGGTCGGCCGGTGACTACATTAGTGAGATCCGCCACTCGCCCGTCTCTCCTGCTCGTACAACACGTAAGAGTAGACCACCAATCCCAGGGTGCCGGCAATGACTGTCCCTAAAATGATCCAGACCGTGTGACGAGGGGCCAGGATCCCACCTACCATCACGAGTACCCCTATCACTTTGAACACCCACGCGCCTACCTGGTGTGTCCGCTTCCATACCCGCTCGCTGCTCAATGTCCAGGGGGTGCGAATGCCCACGAACCAGTTCGGCCGCACGTGTTCCAGCAGAAACCCCACAAACACAAAGAGCACCCCCACCCCTATTGGGAAGAACACGTTCGGGGATATCCGGATGCCCACGTTCCACAACAACGTCCACAGATGAATGGCCAGCATGTACAGGAAGAAGAGAAACACGAACCCCTCGTAATACCCACGAAACTGACGGATATTCTCCCGCAGAGGGTCAATGAGAGGGATGACATAAAACAAGAACGCCAATCCCACGAGCACAAAAGGCATCAAAAATGCTCCCCAGAAGCGGGACATGTACCCGTCCACCTGACCATGGGCATTCCAGTGCGATGCCATGGGATCAGGCAAGCGAGGATAGAACCAAAGGCTAATGAGAAACGCCAAAATCACCACCCCTACCATGCCGATAACTCCCCGTTTGCTCATGGCAATGTTCTCCTTACTCACCGAATAATGAGTGGGAATCGATGGCGATATATGGGTACTACAAAGGGGGTAGGTGTAGGGGTGAGGGTAGGTGTGGGAGTGGGCACGGGGGGCCGTGTCGGTGTGGGGGTAGGTGTTGGCTTGGGGGTTGGGGTCGGTGTGGAAGTTGGGGGCGGTGTGGAGGAGCGGTATTCGTACGCGCCGATGTCCGGATGCGCGTCACGCGGGCGGCCGGTGATGTCCACCCTGGGCGCTACAGAGGCCAACCCTGCATCAATGGCCGGGCTTCCCGCGCGCAGGCGTCCGTCAAACGCGTTTTCATCTCCCTCTTGGACAAGGGGGTCCTGGCATTGGACGTGGTCTCCTGGAGGACATGCCCCTTTAGTGTGGTACACAATGCTATATCCTATATCCACGGGGTGCTGGGGAAATCCTTCCGTGTAAACAAAACACGTCTGATCGTTGGGATCCAGGAACTCCTGGTGGCCGATGAAAATATTGTTGCGCAGGACAACCCGTTCTGTGCCTGTGCACGAACCCTCGCATATCACTTCTGCCAGACAGTCACCGTGACCGGTTATTGTGTTGTTGATTACTTGGGCTGACGTGTTCGCGCGCAAGGTGAGGGAAAGGGCGTTGCCCGCGGCCCGACAGTGGTCCACATGATAGGTGAACGGTTTGTTTTGGAAGAAACCACAGTTTCCCACAATAACGGAGTTCTCTATGATCACATTGCCGTTGGTTTTAATTCCGTTCCCCGCGTTTCCCACGGCTAAAGTACGACGGATGACGATGGAGGTGTTCGGCTCTCGCACGTAAAGTAAATCCAGCCCGTCTGAGGTGTTGTAGCGGAAAACCGAATCTTCAATAATCCAATGCCCTCCTGTGCGTCCTGTGCCGACGCCATCGCCATATCCTCCGGCGCTTTGGGCCCAGCATCCCCGATGTGATTCTTCGGGATAGGTCTCCGCGCACCCGTTCCATTCCACTGTCCAGTGACGGAAGATAAGTGTTCCCCCGTTGGTGTCTTCCCCATCAATATCTCCATCCCAGCCTACCCAACCGTTTCCCGCGATGCGCACGTTTTCCACCGTCCAATCGCGCAAACGTCCGGCCCAAACCCCCGCGTGGGCCAGGCCGTGAATGTTCAGGTGTCGCAGGGTGATGTGGGAGGCGTCGGCCGCGTAAAGACCTGTTGCTGCCCATTCCCCATAGGGATAGGTGTCCCGTTCACAGCGCCACGAGGGGGAAGCGTGGAATTCCACACAGGAGGAGTGGTCCGTGATCTCTAGACAGGCGATTTCTACGTTTTGGCTGCCTGTGAGGTTGAGGATGAGGTCGGCCCGCTGTGTTCCCCACAGTTCCGGTGGATTGGGACATCCCTGGTCCCACCCTTGCCCCAGAATGCGGGTGGGATGTTGGGCATCTGGTCCTGAGGGGATGGGCGGCATGTGGCATCCCCATGGGTACGCGCGATGGCACACGTCTGTGTTATCCGCGCCCGGCGCACCGTATCCCATCATGTAACTCCCGGCCGCGATAATCAAGGTATCCCCGCCCTGAATGCGAGGCGGTCCTCCGGGCGGCAGTGCTCGGAATGGGTGATCCCAGGCACATGGTTGGTGCAATCCATGTCCAGGATACGGTGCGTTAACCAATCCCGTGCACTGCTCAGGGGAACCGCCGTCGGGGCGAACGTAATACACTGTGCTATTCAGGGCGTGGGCGTTTCTTTCCCCGTTTGTTTGGGAGAAGGCATAGGTCCACGTTCTGTCCGTAAGGAGTAGACCGGTGAATACGAAGATAACCGCCAGGGTGTGGACAATGGAGTAGGGTGTACGAGAGCGCATGGCATCCTTCCACCTGGGATTCCAACAAGCCGTTCGGACAGGCTCACACGGTTGCTGTACAAGTATAATGTAAGCCTGCCCGAACAGCAAACCACTTTTATGTACTTTGGCGTAAAGGGTGTGTGAATTTGTGCGAGCAGCGCGAGTTTTCTCCGCCGCTTGCTCTATCTCCACTCATTGAACGCTCTAGCGGCGTACTGTTGGGAACCAGGTACGATAACCGATGTAGATGCTCACCGTGTCTTGCGCGCTAAGCCCTTGTGCGTCTCGCCCTCTCAGTGTAATCGTGTGCCATCCCGGGCTGAGGGAGGTGGTTTCAATCTCCCAATGGTGTCCTAGTACACCATCGCGGGAGGATGTCCAGGTGATTCTTGAATTTTCCAGATCTCTGTTTTCCTGGTCATAAGCGAGGGCCTGTAGAACCACCCATGCTCCGGGGGCATACGTTTGTCCCTCTTCTGGATCCATGATGTACACGGTGGGGGCTTTACGCGCGACTCGGAACGTCCTATCCGAGCGGTCCACGGCAGAGTGGAAGCCGTCACTGGCTATTACCCGGAATAGACATCCATCGCCTCCGGGCAATTCTTCCACATTTACAGGCCATTGGGTTTCGTGAGTGCCGATGGCAATGGCCTGCCAGGTGGCTCCCCTGTCATGGCTGTATTGCAGGATGTAGCTTAGGGGATCGCCATCCACATCGTTTCCCTGCCAGGTGACTGTTATTGGGCCAGAAAGAATAGCCCATCCGTTGGGGTAGAGCAGGGTGACTGTAGGAGGATGGGCACTCGCTTGTCGTGTCGCGAGGGCTGTCTCCCCTTTCCTAAGCCGAATTTGCACGGCTGCAGGGTTGTAGGGCATTGCGCGTAGGAAAAGGCTTGTTTCTGCGGTGGTTGTTTTCTCTATGCCTTGCTCATTCACCAGTGTGTCTGTGCTGCGCATTTCAAAGGTATCCGTTGCCAGCACGTGGCCCTGCGCGTCTAGCAATTCCAATGTGTAGGGCCCATTCTCGGATGAATTCTCGAAGTAAGGGTTATTCAGGGGGTACACGGGATTTAAAGTGGCTATCCCTTCACTGGGGGTGATAATGCCGGACACTAGAATGCGGTTTGCACTGTTTGCGTCTACTGTTGGAAGACGCCAGGGGCTGATAAACTGGTAGAAGGTCCTGTAGTGCTCGTTGGAGATCCAGCGTTTAATGTTTCTCCAAAAACTGTAGGTCATTATGTCCGCGTGGTCAAGGGGGGTCACTATTTTCACCTTGGGACGGGCCGTATCAAAGCCGTAGTAATCGGTGGGAGTCCCGTTGCTGAGTTGACATGGCGGATACGGGTAGGGGTCATACGGGCCGTCGGGACCACCCTGGGGACAGTTAATGTGGTAGGCACCAAAATTATGCCCTAATTCGTGGGCCAAGGTTGTGCCGGTGAATTCCATACTTCGGGCCGCACGAATCCAGTGCGCGGGCGCTCCCACGAATCCCAGGCCGTGTGTAGAACCGGTGGGTGTGTCTGGATGTAGTATGCCCGCGTAGAATACGTTGGTATAGTCTGTACCCTCCAGGGTTCCTGTGGTGTACGCGTTCATGGTGTACATTGACCAGAGGAGTCGGTCTTTGCCCTGTTCGTCCTTCAATGAATAGGACACTTCATGGGTACCCGCCCAGCGGATTTTACGCTGTTCATCCGCAATAGGGTACATGCGCAGCATTTTAGTCGCGTACATGATGAGATCCCTCACTGGTTCCAGGTTTGCCCCCTTATAGGTGTACCGTACAGGGACCAGATAGAGGTAAAGTGGCCGAGTCTCCAGGAACACAAGTTTTTCCTTTTGGGTGTTATTTTCCAAATTGACGTCGGGACGGTCTTGTTCCGGGTTGATCTCGGCGATAAGTGTGTAGTTTGTCTGACGCCAGGGTCGGGGTAAACGGAAATACAAACTCTTGTTCAGTTGATTTCGTTCGTTTAAGGTGGGGCGAGTTTGTTTTGTCAGGGTTTCTGCCACAATGCTGTGGTTGATGGGTGATAACTTGTCGCCGGGTCCGCCGCTTAATTGCACTGTGACATCCGGGACACCGCAGCCGGCCGTGTCGTTCGCGTAGAAAGTGCGGATGTAGACCCGCACGTATGTTTCCTTTTCTCGAATAAGGCTCACTTGATTTTGAAGGTTCTGAATCGCTTGCGTGACTTCCACGCCGGTGATGCGCAAGTCCGGCCTGAGCAACTCTGTGGCTGCTGTTGTGGTAAAGCCGAAGGGCCCAATGTTCCCTGCTGCGCGGTTGACAATGTTTTCAGGCCATTCGGCAAGGGGGAGGGACATGAGTTCAGTGCAAAGAACGCGCACCTTAAAGCGGATAATGGCCGTTCCGCCGTCGGGTATCAATCCCTGCCAGCGAATTTGTCCAGCCCCCGCGTTGAACGCGACGGATCCCAAATTAGCCTGGGCTGAACCGGGGACGTATTGGGTGTGTTCTGGCAGCGGGTCGGTCATCACACTGGACGCGGCTGAACCGTCGGGACTGTCCCAATGAAGGGTGATTCTGTAGGTGATTTCCTGACCAGGGGCGACTTTCGCAGGGGACGCGGCTTTTGCCCATGATGCGCGCGGCGTTGGGGTTGGGGTTGGTGTTACTGTGGGGGTCTTGGACGCGGTGGGGGAAGGTGTTGCAGTGGCGCTGTTGGTGACCGTTCTGTGTTTGAGAATAGGGGTGCCGTATATGGAGGCTCCTGCCAATAGGGCGTACACACTATCGCCTCTCACGTAGGTGGCAACCCCAACGCTGTGTTCCGCGTGGTACGATCCTCTGGGTGATAGTGCCGCGTCGAAGGCCCACAAACTTCCGCCCTCTGCTGCCACATACACGTTCCCCGCGGCCATCTCAATGTCACGGATCTGCGGCACACCGGAAGGGTGGTATACGTTGTTCAGCACGGGGTGCGCAGGATCGGACACGTCGAGCCGTTCTAGCCACGTTCCGGATCCGGAGTTGCTTCCCAGGTAGACCGTGTTTCCGGTCGCGTAGATGGCTTCACTTCCGGCTCCCTCAGGGGGATCGCGGTGTCCTATTTCCACAGGCGCGGAGGGGGTGCTGACGTCGATGATGCGTAATCCTCCGGGACCGTCTGCCACGTAGGCCCTGCTCCCGACTACAAAAACACGCCTGGCCCGGCTGAGTGTGTCCAGTCTTCCCACTTCGTGCGGATGTGCAGGGTGGCTCACGTCCAGTATCAGGAGATGCCCTTGGCCGTCGTCGTAGGTCATGTAAGCATAGTCCCCGAGGACAAAGACATCCTTTCCCTGGCCTCTATCTAACTCATACGTGCCCATGCTTTGGGGGCTCTCGGGGTTGCTGATGTCAAAGATTTCTAACCCCAACCGGGGTTCTACGACATATGCCCGTGTGCCCACTACGTAGATGCGTTGAGCGATGGGGGTTGCGAATTGTACACTTCCTACAGGGCGAGGCAGGGTCGGTTCGGTTAAATCCATAACCCATAGTTTTCTCTCGCCCACTATGTACCCATACGGCGTGCTCTTTTGGGCTTGTAAGCCGGTGCCATGGGCGTCGGCAGGGGGCACGTACGCGTCCTCTACAGAAGTGGGCCATGCTGTCTCCCCCAAGAAGGTCGGATGTGTGGGGTGACTCACGTCCAGCGCGTAGAGGGTCGCTTCGCCGCTGACCCACAGTCGTGTTCCCCACGCGGCTAACGCGTACGCAGGATGCTGAGTGTATTGGCCTTGGAGGGTGGGGTGCGTTGGGTCGCTGATATCCAAGATCGTTGTCCCGAGAAATCCGTTGCTCAGGTAGAGAGTATTTCCTTGCACCTGCACGCCGATTGTCCAGCGGGATGCTTCATACCTGCTTATCTCTGTGGGGTGTACAGGATCGTGCACGTTCAGAATGACGAGTCCTGCTTCTCCCAGGGCCAAGTACGCGTAGTCCCCAACCACTTGGATATCGCGCACGCGGTTTGGCGCTGTGTAGATGCTCAGGCGGGACATATGTTCGGGGTCGCTCACGTCGACTATTTCCAGGTTTGCATCTCGACATGCCACATAGGCTATATTCCCCACCACCCGAATGTGTTCTGCTTGCCCGGAAGTGGCATACGTGCCCAACAACGTTGGGTTAGTAGGGAGGCTTGTATCCAGAACGCGTAACCCGCGTGTTCCGTCAGCCAGGTACACGCGCGTTCCGTTTACATCAACACCACTGGTTCCTCCCTCGGTGTCCCAACGGCCTAACAACATCAGGTGCGCTGGATCTGAGATATCCACAATGCGTAACCCGTAGAAACTGGCGGCATAAACGCGATCCCCTGCGCGTGCGACATCTAACACGCCGTTGCCTTTCAACGGTAACGCATCTAATTCTTGGGGATGGACGGGGTCAGAAATGTGAAACGCGTGGAGGCCAGAGCCAACGCCCATAAAGGCGTGTTGACCGTCTTCGGATAGGACAATGGCCATGCCTATTCCCCCGATGTGCCCTATGGCTTCAATGTCTGTTGTATCTTCTTGGAGGGCAGCGGTGTTGGGCAACGAGGGGGGCTGATCTGAAAAGGCCCAGGTTAGAGCCGCTGTACTGAAGAGGAGGAACAAGAACGTCAACAAGAGAACCCGGAGAGATTTCGGATGGGTGGACATAAGTGTGCTCCTTTTCGGACTCCTGTTGCTTCCTCGTCCGCAGTGGACCCGAGGAAGGCCACTCAACGCTTTGAAATTGGTGAAGCCGAGCGCTTCCCCGTTGGGGCCACCCTCTAGTCACACTGACGCACTAGGCATGCGGTAGTCCGGAGCGGGGAGGAGGTGCTCCAGGTAAATTTTAGGTCAGACAGGTGCTAGTTCAAAGTGTCCGTGTTGTCTCTGACGGACTCTTTGATAATACCATGTCTTTCCTGTCCTGCAAAGGTTTGCTCCTCACTTATATTTCAGATGGACTCCAGATGAACTCTGGTGAATCCTGATCAATGTATTGAGTGCGCCATGTGGAGAGGCCATATGGAGTGCCGTACACTATATCGCGGCAGATATTTCAGTCACTTCCGAATTTGGTCTGAACAAAAGTCAGTATACCGCCACACTGCCGAAGTTACTTGAGTTTACCTATGGACGTTCAATGGGTACATATGGCATATAAGCCGAATTCCAGGGTTTCCACTCGTCTGCACCGATGTCAGGTGCCGGTCCAAAAGGTCGTGGCTCACCGTCAATGTCCACGGGAATTCCTGCGTCCACGCCCGTGTCCCGAGCCGCGGAATGGGCTTGGATGTGATAGTCCCCTGCTGCGGGGTTGACAAACGCGGGATCGCCGTACACGTCGTACTGGGTCGTCACCGTCCCATCGCCATCCCAGTCCGAGCCGTTGGCCCAATCACCCGCGCCCCAGAGGGTGTGGTCCAGCGTGGCCGAACTTCTCGCGGAGACGGAAATGCCCACCGTATGACTGACGATAATGGTGTTGATTAGGCTGACTGATGCATATCGAAGCAGCAGCCCAGCGGGTGTGTCGTTGCTGGCGATGGTGGTGTGGAAAAATGTCGCTCGACTGTTCCAAACGTTGATGGCTGATCGATATCCCACTGAACCGGTGGTGCGATTGTTGGCGACAACGGCGTTGGTAAAGGTAATAACAGAGTTTTCGAAAAGGTATAATCCGGAGACGCGGCGACTCATGTTGTTCAGCAAGGTGACGCGCTCGATGCGTCCTTGAACATGAGATAAGGCCAGGGCACCGCGATCCATGGCCGCATAGTTGTGCTGAAAGCGCACATCCTCCAGGAACACCTCAGCATTGACGAGATGGGCGCCCCCCGCGTAGCCGGCGTAGCCTCTTCCCTCTGTTTTGCCCCAGCCGTTATCCGTGAAAAGGGTATTTGTCATCGTGACCCATATGGGAGTATTTGTGTCGCCCTCGACGTAGAGTCCGCCGCCGTGCCAGGCGTCATTTTCCCGAAAAACGCTGTCCGCCACTTGGAGGGAAGTGGAGTGCATAACGGCCAACCCACCGCCCAAACTGGCGATCTGGGACCACGCTTTGTTGCGTGAGAAAGTCACGTGGTCTATTACCAGTGTTCCTCCTTCTACATAGGCCCCGCCGCCGTATCCCCACCAGGGGCCTTTCTTGTCAAAGGTGTCCAGGATGTTGTGGGAGAAGGTCATATTGCGCAGGGTGAGGTGGACATCTCGGGCGTATAACCCTGCACCTTGCCACGGATAGGAGGTGGAGAAGACCCGGCCGTTGGCGATGGTGAATCCATCCAGTACCACGGTGGAAGGTCCCTGCAGGTACATTACGCGCCGCTGAGACTCCCCGTCCAGGGTGGTAGGATATGCCTCCGGATTTCGCACCACGGGATGGGTGGGGGTGCCATCCCACCCCCCGTACAGGGTAATGGATAGGGTGGTGCTGATAACCGGGTCCTCGGTGCCCGTGTAAGTACCCCCGGCCAGGTAGATGAGGTCGCCATCCTGGGCCTGGGTCAACGCGGTGTGCAGCGCGCAGGGGTGGGCTTGGGTGCACGCATTACCGCTCCCGTTGGGCGCGACAAAAAGGGTGTTCGGTCCATCGGCCTTGGCTAGAGGGCTCCCGTTGAGGAGGAATAGCCAGGCTATCAGAACCAGCGAGAAGGTGCCGAGCAGTAATGATAAGCGGCCCCACATGCGAACGTTCATAGTTGGCCTCCTCAATGTGTTTATTTCATCACGATTGGCAACCAGAAACTGGAGACAGGTGTGGGCGTGGGACTGGGCATAACTGAAATGTCTCCTACAACGTACACGTCGGAGAGCCAGTGCGCGTTGTGCTTAGTGTGGAGCACCTGTTCCTGACCCGTTGCCAGGTCTAAAACGTATATGTGTTGTCCCCAATCGGTGTAATAGGCCTTGCCGTTGCGGACAAAGATGCCCGCGATCATGTGGTCCGGGGACTCAAAAATCTTATGCACCTGTCCATTTTCTACCCGGAATATCCGCCCTGGTCGGAAATTTCCTGGGGTGAGATACAGGATGCCGTTCTCATCGAACGTGAAGTCACCTCTCCAGCCGGTCCCCAATTCTGCCAAGCGGACGGTGAAGTAAGGTGTTGCCGTGTTCCCCTCCAATCGATAAATGATCCCGTCCCGTCCTGCTCCGTAGGCCTCGCTGAAGTAGAGCGCTCTATCAGGGCCAAAAGCAAGGTCACGAACGTATGTGGTGTGGGTGTACACGATTTCCTCATTCCCCCACCCAGTATCCGTCTTTGTGACCTTGTAGATGTAGCGTGTGTTGGTGTAACCAAAGTAGAGTTCACTCGGGAACCGATCCAGGGTGAAGTTGGTGAGCCTTGAACGGGGACGTTGATAGAAGGTCGTTTCCAGGGATGTGGCAGGGTCCAGTCGATGGATGGTGCCGGGGCTTTTGTATCCGTCAGCGTAATAGAGACCAACGGGTGCTTCATTAGATACTGTTTCACTTCCTGCCCATGAGGAAGGAAACAGTAAAATGGAAAACAGCACGAGTAGAAGTGTCAACCAAAGCATTACTGCGACTTTGTGTTCTGGAATATTCATAATCGCTCCTTTACTCCTTCCGTCCGTGTGAGTGAAGCAGATTTTGCCTGCTTCACTCACACGGACCTTTTTCATTTCACCGCATGATTACAGGTAGGTAGCGCCGCGGCATGTACTCTTGGGTACCGATGGGGAGCACGGCAAAAGGTGTGGCTCGGCTGGCGAAGCGGAAGACCGCTTGGACTATGTACTCCCCGTTTGCCACACCGGCTGTATTCCAGGTATGGGAAACTGTCCGACTCTGCCCCGGAGCCAGATGGGTGATTTCGTCCCTGAATGCTTGCACCTCAGTGCCAGATGTGTCGAAAATTTGGATGCTGAGCACACCGTCCAGGGGAACATCCCCCGCGTTGTACACATCCAGGGACAGGTTCACCGATTCTCCGGGGGTGAAGTAGCGCGGCGTGGCCCGCAGGTGGCGAAGCACAGCCTCCTTGACCCCCAACGTCAAAAAGGCTGTCGCATGAGCCAGTACGTGGCCTTGGGTATCGCGCACCCAGGCATCCACCACGTAAAGCCGTGGAGGCATGTCCGCAGGATCCCAGGTGAGCCGATAGGACGCCTTGCCTGCGAAGTCGTGTAATGTGCGTAACATTAAGCCAGTTACGCGTTCGCCGTTCACCGGGTCTTTAATGAACACCTCCACAGTGACATCCTGGGATTCCCCGGCATTTTCAAGCGATACGTCCACTTGAACGGGTTCGTCCAATGGACAGCGTTGGCAAGAGGGAGTTACCTGGGTGATGTGTACGTCGGAGTGGCTGTACTCCAGACGGAAGCGGAATTGTTGATAGAAGTAAGCCCGCGCGGCTTGAGCATTGTACTGGAACGGATAAAGTCTCAAGTACAAGGTACCCGTACCGTCTGTATTCTCTACGACAGTCCACGTAAAGTCGTGCCCCGGATAAAGTGTGTCGTCTGTATCTTTCATCGAAGCCGCTGCCGCATCGAGTGTAAAGGTATCGGTGTATGGTTGGGTAAGAGGTAATTCCAAATTATCAGCTACATGAAGGTTGGTCTTCTCTACCAGGGTGATATGTTGCACTCGGTATCCCACAGGCAGAGGGATACGATATATGTATGTAGGCACCTGGGGTTTTCCTACCTCCAGAAGGTGATCTCCGTTGGGGATGGACACTTCGTCATAACCATCTACCTGGGTGACTTGATACATGGGGACCTTTACGGTTAAGGTCTCCGGAAGAGATGTCTCTTGCAAGTGTGAGCGAACGGATAGTCGGTCTTGGGCGTTGGGCGGTCCCATGCGTGGGTCACCGTAGAAGTTGTACTTTTGGACCCATGCTTGCCAGTCCACACTTACCCGTGCCCGGTCGCGCTCAAAGCGAGCAAAAGCCTTGCCTACTGGCTCGGTCACATCCCAATGTTCAACGAATATGCGGCCTCCTTCTGTGTTATAGTTACTCATGGTTACCTGGGTCGCGCCGATATAGGCACCCGCCCCCTGCTTTAAAAATTCCTCGGCAAAACTTACATCGCGGTTTCCTTCGTAGTTCCCTGTTAGACACGAAAGTCCCCACACGAAGGGGTGTTTATTGCCCCAACCGAACTGAGCAATTTCATCAGCAGCAAAGGGGGAAAGAAAACCGCTGTTTCCATGTCCTCGCATCAGGAGGACGTCCACGAGTGGCCACAATCGTTGTATGGTCGCCAGTATGCGGGGTTTCCACATGTGGGGATATCCCGCGTCTAATGAGTAAAACCGATTAGTTTGTGGTCGTGCCAAGCCAATCTCGTCACGATCATCGCCGTCCAGGTCTCCAATGGAAACCATATCATCCCCTGGACCTGTTGCAGAAACACGTGCTTCATTTAAAGGCATGTCACGAATGTACAAACGATACTGGACCGTGTTCGGTTTTATTGCCAGGTCGAAGATAAACACGCGCTTTTTTCCGTTTATCACGTCATTGCTTAGTACAACAATCTCTTTCTGCGAATCCCCATCCACATTACCCACAACGAGAGCATCTCCCTCCGTGAAGTAAACCTCGTCTTCATCCTCCAGGACTGCCAGTTCCTGCCAGGGAGCGTATTGGTAAATGTGAACATGCCCATCTTGGGAGTTTCCAACAACAATTTCGTCGCCTGAATTGGGCAAAACATCTTCTATAGCGACGGCAAAGGAGGAATTGTAAGGAAGTGTATGGCTTCCATAAGATATAAGGCGGTTCATTCCACTCGAAACACGGAACACACGTACCCGCCCTGTAGATTCGCCTTCATTATGAGTAAAGATGGCGATTTCGTCGTTTCCTCCCGAAACGAGATCCCCTACGGCGAGGGTTACATCCTCTGGCACAGTGAACCCAAGGTTAAATACTCTCCGACCGAACCCCCGTGGAGAACAGACAACTAGCACAGAATGCCCCGGATACACCAGGACCAGTTCCTCTCGATTGTCTCCATCAAGGTCTCCTGCAGCCATAAACATGGGCGCGTCCAAGGAGGTACGGCAAGAGGTATCTACGTATGACGGAGAACTTGCCGGACCGCCTAGATCCCCATGTTGGTAGATCGATAAGCCGGTGTTACTGGCAACTACAACTTCGGCTTCGTTGTCTCCATCTACGTCGGCCAGTACAAAAGCATCTTGACTTTCCACAGGGAGGGCAAATCCTACGGGTATCTGCTCCTTGTAGATGTGCCACATCCAATGAATTGCGGTAGCCCCTACATGGGGATCCATTTTGGCTTCCAGGGCACGTTCAATGGCCTCCGCAGAGGGGATAAACCCTTCCCAGGAGCCCTCCCGGCCACTGGTAACCAAACCGCCTTGATGCGTGTATCCTCGCCCTTCAGCCAAATCCAGGGCGGTATCCAACGCGGCGCCTAAGTCTTCGGCCGTATTGCCGATGATACGCCCTACCACGAGTTCCGGAGCCGAGTCTGCCCCCTGAGTATCCGCGTAAGGTTGATCGGAAAGGGGTACACCATTTGTCGCAAGATTCCAGGCGGGG
>Ga0256914_1001169_pt1 | contig 24710 bp, 21 predicted proteins | sample HulkmetaG_FD_191571 | JGI IMG/M metagenome (GOLD analysis project Ga0256914, IMG submission 191571) | Hydrothermal chimney microbial communities from Main Endeavour vent field at the Juan de Fuca Ridge, Pacific Ocean - Hulk | ecosystem: Environmental > Aquatic > Marine > Hydrothermal vents ... | reverse complement strand
CCAGCATCACTAAGCGTAAACGCGACAAGCGTCAAGTACGGCGACGTAGTAGAGATCAAGGTAGTAGACCCTGAGATGAACCTAAACGCTAGCGGAGTAGACGAGATAAACGTAAGCGTGTCCGGCGCCGATCAGTCATACATAACGCTAACCGAGACAGGCAACAACACAGGCATATTCGTTGCTGACGTAGTGATAGGCCAGAACATAACCGGAGTAAGCCCTGGAGGCTCATTCACTGTCTCATACACTGACGAGAGGTCACCGAGAACACCCGGGACTGCAACCTCATTCCTAAGCGACAGTTACAGTCAGACCATATCCATTAAGGAGTTCACGGGAACTATAACCACAAACAAGAAGGTCTATGGACCATACGAGAGCGTAACAATAACGATAACCGACCCAGACGCTAACGTAAACCCAGCAACCAACGACACGATATCAGCTGATAAGATACTAATAGTAGTAGCTGGTAACCAGTTCCACCCACCAAGTGCCGCCACGGAGACAGGGCCGAACACTGGCGTATTTGAGCTAACACTAACGCCGGAGCAGCTATACTGTGGAGCAACTGGTAACACTACAGTAACTGATAGGATCGCTATGGCGCAGTACCTAGTCAAGGCTGGCGATATAATAGTGATGTACGAGGATGACTACACGCCAACCGGGCCAAAGTTAATACAGACAACCTTCAGATTCACAAGCTACGATGCTAAGTTCGTAAGCCCAGCTAACGGTGCTGCATTCAATGTAGGTGATAAGATCAACATAACGATAAAGGATCCGGACGCTAACTATGACCCAGACTCTATACAGAGCATAACTGTGCATGTAACTTCAACAACTTGGCCGATAGGTACTGATGTAACGCTATATGAGACAGGCCCAGACACTGGAGTATTCACTGGTACTGTAGCTATAAGTGATAGTCAAGTAGCTCCCGGCTACATCTACGCCAAGCTAGGTGACGAGATCAAGATATCATACACAGACCCACTACCTGCTGACTACGCAAGCACCAGCAAGTCAAAGACCTTCACCGTAACTGTACACGTGGGTGTCACTGTGGAGAAGCCAATTAAGCCACAGACCGTAAGCTTCGTTAACCCGACCACTGGTGCTTCAATGACTCCCAAGGTAGGTAAGATGGTGCTAGTAGAGGTGCCACTAACCAACACAGCACCGTATAAGGTAACCTTCACAGCAATCATGATAGTAAGGGACAGCAGCGGTGCCGCTGTATACATAGCAGCTACCTCAATACCGTTAGGTGCTAACGAGAGCGGTAGCGTAAGCTTCGGTTGGGTACCAACAGCAGCTGGTCAGTACACAATACAGGTACTAATACTTAAGAGCCTAGCACAGTGGACGCCGTTAGGTAGCTCAATAACGACTACAGTGACTGTTAGTAGCTAAGGAGGTGAGAAGCGATGAGGACAGCAAAAACTATAGCTCTGGGTGCCCTAGTAGCGCTAGCGCTGATACTAGCGACTGTTAGTGGCGTAGTAGTAGCTCAGGCACTAACTGTAAAGCTAAATAAGACCACTTACGTACCCGGTGAGGAGATCATAGTAACTGGTACAGCTACTCCAGGTGCTGACGTAGTAGTAGGTATACTGAACCCGAATGGAGACCTAGTCGATATGAAGATAGTTACGGCGGGAAGCAACGGTCAGTACACAGCGACGTTCGTAATACCATCAACGATACCCACGGGTAACTGGATAGGCTACGGAACCTACACAGTAAAGGTAACGTGCGGAGCACATACAGTAACCGCTACATTCAAGCTAGGAACTACTGCGTGGATAACTGGTACGGTAGTCGATGAGAAAGGCAACCCAGTAGCGGGTGCTACAGTAACTATTAAGGAGACAGGAGCTTCAGTAACTACTGGTGCCGACGGTAAGTTCAAATTAAGTGCGCAGCCAGGAACTTACACTCTAGTAGTGAGTAAGGCAGGATACAAATCAACTGAACTAACCGTGACCGTAAAGACCGGGGAGAATGACGTAGGCACTATAAAGATAGCTTCACTAGAGTCTGCGTTACTAGCGCTAGAGAGCGAGTTAGCTTCACTTAAGAAGAACATAACAGACTTAGCCAGTAAGTACGCAAGCATAAGCACTGAAATAAGCAGTGCTCTAAAGGACATAGCCAAGAAGATTGATGAGGTGTCATCAAAGATCGATAACCTAGCAACAGCAAGTACTAACGTACTAAATGCTGTTAACTCAATATCAAGTAAGATCGACGACTTAAAGAGTACGGTTAGCTCAGTAGGTAATGCAGTAAGCTCAGTAAGTAGCGCTGTTAGTGGACTCTCAAGTAAGATAGATAACGTAGCATCGGCAGTTAGCTCAGTAAGTAGTAAGGTAGATAACGTAAATAGTGCAGTAGGTGCTCTATCAGGTAAGATCGACACCGTGTCAGGTAAGGTAGATAGCTTAAGCAGTAAGGTAGGTGACTTAAGTAGTAAGGTAGCTACCTTAAGTAGCTCAATGAAGTCACTAAGCTCAAGCGTGTCAAGTGCCTTAGGCGATGTAAAGAGCACCGTAAGTAGCTTAAAGGGAGACATAAGTGCTCTAAAATCAAGCATAAGCAACCTACCGAGTCAAGTATCAAGTAGTGTATCTAAAGTGACTCAGGACCTAGCAGGTAAGATAGGTGCAGCAACGACAGCTGGGTGGGTAGCAGTAATATTCGCTATCCTAGCATTCATATTCGCACTACTGTCGTTCTTGACCGTTAGGAAGGCTATAGCGAAGTAACGAGGAACGCAATAACTAATAAACCAAAAATATTTTTCCTTTTCTTCCCCATTCCTTACTCGGGTTAAGTCTTGAAGGCAGCTATAATTGCAGGTGGTTTTGGTAAGAGATTAAGGCCATTAACACTCGACAGACCTAAAACACTAGTTGAGGTTGGTGGTAAACCAATAATTCAGTGGCAGATAGAATGGCTTAGAAAGTATGGAGTCGATACAATAGCTGTATTAGCTGGTTATATGAAGGAGAAGATAATAGACTTCCTAGGTTCCGGGCAGAGATTAGGTGTTAACGTTGTTTACGTAGTTGAGGAGGAGCCCTTAGGTACTGGAGGAGCTATTAAGAATGCTAAGGGGGTACTCTCTAACGACATATTCGTGGCTGTTAATGGGGATATAATAACGAATATACCAATCAATAAATTAGTTAATGAGTTAATCAGTAGTAATGCATTAGCCGTAATAGCCTTAGTACCGCTGAAATCACCGTACGGAATAGTTGAGATTGATGAGAGGGGGTACGTTAAGTCATTTAGGGAGAAGCCACTACTTAGTGAATACTTAATAAACGCCGGTGTTTACGCTATGAAGCCCCAGATCTTCGAATACCTACCGGATAAAGGCGATATAGAGAGGGATACATTCCCTAAATTAGCTAAGGAAGGGTTACTTAAGGGCGTAGTATTCAGGAATGTATACTGGAGGGCTATAGATACGGTTAAGGACGTTGAGGAAGTAGGGAGAGAATTAAGTAAGGGTATATTAGGGTGAGGGTAATGGGCTTCTTCAATGAAGAGATAGCAATCATAGCATATAGAGGTGCTAGCGCATATGAAAAACCAGGTAGTAAGGAGGCATTTAGGAAAGCTATAGAGTTAGGTGCTCATGGGGTATATGCTGAATTAGGTTACTTAAGTAATTACGAATTAGTAGTAGAACCTGAAGGGTGCGGATTAGGGATTAGGGACTTCCTCAACTTCATAGGTAAGGATGTTAAAGTAATACTTAACTTAAGCCAAGTAAACATTAAGGACGTAGATAAACTAGCGGAAACCGTAGCTTCAAGACTTAAGGAAGTCGATGATTTAGGTAGGTTAGTGATAGCATCATCAGATACGGCACTACTTAATAAGGTTAAGGAACTGACAAATGTTAAGGTAGCAGCCTTCGTCAGTAATCCATTCCCCAACATTAGTAGATTAAGAAGATTAGGGGTTAACTTCATAGTAATACCGCATAGTTTAGTTAGGGCGCGTGTAGTTAAGGAGGCTAAAGGTAGGGGTATTGAGGTTATTGCTTGGTTGGTTAATGACCCTACAGTACTTCTTAAGATGGAATCATTAGGTGTTTCAGCGGTTGTGACTGAAAGACCTGACATATTAAGGGAAGCTAGGAAGATAGGTTAGTAATTCCTCAGCTACCCCTAATGCTCATCATACCCTCAGAGGGCATGACTTTCATCACTTAATATAGCCTCAATTAATCTCCTTAGGTCATCTTCCCTCATAAATACTAACTCCCTTAAGTTTTTTAAATCAATTATTAAGCAATAGTCCTCACGATCTAATTCAATACTTACTCCTAATCTTCTCAACTTACTTGTTAAGTTACACTTAATTAGCTCATCAATAACGTCATGTATCCTAACGAATCCGTAGGATGAATCATGAACCCTATACAATGCCCTAAGAGCTACTTTAACGTCTCTCTGACCAGTTATTGATGCTATCTCGTACGTTCTTCTACCATTAGTGACTAAGTACCTACTAAAGGCTACTGCGAAGGACTTTAAAGCCCTAATGCAGTCTTCATTAATCATATAGTAACTCACCATGCAGTAGTATTAATCACTGAAAGATTTAAGGGAAGCTCACCACTCACAATCTTCATACCTACGTATATGAGGGGAGTTACGTAAGACTCAATAAGTGCTGCTACTAGTAATAGCATCATTACTAGCGGTATGTACCGTAATACCTCCTTAATAGTTGCTACAGAGCTTCTACGTCTAACTACTATATTAAGTCCTAACCTAAGACCTAATGCAGCGGATAGTAGTATAGCACTTAACTCAACTACACCGTGAGGTAGCACAAGTACTAAATTCTCAACTACGTTACCGTGAGATACGAAGGAAGCTATTATGTAGGCGTTATAAGCAGTAATTACTAACGGCCCAACTATGGTAATTCCTAGTGCTAAGTTAAGGAATACTACTCTTAAGTTATTATACATTATTATCGCAGGTAGTATTAATGCTGAAGTTAATCCTAACCTCTTCATAAGACCCTTAAATACTTTCATTAAACCGCTTATATCCTCCTTAGCACTTACCTTAAACTGCTGAGGTGCTAAGTAAGTAATTACGGAAGTTACTATAAACACTAAAACGACGACAGCTAATTCCGTCCTCACTATAAGCCCCTACCCTTTTAGCAGTATTAAGCGTATTAAGACTTACTAAGGGGTTAAGCATTAGGTGATGTTCTAGAAGACTTACTAAACCTATTAACTACCTAGAACGTAGCTGGGGGAGGGGTAAGTGAGGTTAGTGACTAAAGCACCTAGTGAGGAGGAGGTTATTAAGTACTTAAGACCATACACTACTAAATGGTTTAAGCAGAAATACGAAGTATTCACCCCTCCTCAATTAATGGCGATACCTGAGATTAAGAAAGGTAATAACGTACTTATATCAAGCCCAACAGGTACTGGTAAAACACTAGCCGTTTTCCTACCTATACTCGACGACTTATTTAGGTTAAGTGAGGATGGCAAGCTTGAAGATAGAGTCTACGTTATTTATGTTTCACCGTTGAGGGCTCTGAATAACGACATGAGAAAGAACTTGATACAGCCAATTGAAGGTATTAGGGAGGTAGCTAAGGAGTTCTTCGGTATTGACTTACCTAAAATAAAGGTAGCGGTAAGGACCAGCGATACTAAGCCTTACGAGAAGCAGAAGATGGTTAAGGACCCACCCCACATAATAATAACTACTCCAGAGTCCTTAGCTATAATGATAGTAGCCCCTAGGTTTAGGGAGAGGCTTAAGGGGGTTAGGTGGTTAATTATTGATGAGATTCACGAATTAGCTAGTAGTAAGAGAGGGGCTCACCTAGCACTAACTGTTGAGAGACTTGAGGAATTCATTGATGGGAGGCTACAGCGTATAGGTTTAAGTGCTACGATAGCACCTCTCGAGGAAGTAGGTAAGTTCCTAGTAGGTTACGATGATAGTGGGAAGTTAAGGAATTGTGTAATAATTGATGCTAGATTCTTAAAACCTATGGACGTTAAGGTAGTGTGTCCTAAAGTCGATATAGTTAGAGCACCTGCTGAGGTACTTAATGAAGCAATATATAAGGTACTTGAGGACGTGATTAAAAGGCATAGAACGACGTTAGTATTCACGAATACTAGGTCAGCTACTGAGAGGGTTGTGTATAAGCTTAAGAAGATCTTCGAGAAGAACGGGATAGTAGATGCTGATGAGATAGAAGCGCATCATAGCTCATTAAGCCGTGACGTTAGACTCGAGGTTGAGGATAAGCTTAAGAAGGGTGAGCTTAAGGCTGTAGTATGCTCAACAAGTCTAGAATTAGGTATAGATATAGGTTACATAGACGCTGTAGTACTCCTCAGTAGCCCTAAAAGCGTTACTAGGTTAATTCAGAGAGTAGGTAGGTCCGGCCATAACGTGTGGGACGTAAGTAAGGGGTATGTGATAGCTGTTGATAGGGATGACTTAGTAGAGGTTGCTACACTAGCTAAGTTGGCTATGGAGAGGAAGCTTGATAGAGTGAGGATACCTAGGAAACCACTAGACATACTAGCTCAGCACATAGTAGGTATGTCATTAGAGCGTAAGTGGAGATTAGAGGAAGCTTATAGGGTTGTTAAGAGGGCTTACAACTACAGAGACTTAACATACGATGAATTCCTCAACGTAGTTAGGTACGTAGCTGGTAGGTACGGAAGTGACTTAGAGAGTGTTAACGTTTACTCTAAAATATGGTTAGATGAGATTCAAGGAGTATTTGGTAGGAAGCGGTCAGCTAGGATGATATACTACCTAAACTCCGGCGCCATACCTGATGAAGCTAAAGTTAGGGTGTTTCTAGAGAATCGTAAGTATGTAGGGGACCTTGAGGAGGAGTTCGTTGAGTACCTAACACCAGGTGATGTATTCGTATTAGGTGGTAGGACCTACGAATTCATTAGATCTGAGGGCATGAAAGTCATTGTCCGTAGAGTAGAGAATCAGAGACCTACAGTACCTAGCTGGTTCTCCGAAATGCTCCCCTTATCCTTCGACTCAGCCCTTAAGGTTGGCGAGTTCCGTAGGTGGGTAGCCTCACTCATTAGGAAGTACGGGGTACTTAAGGCATCCGAGATAATTGCTAAGGAGTATAGACTTGAGGAGCACGCAGCGAGGTATATTGCTGAGTACGTTCATGAGCAGATGCTATACACAGGTGATATTGTACCTTCGGATAGGGAGGTACTTATTGAGGTGTGGAGGGACTTAGACTCAAGAACCACAAACGTGATCTTCCACTATCTCTTCGGACGTAGAGTTAACGATGCGTTAGCTAGGGCTTACGCATCATTATTGAGTGATGCCTTAGGTGTTAATGTGAGGGTGACCGTAACTGATAATGGATTCATGCTTACAGTACCTAGTTACGTATACCTAGACACCGCTGATTTAATTAACCTGATTAAGAGGTTAAGGCATGACATATTAAGGAAGGTACTGCGCTCAGCACTTAGGAGGAGTGAGGTACTTAAGAGAAGGTTTAGGCATTGCGCAGAGAGGGCTTTTGCGTTGCTTAGGAGGTATAAAGGGGTTGAGACAAGCATAAGTAGGAGGCAAATAAATTCTGAAGTAATTATGAGGATTGCCGAGAGATTAAGGAACTTCCCGATACTTGAGGAAGCCTATAGAGAGGTTATGGAGGACCTCATGGACGTAATTAATGCTGAGTACGTATTAAGGAAGATTGAGGAGGGTGATATAAGTGTTAAGATATTCATTTCACCAGGGGCGCCATCGCCGTTCTCGCATAACATAGTAGCTCACGGATATACTGACGTAATATTGATGGAGGATAGAAGGAAATTACTGAGGAGGTTATACGATGAAGTTATGAATAGATTGGAAAGGAGGACTCTACCTCAACAACAAGTAGGAATTATAGGTGCTAAACCTAAGTAATAACCACTTAAAACTTCCTTTAAGGATGTAGTTGTGGGTGCTAGGTAATTAATTCGCTAGCGGAGGTTAAGGTAGTGAGTAAGGATAGTAATGATTTAAATGTCTCGGTAATAGTGCCAACATATAACGAAAGGGATAACATACCTGAATTAATCGAGAGAATAGATAAGGCAATGCGTAGTGCCGGCCTAAGCTATGAAGTGATAATAGTCGATGATAACTCACCTGACGGTACAGCTGAGGTAGCTAGGGACTTAAGCAGTAAGTACCCTATAAAGGTAATTAAGCGTCCGGGGAAGATGGGGCTATCATCAGCTGTTGTCGACGGTTTAAAAATAGCTAGAGCCAACGTAATAGCTGTAATGGATGCGGATCTACAGCACCCTCCTGAAGTTCTTCCTGAGCTGTACATTAGGATAGTTAATGGATGTGATATAGCTATAGCATCTAGGTACGTTAAGGGCGGATCGATTAAGGAGTGGGGATTAATTAGGAGAATAATATCTAAGGTAGCAACGATACTAGCTCATATAATACTACCCTGTACTAGAGGTATTAAGGACGTAATGTCGGGTTACTTCATGTTTAGGAGGGATGTTATTAAAGGAGTTAAATTAAATCCTAAGGGATTTAAGATCTTACTTGAGATTCTAGCTAAGGGGAGGCATGATAATGTTTGTGAAGTACCTTATGAATTCGGTATTAGGAAGTACGGTAAATCTAAATTAAGTAGTAAGGAAATCATTAACTACGTAATACACCTGATAAAGCTATCGCCGCCATATATTAAATTTGCCATTGTTGGCGCTTCAGGCACTATCGTTAACTTATCCATCGTGGCGCTACTTAAGTACGTCATAGGTGTAATTCATGAAGTAGCTGCTGCAGTCGGTATTGAGGTATCGATAGTTAATAACTTTATACTGAACGATATGTGGACCTTCAGAGGGAGACGGAGGGGTAGTAGATTCGTTAGGTTACTCAAGTTCCACGCATCGTCCTTCGCAGGTATATTGACTCAATACGCGGTATCGATTGCTACGTACCACCTAATAACTCACGAGTCGGTATCCTCGCAGTTCATAGGTATTCTAGCAGGTTTCATAATAAACTACCTAATAAGTAAGAGTTACGTATGGAGATGAGTATTGGTGCGCATAAGGACTTCCGATATAGCTAGGAAGTTAGGTATTGATTATGAAGTAGTGTGTGAGGAAGGTAGTGAACCCGAGTATTCTAGCTTGAGATTCTCAGACTTAATACCTGAATTAAGAGAAGGCGGGTTTAGGTCGAGGTTAATAGCTGATAAGAGATTATATAAGCATCAGGAAGACGTTATTAAGCACTTAAGTAAGGGCTGTAACATAGTGCTAAGATCAGGTACAGGATCAGGTAAGACTGAAGCTTGGGTTATGTATGCCTTAAGTAGGGGTTCAAGGGTTTTAGCTATATACCCAACCCTAGCACTCTCAGCTGATCAAGTAAGTAGGATATATGATTACTACAGCTCACTAAGACTTAAGGATAAGGTACTTAAAATCGATAGACCTACCATTGAGGACTTAGATGCTATATCCATTAAGGGTAGAATAAGTGATGCGTTAGTCATTATAACGAATCCTGCATTCTTAATGGCTGATTTAAAGAGGTTAGCTGAATCCCCTAATAAGTCGTACCTTAAGGAATTCCTTAGAAAGGTCGAGATGATAGTTATTGACGAGTTAGATTTCTACGGATCTAGAGGTGCATCATTACTGATAGCTATGGCTGAGTTAATTAGTAAGTATGTATCACTTAAGAAACCCCAGATCGTGATACTCACAGCAACCTTAGGGAATCCTGAGGAATTGGTGAGTATACTTAAGGAGATTAATGGAAGGGAATGTGCGATAGTTGATGGTAAACCATTCAAAGTTAGGAACTGCACGTACTTAATACTTGGAAAGAACCTAGAGGAGATCCGTAAGTACATACTGAATAACTTAAGGGAATATATAGATAGGGATTTAATAGACTTAGTAGAGGATCCTCAGAAGTTCAAGAGATCGTCGCTTTTCATTATAGAGTACTTAAGGAGGAAAGGTATTAAGGTACCTGAGGTCTACTTTAGTCCTCATGAAATAATTCGTGAGTACGTAAATGATGACTTAGTGACGTTAGTATTTACTCCTAGCATAAGAGTTGCTGAGAGGTTAGTTCGCGAGATTAGGGGTTCACTGCCCTCGGTTAAGCAATCATTGATAGTAACCCATCATCACTTGGTACCTAAGAAAATTAGGGAACGTATTGAGGATGATGCTAGGTCATACCCACCTAAGATTAAGGTAATAGTAACAGTTAGGACATTACTCCAAGGTATTGATATAGGTAATGTGGTTAGGATAGTACATTACGGAATACCGCCCGAGGTTAGGGAGTTCCTACAACGTGAGGGTAGGAAAGGTAGGAGGAAGGAGTTAGGTGAGACCGAAAGTATCGTAATACCATACACCCTATGGGATAGGTCGCTGGTCTCATTGGGGATAGACGGTATTAAGGAGTACATAAATCTTCCCCTAGAAAAGGTACTCATAATTAAGGATAATGAATACCCTATGCTCTTTAAATCTCTATTTAAGGTAGTAGCAGGTATCGAGTTAAGTAAGGAGGAGTTAAGGTTACTTAAGAAATTAGGCTTAGTAAAGCACTCAACATCCTTAGTAAGTACTAGATTAGTCCTAAGCAGGTTAGGTATCGATGTTTGGAATAAACTCAATTTCTACGAGTACGGGTTGCCCTACGGTATTAGGAGGTTACTAGTGAAGGGAGGCAGGAAATTAAGTATTGAACCAATATCTAGGAGGGACTTCGTTGAAAGGTATCAGGTAGGATCTATTGATGTAGGTAATGAAGCTTTAGTTACTGAGGCTAGAAAGGGGACTATTACTGAGTATTCAATAGATGACTTACTAAGAGCTGAAAGGAGGTACGGGTTCATCGAAGAGGCTCTAAATGCTTATGAGGAGGTTAAAATTAGGTGGGGTGAGAGGCCTAACTTTAAATACGACGTACTTAAGGGGAAAATACATTCATTCGTTGATGTTAGTGTAGTCGTACCAACAGAAGGTTTCGGGTTGTTTAAGGAAATACCTATGAGAGTTAGGTGGGTAATTGAATCAAGTAAGCAGTTTAGGTTAAGGAGGCTAGGAGATTCCTTAATGCCCTATTACGAGGAGGAGGATATAGAGCTTAATATCGTACCAGCAGGTACTTACCAAGACTTTACTTACGGATTCGTTTATGAGTTACCTAAGGTATCCGATTTATGGAGATTAAGGATAGGTGCTGCGATGCTTTCACTATTGCTTAGGGTAATACCCAAGTACTCGATATCAGTGAGGGAGTTGTCCATAGTTATTGACTCAACACCTATACCGCCAATTAGATTACTGATATGGGAACCCGAAGCCTCAGGAGTAACTAGGGTTATTGACTGGAACGAGGTCCTTAACGATATCGAATCACTACGTAGTAAACCAATTAAGTTGTGGGTTAATTTATTAAAGCTAATTGATAGGGATGCGGCTCTAGAGGTATTAATGAGGGGTATTGACTGGAATGAAGCTTTAGATATGGCTGAGGAACTGCTTAGGTGTGTAACAGGGTCTTCGGTAATTAAGTTACTTAATACTAAGCTATACATACCGAGACCATCAAGGAAGTTAGGCATAATGTCGCTTGAGATACTGAGCATTAGTACTAATGATTCAACAGTATATGCTATAGGTAAGTACGATGGTGAGGAGTTAACGGTTGATATACTACGTACTAAGGGAATTCCTGACGTAGTTATTAAGTTAATGGAGGATACCATAAAGTACGTCATTAATAAAGACTTAAAACTAGTTACGTCGGATATTGAGCAAATAAGGAAGCTAATATTTACTAGGTCCCTAGAGTGGCTCTTTGAGAAGGCACTCATATCCGGTATTGTAATTAATCCCTATGAATTAGTAGCTAAGTGTTTAGGGACGTACAGTATTGATTTAAGAAAGGTTAGGGAATCTCTTAATATCAAGCTACCTGAAGCCTCGGAAGTCTATGAGAGAGTTAGGAAGGGATTTAAAGGTGCTGACCTACTCCTTAAGAAATACACTGAAAACCTCACTAAGATGACGTATTACGTATACTTGATGCATAAGTACTTACTAAGTAAGAAGCTCTGCAAGGGCGATTAGGGAATATGTATACAGGGTGGTACTGCTTCATTAGTAACTTAGTTACTTCACGTGAACGTGTTTTTGCGTATATCTACTCTAACCTTATGCTTATCTCAGGGTTATACTCCTTTAAGTGATTCATGAGATACTTAGCTAATTTAGTTATGTCGGAAGCCCTAACAGGTATTGAGAGGGGTACTAGCTCTAAGGCGAAGGTTACTGAACCATTACCTATCGACTCAACGAAGGTCTTACCCTCCTCAAGCCTAAACGGTAACTCAGCTGATGCTTCCTTAACCCTATACATTATCTTAGTATCTAAACCAACTAATTCATCATTACTACTCAATCCATTTAGTTTAACCTTAACATATACCTTAGGTTTGTACTCCCTAATTATTGAGTTAACCAATAGTGAGTTAGCTATGTAGGTTCTATTACCATGTACATCCTCAAGAACTGAGTTAAAGAGTTGTACATCGACTATCCTACCCTTAAGTGCGTACTCAACCCTAGGTATTAGGATCTCTAGCCAAGCACCCTTAGTGAATTTCTGTAGATGTACGGTAATGAATGCCGTGAATTCCTTTATCTCATAGTAGAATATGACGAAAGTTAAGACACCTATTATCGTAGCTACGATATAGGGTGTTAACGATGCCGTAATTAAGTGTATGCTGACTACTACTATAGTTGATATGACTAGGATATCGAGTACCTTAATGATTAATGTCTTAGCACTATAGGAAATAACGCCACTACCAGCTAACGTACTCACGAACCAAGCGACTAAGTACCTTATGAATACAGTAACTACCACGAATAATGAAATATTAATTAAGATATTCATTAACTGACCACTAAGTATTTGGGGGAAGGGTATGTATGGCAATTAAAACACCCCTACCCCTTAAAGACCTTAACAATATTGTTGCTCTTACTCAGTACGATTACTTGATTACCACTAAGTAACTTCACATCCCTATCAGGCACTTTAATACTTGTACCATCAAACATGAAGAGTATGTACGTGTCTGGGGGTATCTCAATATCCTTAACGCTCTTACCGACTACCTTATCAGTCTCAGTAACGGTGATTCTATAGAGTTTAAAGTCGCCGAACTCACCTATGATCTGAACATCCCTGATACTCTCTAAGTAACCCTTAACTAAGTCGGCAGTTATTGCTGGTATCGATATCGGTATGCCTAGACCTAACTGGATAATTAACTCAGCTATCTTAGGGTCATTAACTCTAGCTAACCTAAATGGTATGTTGTAGAGTTTAGCTATGGTCAGTGCGAAGACGTTAACTTCATCTTTATCAGTCAATGCTAATACGGCATCTAAGTCAGGCATTGAGATATCTGAGGTGTATATACTTATGTCTGTAGCGTCCTTGTTAATAACTATAACATCGTACTTACTACCTATGTCAGCGCACTTATTAGGATCCTTCTCAACAATGACTACCTGATTCCTCTTGAGATTAATGATTCTAAGTAATTCCTTAGTAACCCCTCCACCACCTATAATCAGAATCTTCATTCCATTACCACCGCGACTCTATTACTTTCTAGGTATCGTACTTAAATAAGCATTATTTCCGCAACTCTAATCCCCGCCTGCATCATTGCTTACTCACCACTTTAGAAGCCTCATGGTTCTCCTATTAACTATTAACGAGGCTAGTAGGAATAACGGTATGTATTCGATTCTGCCGGATATCATTAAGAACATAATAACTATCTTAACAAGAGCTGGAGCTGTTGATGAAACAACATTAACGCTTAACCCAACGCAACTAGCTGCTGAGGTAGCCTCGAATAAGGCGTCAATAAAATGGTACCCACAGTATGTAATTAATGTAGCACCTACGAACACAGCTGCACCGTGAATAACTATTAAGAGTAATGCGTTAGATATATCGGCCTCAGCTAAGGTTGTTTCCTTAATAGTTATGCGTTTAACGGTGTGTGGAGGCATTATCATGGTGAATGTCATGTTCTTAAGCTTCTTAAATAGAAGCATTAATCTTAAAGCCTTTATACCGCCAGCAGTCGAGAAGGTCATTCCTCCTATGAACATGCCTAATACGAATATAGCCTTAGTTAAGTCCTTAAGCTTACTTAAGTCACCTATGTTGAATCCAGTCGTTGTTATGCCGGATATCGAGTTAAATATACCAGCTATTAAGGAGTACTTCAGATTAAATCCCTCAACGAACCTGTACGCTAAAGCGGTCATTAAAGGTATGACTATCAGTACAGTTACATAATACTTCAGTTCCTCCGACCTGATTAAGGATCTAAAGCGTCCTGACATGAGGTTATAAATATCGTAGAAATTCATTCCGCCAATAATCATTAAAGCTATTATTGGGAACATAGTTAGCGGAGCTCTACTATATACTACTGAGTACCCTTGATTATAAGGTGACATACCCCCGGTAGCTACTGTAGTCATTACGAAGTTAATACTTTCGAAGAGTGTCATACCGCTCATGTAGTAAGTAAGTATACCCACAACTGTCAGTATTAGGTATATTAGGAGTAACTTAGATGCAGTCCTATAGAATGATGCCTCAATTTTAACAGGGCGTTCAATACCATACAGCGACCTAGCGATATCGTAGAAGTAAGGTACGAAAACCATAGCGAATACCACGAACCCCAACTCACCTGTCCACTGCATTAAGGATCTCCAAAGTATTAGTGAATGCTTTAGATGCGCTACATTAACTACGGTAAACCCCGTACCAGTGAAGCCGCTAATGCACTCAAAGGTGGCGTCAAGTAGTGATATATGTGCTTCGTAACTAAACGCTACGGCTGATATTAACGGTATCGATACCCAACCACTAATACCTACTATGAGTGCCTCTAAGGTAGTTAGTGGCTGTGCCTTGAGACCTCCCGCAACTAAACCCATAACAAGTAATAACTCACCCAGTAGTAAGTAACTGAGGCTTATCTTCTCGCCGTAGATTATGTCGACAAGCGGTACCGTAAGCATTAATATCCCTAAAACCGCTAATATCCCCAGGTACGCCTTAATCATAGCCTTAACATTCACTGCATACCCACCTTAGCGTAGGTACCTTAGGACCTCACGTTATTGTAGGGGGGAATAGCTTAAATGTTTCATACTATAGTTACGTAGGGAGTTAATAAGACCTATAAATTCAGTACTTACTTTATGTAGGGGGTTAAGGATGAGTGGGTGGAGACGTACGTACTTAGCGAACACATTAGTGAGGAAGTATGGTATATTGGGTAAGGTAGCTTCAAGGTACGTACTAGCTGGGTTTAGCGTTAGGGTGTTTAAGGACTATATACTAGCTAGGGGGAGGGGGGAGAGTAGGGTGGTATGCGTGATCACGAATGTTAAGGAATTAAGTGATAAACTACCTAGGGTGAAGGAACTAGCTAAGAAATTACTAAGTAAGCCAACATTAGTCGTGTATGGTAAGTGTAAGATCCCGGACGAGCTAATAGAGAAGGTAACAAGTGAGGGAGTAGGCATTAAGTTCGTGAGGGACTGAGTTAATTGAGTTACGAAGTAGATAGGATGCATATAGTAAGGGAATGTAGAGAGAGATGCGCTGAAGCAGGATACTCGGGAGAATCTTTTAGGGAATGCGTTAATGAATGTGTTAAGGAGTTAGTAAAGGAGCGCAGTTAATTGCTTCGTCACTGATTAATTTAAGGTGCCTTAGATCTCTAGCTACTTCAAGTCTACCCTCCCTAATTAATGCTATACCTTTGATGGATTCTAAACCATTAATTAATGAATGAGAGGTAACTACAACTAATTTAGTACTACCTAATCTATTAATTACCGACAATACCTTTAACTTATTAACTTCATCGATTGATGATAACGGCTCATCAAATAGTAATATATCCGGATTAGTAAGTAATGACCTTAAAATCATTACTAACCTAGATTCACCAGCACTCAACTCACTTAATGTAGCATCCAGTAATTCATTACTTAATCCGATATGCTTCAGTAAATTACTTACATACCTCAAAAACCACTTACTAATCCTTAATTGCGGTAAGTAATTACTCCTTAATACGTAATGAATCCATAGGTACTCAAGCACTGATAAAGGATATTCAGTGCTGAAGTCACTCTCTTGAGGAATTAATTCAACACCCCCACCATTAGTTATTACGCTAATCGTGCCCTTAAGCGGCTTGATAATACCTGCTATTGCCTTAAGTAGGGTCGTCTTACCTGCTCCATTCCTACCCAATACAACGTAAGTACCGGGTCCCTCAAATACTTCATTAATGTTACTAATAACTACCTTACTACCGTACCCAACAGTTACCTCCCTAAACACTATCCTAGCCATCGCCTCCACCCTGTGCACAGTATCTTTTAAAGCTTATATATTTCGTGCACAAAACACGCCTAGGAATAAGTGAGCTCCTTAAGTAAGGTGATTTAGTGGTTATGGAGGTTAGGAAACCCTACTCAACTATGTATCGTTTATTTACTGTAATGTTAGTAATGCTTACCCTAATTTCCTACATAGTAATTAGTGCAGCTAAGATTAACTACCTAGTCATAATAGCATCGATATGTGTCGGTATTTCATACGGGATACTAAGTAACGTAGTGGCCGCTAGGCACCTATACTTCCTAGCAGCTGCGTCGCCGCACTCAGCATTATTCGCAGCGTCATTAGGAATGATTATTTACATGTTAGTAGGGGGTAATCCTAGGTACTGGTCAGTTATTATAGGTATTACGTTACTTAACGTGGTCTCCTACTTAATTAGAGTAAGTAGGAGTAAAGACGTAGCTACCAGCGTCTTTGTCTCATTAACTAGTTCCTTGAGCGTCGTAACGCTGTACTACCTATCAATGGTAAGTAATGTATCAAGGGATGCATTAATGTCGGTAATCGTGGGTGAACTAACCTTAGTTAGTAGGGAGTATGTGGTTGAAGCTACGTTAATAACTGCAGCAATAGTTATTCCAGTAATTATTATGTATTATGGAATGATATATGAACCCAAGGTAACTACATCAGTAATTAATAAGTATGATATAGTAATGTACACAATACTTGCACTAGCAACTGTAGGACTGATTAAGCTTACCGGATTTATACTAGAGCACGTATTAATATTAATGCCCGGAGCTATAGCTTCTACAGTTGCTCGTAAAGCGCGTGATGCATTAGCGATTAGCTTACTAACGTCATTAGCGGCAACGTCCTTGGGGCTACTGATCTACGTACCTACCGGAATGTCACCGTCAGGCATGGCGGGGGTCTTCCTAGTTAGTACTTACGTGGTCTCCATACTATTAAGGAGAAAACGGGGAAGGATAAACCTCTAATGCATAGGCAGTTACGGTGCGTGGTACGTAACGTTAGTTTTAAATTATTTACTGCATTAACTTAACTCATCAACTTATTTACTCCTATAGTTACTAAGACTTGAATAAAGCTGAATTAAGGAGCGTGGTGATTTAGGTAGTAGCTATTGATGGTAGTAGGTGATGAGTATGAAGTACCTAATAAGGGCCAGGATTGAGGTCGATGGTAGTGTTGAGAAGTCAGATATAATAGGAGCTATTTTTGGACAGACAGAAGGGTTATTCAGCCCAGATTTTGATTTAAGAGATCTTCAGGATAAGGGTAGGATAGGTAGGATTATAGTTGATATTAAGCACCAAGGAGGTAAGACCGTAGGTGAGGTACTAATACCTTCAAACCTAGATAAGGCTGAGACAGCACTAGTAGCTGCTATGATTGAATTCGTGGATAAGGTAGGCCCCTTCAATGCTAAGATTAGGGTTAAGGAGATAATAGATGTTAGGTATGAGAAGATAAAGAAGATTAAGGAGAGAGCTAAGGAGATACTTAAGCAGTGGTTGAGAGAGAGGACAGTAGATGTTAAGGAGATAATTAACGAGATCGAGGAATCAGTAAGGATAGCTGAGCTAAGGTACTACGGACCTGAGAGACTACCTGCAGGACCTGAAGTTGAGAAGTCCGATACGCTAATAATAGTTGAGGGTAGGGCTGACGTACTTAACTTACTAAGGTACGGGTATAAGAACGCAATAGCTATTGAGGGTGCTAAGGGTAAGATACCTAACAGTATAGTGAAGCTAAGTAAGGGTAAGAAGAACGTAATAGCCTTCCTAGACGGTGATAGGGCCGGTGATATGATACTACGTGAGTTACTTAGGGTAGCTAAGGTAGACTACGTAGCTAGAGCACCACCGGGTAGGGAGGTTGAGGAATTAACCAATAAGGAGATAATCAAGGCATTAAAGAATGCAGTACCTGCTAAGCAGTACCTACAGCAACTACAAGCACAGCAAACCGAGGCTAAGGCAGCAACCGCACCTGAGGTTGAGGTTACTGAAGCTGTAGGTGCTATTCAAGTACCTCAGAACGTTGTCGATAGTATAAAGGACCTAAGAGGAACTCTAGAGGCGGTACTCTACGATGAGTCGTGGAAGATGATCGATAAAGTACCTGTTAGGGATTTAGTGGATTACATAGTAAATACTGATAAAAAGATCTATGCAGTAATTATGGACGGTATAGTCACTCAGCGGGTAGTTGATGCAGCTTCAGTAAAGGGTATTAAGTTAATTGTAGGTGCTAGGGTGGGAGTTATATCCAAAATGCCTACAGACCTAACCGTACTTACGTTCGATGACATACTTCATTAATCACTAAAATAACTTACCCTTCTTCCACTTACTCCTACCGCTACGTAAGGGCTTCCTACTAGTACTACGTTTACTTACCTGACTTGCCCTGGATCCACCACTAAGGAAATCAAGTATTGTCTTAGTAGCCTTACCCACACCAATTAATTGCTTCTCGGTCACTCCGAAGTAGCTAAGTATCCTTAATGCAGCAGGTACTATCTGGTGCTCTACGTAGTAATCAGCATCGACCTCCTTCGGGTCCTTAATCATGAAGTACGGGTAGGCCCTACTAGATATCTTGCCAGTACCCTTAACGATTACGTAACCAACCTTATCACCGACTTCAACCCTACCACCCGCCTCTATCAATCTCTTAGCAGCTACCACGTGCGGAGCATCTACTGAGTACTCACTTAATTTCTTAGTAATGGACTTCCATATAATTAACTTCTCAATAGGTATCTTACCATCCCTTAACTCCTTAATCACCTCCCTAACATACTCAACGGCTTTATCCGTACTGCCCTCCATAAGTACTATCTTAGCAACTCTCTCCTGAACCTCCTTAGCTATCTCAGCCCAATCACCCCTAACGGCCTCGAAACCTACTATATCTATAGTGCCGTTAGGTGTTAGCCCTATGTACCTCTTCTTAGCCTCAGTAAAGAAGACCCTCTTATAGATCTTATCGATCTTAATCTCAAGACCTAACTCCTCCTGAACTCTCTCAATGAACTTACGGACCCTCTCCTCATCGTAGGTAACGAAGAGTGAGTCTGTATCACCGTATATTACGTCAAGACCTAACGACTTAGCTATCTCAATAGCTCTCTTAATAGTAGCTCGACCTAAGGCAGTAACTGCTTCAGCACCCTTCCTAAAGTACCACCTAGCCCCTACCCAACCCATGTATCCGTAGGACGCATTAGCTAGTACCTTAAGTGCTTTCTGCCTCTCATTAAGTACTCTATACTCGGGTGAGTTCTCGGGGTATTTCTTCATTTGCTCCTTAACCGCCTTCCTAAGCTTAAGTAGGGTCTCTAGCACCATCTTATAGAAGCCTGGTGGGTGCTTCCTGAACTTATAGCCTAGGTCAGGTATTGTGTAGCACTCATCCTCACTGCACTCACCCTCAACGTAGGTGTCGGGACCTATGTTATACTTAATCATTAGGTTAGGGTACATTGAGCTGAAGTCAAGGACGGCTATGTTCTCATGGACACCCCTCTTAGGCTCAAGAACTATAGCCCCCTTATAAGGCTCGTACTTACGCTCGACTCTATTAGGTATTAACTCGCCATACTTATAAGCAGCCCTCATTAAGTACCATTCAAGCCTAAAACCGACTGACGCAGCACCTACCTGATCTAGGGGTAATCCAGTTAGGTTAGATAATTGCATAGCGAATGGGAGGAACTTATCAGCTAATCCAGCAGTAGCTACTACGTCGTCTCTAGCGTACTTAAGCAGTAACTCCCTCTTCTCCCTATCGTCCCAGTACCTGTATATCTCGTACCAAGGAATCAATACCCTCTCACTACGCTTCATAACGCCTAGGTACTCAGCAACCTCCTCTAAAGACTTAATCTTAACCTCTGGAATCTCCTCAGCAAAGTTGTAGAGATCAACATTCAACCTACCAGGTACGGATATGTGTCCGTAAGCTGATGTCCTAGGGGTACCTCCCCTAACCCTACCAACATCCAACTTAATACCTAATACTTTAGACCTATCCATTAGGTAGGGCCAGTCAAAACCGTTGCTATTGTAACCAACTATTATGTCTGGATCGTACTCCCTAACGTACTTTATGAAGTCACTTATCAACTCATCATCAATCTTACCCTCACCATCCCTCGCTACTAACTGCTTAACCTCACCCTCGGAATTCATTAGTGAGATAATTATTACTGGGTCACGGTCGGGTCTAGGAGCTCCTCGAGGGTTATACACCTCAATGTCAAAGGCAAGCACCTTAAGTCTCGGAGGTAATTCCTTACTTAACCTACGGTACTTACTCTCAACAACTCTAAACACCTTACTTACCCTATACTTACCCTCAGTAAATGGACCCTCAACCTCAACCTCATACCATGCGCAGGGAGTTATGTCCTTATCTATTAAGTACCTCATAGCGAACCTGATATCAGCTTCAAGAACCTCCTTAACACCCCTTATCCCCTTAACCTCCTCCCTATACTCCCTAACATACTCAGGTATTACCGTCGTTACCTTAATGGCCTTTACAGGCTTACCAAAGTACTTCCTATCAACTATGTCAACACCTATTATGGGTGACTTACCCTTACTTAAAGCCCTAATACGTGATGCTATGTAGTTTAAGTCAGCACCATCCTCAGGGAGTACGTAGAAGTAGGGTCTGAAGGTGTCGTCCTTAATTAATATCCTTTCACCACTCTCATCAATACCCCATATAACTATTACTGGCTTACCTCCCTGAACTTCGTAGCTTATGTCTAGTAGGTAAAACCTAAGCTTCAAAGTATTCCATCCCAATAATAATTGCTTAGAGAAGATATAACGTTAGATTAACTACTCATTAATGAATCCTTAATTAACTTATGAGCCAATTCCTTAGATTTACTAATTACTGCATCCATATTTAGGTATTCCCAAGAACCGAACCTGCCGTGAGGTACTATACCGTGCCTTAAGCACTCCCTAATTACCTCACGTACTACCCTAGACCTCACGCTATCGTATATGACGTAGGCCCTATCCCACTTAGTGACATTACTTACTAATACGTCTGATTCACTCCTAAGGAATCCTACGTATTCAAGTCCCTCAATAACCTCCCTAACTAATCTGTAGTTACTGTAGCTACGTAACTCACTAACGGACTTAAAACTTACCTCAGCTATTACTGAGTAAGTACCTCTCGGAGCATTTACCGGTGAGTAATTACTTATGAAGGCTACCCTATGGAATATTATGTCCTTCTGGGGTATGTACACCCAGTGGTAGGGTGGTGCATCGCCCTTAATACCTAAGGAAATAACTGCTAGAGGTACTGCCCTTAACCTACTAACTAACTCCCTGTATTCATTACTTAACATGTCCTTAACTAAATTACCTAATGCATTTAGGGGTGCTGTATAGACTACGTAATTACACATTACTTCAAAATTACCTGCTAAGACCCTTAAGTAATTACCACACCTCTCAATACACTCAACCTTAGAGTTAGTCACTACTTCAGTACCTGCTCTAACGACCTCATTAAGTAATGACTTAATGAGTGCTTCAATACCCCCTCTTAATGGGTAATAAAATATTAATTGATGTTTATAGCCTTCAGTATCGATACCTACGGCAGACTTTATGATATCCTCTATTGGTGGGTTAGGTACTCTACCCCCTACCCACTCAAGAGTTAATTCCCTAAGGTCGACCTTCCACAACTTCTCATTATAGGGTCTTAAGTAAGTATTAACTATGGAGTTCCCGAAGACGTAGTAGAGCCACTCAAGGAAGTTAGTAGGTTCCCTTAACTCACCCTTGACTCTCTTAATGTAGGTATTGATGAGGTCTCTTAAGCACTCGTACCTAAGCCTCGGTGGTAGGTCCTTAAGTCCGTTCTCGAAGGGGTACTTGATTAACCTATCACCTACTAGTATTCTACTCATTCTCCTATGTCTTAAGTAATTACCCTCAAGCATAGCTAGTACTTCATTGAGTGCGTTAGGGTCTTTAGAGAATATTATGTGTGAGCCACCAACATCAAATGTAAAGCCCCTAATCACTTCACTCCTAAGTAGGCCTGCAGGCCTGTCTAGCTTCTCAATAATTACTACGTCCTTGACCCCCTCCTTAATTAGGTAGTAAGTAGTAGCTAGGCCAGCTAAACCACCACCTACTACACATACCTTATGATGTGTCCCGCACATCCTAATCACTTAAGTTATTACCTTACTTAATAATACTTTACTTGGTGGTACTACGCTTAGGGTGAAGTTCGGTATTGACCCGCTTGATCTAGGGCTTCCTGAGGGTGTCCCTAGGTCATCAACTATAGTTCTCGCAGGTCCTGGAGGTACTGGTAAGTCCGTAATAACTACTCACATAGCACGTAACTTCATGGAGAGGGGTGAGCGCGTCATATACTTAACCCTCGATGACTCACCTAAGGCAGTACTTGAGATGTTCGATAGTTTTGGGTGGAGACATGAGAGGTACGTAGGTAGTGGTAAGTTGTTAATTATTGATGGCTTCTCATTCAGACTTAAGGGTCTTAGGAGGTGGGGCTCATTACCTGGTGTTGTTAGGGAGGTTAGTATGGAGGATCTAAGTAGGGTGCTGTATGTAGTTAATGAGGTACTTGAGAAGTACGGAATAGAGAATGAGGGTGTCTTAATAATTGATTCATTAAATGAGTTAATGTTTAGATTTGACTTAACCCAGATACTCGATTTCGTGAGGACGTTAAGGGCTACCGTATCTAAGGGTAGGGGGGTCATAGCGTTAATAACGCTACATACATCAACGAGTACGCTACGTGAATTAGCTGCTCACTTAGAGTACTTAGTTGACGGCATAATAGTTACTAGGATAGAACCTGAGCTACAGGGTATAGGGATTCCGCTTAAGCAGTTAATGGTTAAGAAGATGAGGGGAGCACCTACTAATCCGTTATGGATACCTTACGTAGTATCTTCAGAAGGTATTAAGGGTGTTGACCCAAGTAAGTTATCAGCACTAATTAGGTCTAAACTAAAGCAAGCAATACTAGCTACTAAGGAGGGGGAGGGAGGCCTTAAGTGAGTAATTTTAAGGTAGTAATAAAGGTAACGAGTAAGTGTAACTTATGCGGTGAGTGTGTTAAGTACTGCCCAACGAATACCTTCGAAATAATTAATAACGAATTAGTGATTCACCAAGAGAGATGTATATACTGTAGAGGATGCGAAGTACTCTGCCCTAACAAAGCATTGAAGGTGGAGCTACTTAATGAGGGACTAGAAATAACTATTAAAGAACCACTAACTAAGGGATTCACTTAACACTTATTACCCTCAATCAAATCAAACAATAACGGAGCCGGGGTCGCCTAGCCTGGTAGGGCGCCGGCCTGCTAAGCCGGTGGGGTGTGCCCCCGCGCGGGTTCAAATCCCGCCCCCGGCGCCACATCCCCACATTCTCGCTGTTTAGATTCCTTAATGAGTTAACTACTGATTTAGCGATTGCCTTAGCTAGTAATCGTAAGTCCTTACGTTTCAAGGCGTAGTTAACCTGACCCCCCTTAAGACGTACTAACTGATACATCCTAACAATCTCTTCAAGGGGGCCTACATACTTAGTAATCACCTTCTTACCCACCCTGAATTCCTCATAGACGTAAAGGTGGCCCTTAATCTTCTTAACCACAAGACCCAGAGCTATACCACCAAACGTAGTTAATTCCGAAGGCATATCTACCTAACCCCCGTCCTTACATTAGGGACACCCACGACCCATCACCTCTTTAGGTACAGGTTAAGTGGTTGCGATATCCTGTCGTATACGAATACTAGCTTGACTACGGGTGATACCTTCTTCAGAACGTATATCTTGGTGAGCTTCCATGAGCTTAGGTACTTCTTATGTGGTTCCCACCAGAAACATCCCGTCACCGCTACTATCCTACGCCTAGCGACTCTAGGGACTTCCTTGGTAGTCCATAGTATGTACTGGTTCACCCAAGGTGGGTCAAAGATTACAGCATCAAACTCGTCATCCCTAAACGGTAACATGTAATCCTCTGTAGGGACTACCCTAATCCTGTGAGTAACCTCAGGGAACCCCTCAGCATCAACCCTAACAT
>Ga0256914_1001168_pt1 | contig 24722 bp, 8 predicted proteins | sample HulkmetaG_FD_191571 | JGI IMG/M metagenome (GOLD analysis project Ga0256914, IMG submission 191571) | Hydrothermal chimney microbial communities from Main Endeavour vent field at the Juan de Fuca Ridge, Pacific Ocean - Hulk | ecosystem: Environmental > Aquatic > Marine > Hydrothermal vents ... | reverse complement strand
TCCGGTTCCGAACGGGGGGGAAGCGCGGGTGGAGATCCACTACGACGGACAGAGCATGGAGAAGTCGGGCACATTCCTGTTCCTGGAGGTTCAGGCGGCGCAGTGGAATGTGTTGTGCTGGGATGACACCCGAAGCGGGGACTACTCGGCCGAAGAGTGGGCGTTTCACCCGACCTATCCCTGTCCCATGACCAGCAGCATGAGCTGGACCTGGGAGGACACATTTCTCACCGATACCGGGATCGAGATCTCGGCCATCCACCTCCGCTCCTTCCACCTGGACAACAACCACGGCGACCTGTCGCGACTCTACCGACTCTGGATCGGAGTTCGCTAGGCGCCTCGACCGACCAGCGCGCGTCCATGCCGGTTCCAGGCACGCTCGAGTTGAGCTAGAATGCTCGAGCAACCCTGCGCCCGACCCGGGAGACCACCATGGACTACCTGCTCCTTCTGCTCGCTGTCTCGAGCCTCGTGGCCACCATCAACGCGCTCCGACCCTGGTATCGACCGCCTCGGCGCGCCCTGGTCAGTTTTGCGCTCGGCTTCCTGGTCAACGAAACGCCCATCTGGCACCTTCTGCTGCAGGTGATCGTGGTGTCCAGGCTGCTGGCACCGGACACCTTGGTGTCGCCGGTGGGTCTTGCTGCGCTGACGATGTTCATCGCTTCCTGGGTCGGGCTGGCCGTGGTTGCGGCTCGAGCGCGTCTGGCCGTTCCAGCAGTGGCCCGGGCACTGGCTGGATTGAAGGTGGGTCTGGTCTCGATCCCCGGGGTGGACCAGCGCACTGGCGCGGATCTCCGCGAGCACGGGGAGGAGGGCCGCGCAGTCCTTCCCGGCCCCGACACCGGTTCGCCAGAAAACCCGGCGGCCCTGCTCCCGACCCAGGCTGTCGAACGGGAGGTGCTCCCCGCACTCGACCCCTCACTTCCCGCTTCGAGCCGCTGGTGGATTCCCAAACTTCCTTTCCCGATCCGCCCTCGAGAAGTGGTGCGGCACCGGGACATCGTGTTCGCACGCCCGGACGGCGTGCCCCTCCACCTCGATGTCTACCATCTCCGCCAGGTCGCCCCGCAAGCGCCGGTGTTGATGTACATCCACGGCGGCGGCTGGATCCTGGGGAGCAAGAACGAGCAGGGTCTTCCTCTCATCTACCGCATGGCCCGACGCGGCTGGGTGGTGGTGGCCACCAACTACCGCCTGAGCCCTCGAGCGACCTTTCCTGACCACCTGGTGGACCTCAAGCTGGCCATGAAGTGGATCCGGGAACACGTGGCCGACCATGGAGGGAACCCCCTGTTCGTCGCTGTTTCCGGCAACTCCGCAGGAGGCCACCTGGCGGCTCTTTTCGCCCTGACCGCAGGCGATCGCCGTTACCAACCCGGGTTCGAGGAGGTGGACACCTCGGTGGAGGCGTGCGTACCCTACTATGGAATTCACGATTTCACCGACCGGTTCGGCCACTGGCCCCACCGGGGCATGCGCACGCTGCTCAAGTACAAGGTCATGAAATGCGCCCTCGAGGAGCAGCGAGCGCGATGGGAAGAGGCGTCCCCGCTTCACCGTCTGGGTCCGGTCACTCCGCCCTTCCTCGTGGTGCACGGGGACCACGACACCCTGGTTCCGGTGCACGAATCGCGCCGATTCGTGGAAGCGTTTCGGTCTGCGAGTCCGGCGCCCCTGGGCTACATCGAGGTGCCGGGGGCGCAACACGCATTCGAGGTCTTTCCCTCGGTCCGGGAAGAAGTGGTGAACGAAGGCGTCGCCCGTTTCCTGGACGCCGTGCATGCGCACTGGACTGCGCGCCATGGTCCTGCCGCGGGGTAGCGCTGGTTACCGAAGGCGATGGAAAGGATTGAAAATTTCTTCCCGGTGCACATACTGAAACCACTGCTCGAACCGGCCCTGGCGGCCCGGAGCGGGGCTGTGCGGCCCGTCAGCAAGAACAGTATCGAAAGAGAGGAGATGGAGATGGAAGCGAGGAACTACGGAGTGGAAATGAACCAGACCGCGTACGGATTTGGCAAGGAGATGGCCACGGATGACTTCGAGGAAGCCAGGAGTCAAGTCGTGGAGGCCCTCAAGGACGAGGGGTTCGGCGTACTGACCGAGATCGATGTGAAGGCGACCCTGAAGAAGAAGCTGGACGTGGATTTCCGGCCCTACGTGATTCTGGGCGCTTGCAACCCGCCCATCGCCTACAAGGCGCTCCAGACGGAGAGTGAACTGGGCTTACTCCTTCCCTGCAACGTGGTGGTTCAGAAGGCGGACAACGGCAAGATCCGGGTCTCCTTCATCGATCCGGTCGCCATGATGGGAGCCACGGACAACCCAGCCTTGAACGAGCTGGCGACCGAGGTCAACACCAAGCTCCGCAGAGTCCTCGACAAATTGAGCTGATCCGGTGCGTTCCCCGCTGCCCCTGGCAACCCGACCTCAATCGCTCAAGCGCTACCTCGGGATCGGGTGTGTGCAACGGGAGGATGACCGACTCGGCACGGGAATCCCAGAATGTTCTGGAGCACTCGAGTCTCCCGGCCCGGGGTTCGACCTGGGCGCTTGAGCAACGAATCGACGGTTGGAAGCCCACGGAACCGCCCGGGCTCTCGTGCCGAGGAAGGCCGAGTCCGGGCACGCGCCGGCGGAGCGGGGCGGGGCTTCGTCCGAACGGGGACCGGTGCGTGGTGTGCATGGATGGTGGCGCTGTCTGCGGTGCACTGCGCACCCGAGGGGACGGAATCGTTCGTCGACCAGCCATCGGAAACGCCCGGTCCAGAGGTGACGGCGACCCCGCTGCCGCCCCTCACCGTGTCGGCGCCCACCATCCGCTTCAGTCCCAACTCCGTGCTCGCCCTCACCGTACAGTTCACGACCTCGGCTCCGGCCACAGCAACGGTGGCCTTGACTGACGCACAGGGCCGCGGTGTTCGTGCCGAAGATCCTGTCCCGGGCACCGACCACGCTGTGCTGGTGATCGGACTCCACGCCAGCACCCTCTACGACCTGGCCATCAGCGCCCAGACGCCGGACGGACGCAGCTCGAGCACCACCGGCGCGCCGGTCGGAACCGACGCATTGCCCGACAACATCCCGGTGGGGGAAGTGACCATATACGATCCAGAGCGCGTCGAGCCGGGATGGACGCTGACCAATGTCTCCAATCGGGACCTGGACTGGCCGGCAGCGGCGGTGATGTACGACATGACCGGTCAGCCTGTCTGGTACTACGTGGACGGCACCGCCGAGGACACTCGAGGTGACATGGACGTCCGACTGCTGGACGGCAGCCACATCCTCATGGGTGCGAGCGGCGCCAACATCGATCCGGTCATCGTGGATCTGGCGGGCAACGTGGTGTGGCAGGGACCGGAGCAACCCGGCTCCACCCAGGGACAGGCCCATCATCACTACCAGCGGCTGGCCAACGGCAACTTCGTCACCCTGGTACACGAGACCCAGGACGATGTGGGTGGGGACAAGATCCTGGAGATCACCCCGGAGCACGCAGTCGTCTGGTCCTGGAACGTCTTCGACTGGCTGGATCCGGGCGACGCTTCGAGTGACTGGACCCACGCCAACTCGGTCACCGTCGACCTGGACGCTGACGTGGTCTACTTGAGTTGCCGCAACCTGAACACGATCTTCAAGCTCGACCGGGCCGATGGGCACATCATCTGGCGGCTCGGCAACGGAGGCGACTTTGCCACCGACCCCGAGGCCGATGTGCCATGGTTCCTCCATCAGCACGACCCTGAGATCCTGCCCAACGGCAACATCCTGCTCTACGACAACGGGTACACCCGGCGCACCGTATCCCGGGTGGTCGAGTATGCGCTGGACGAGGAAGCGTGGACAGCCCGCATCGTGTGGGAGTACCCGGGCTCGGATGTGGACGATGTCTGGTACACGCGAATCTGGGGAGATGCGGACCGCCTTTCCAACGGAAACACGCTGGTCACGGCCGGAACTCGAGACGAGGGTTCAGACCAGCGGAGCCGAATTTTCGAGGTGACCCCGGACCGGACGCGGGTGTGGGAGATGTGGTTTCCGTCCGAGGAGGAATTCACGGTGGGAATCTACCGGGCCGAGCGGATTGCCCCCCCGGGGATCGAGGTTCTGGGGCAGGACTGACAACGAAGTCTACCACCAACGCTTGCACACCTCGACCGCAAACTTTCCACCCACTTTCCCTTCGACCGGCCCGTTCATGATCTCGGGGATGGTCTTGCCCATGTCGTCCATGGAGCCTCCGACCGAGGTTCCGCCCGAACTGTCAATGGTGACCGGGCCGACCCCCACCTTGACCTTGCCGGAAGGCCCGCAGCGCTGACCGATTTTTGCTTCCACGGAGATTCCCAGAGGACCCATGCTGTAGCCGATCTCTCCGACGACACTGATGTCGCTCGGGTCCACTCCGCCTGTCGGGTCCACCGACGCCCCGACGCCCGAACCGACTCCGAGTTCGAAGCACGTGGAAAAGCCCTGGCCCGGAACCCACGAGACCTTGACTCCGCCGCCAATTCCTGCGTAACCGCTGATACTTATGGCAAAAAGCCCCGCCGGATCCCACAGGTTGATCGGGTTGTTGGAAACGTAGATATACACGTTCACCTGTCCGCCGGAGAACAGGCTCGGATCCCGACTGGTCCACCGACCCGATTCGGGATCATAGTCCCGCCAGGTCATGTGAACCAACCCGGTCGCAGGGTCCTGGAGTCCGCCGGCGAATCCGAACGGGAAGTCGAAGTCGCCGGTCTCAGACAGCACCACGCCCCAGCTATCGTAGTCCACTCGCTTGACCACCTGGCCGCTCGAGTCCACCACCAGACGGAGGGTGCCCACCTGGTCGGTCGCCACGTAGTAGGTGGCGCCACTGCGCTGGATCGCGTAGAGCCGGCCGGCGGGTCCGTAGTAGAGTGTGCTCAGGGTTCCGTCCTGGTGCCGAATGTGGGTGATTCGGTCGAGCCTGTTTGGATCGCCGTAGAAGTAGTGCTCCACGCCGGTCGCGTCGATGCGGGCGACCCGACGCATGAAACCGTCATACACGTATTCGACGGTTTCACCGGAAGGCAGCGTGGCCCGGAGCAGCTCGCCTCGAGTGCTGTAGGTCAAGGTCATGTCCCCTTTTTGCACGAGGAACCCGGCATCGTCATGGGTGTAAGTTTCGTCTCCGACCTGGAGGAGGACATCCGAGGTGTCATAGGTGGCATTTCGCTCCACACCTCCAGAAAAGGCGTAGGTGCGGTTTCCGTTGGCGTCGTAAGCATAGGACTCGATCACCTCGCCGTCCCGCTCCACCTCCAGGAGCTGTCCGTCGCCGTCGTACGTGTAGCGCGAGGTCACCGTTGCACCGCCGATGGTTTCGGTTTTCTGGACGATCCGTCCGTCCCCGTCGAACTCGACCTCGTAGGCGTAAGTGACGTCACCGTTCACCGCCTGGGTCAGGCCCATGGAACGGCCGAGGGTGTCGTAGTGCAGATCGAGACTGGAGACACCGTCCGCGATCCGGGATACCGTCCCGAGCGGACCGTCACGTTCGACGGCGAACGGCCCGACTCCGACGAGCAGGCCGTCGTCGTCGTGTTCCCGCGCCACGACCATCTCGTCCCCTTCGCTGGCGAATCCCACCTCACTCAGCCACCGGTTGTCGTCGTAGGCATAGGTGTAGGTCCCCTCCGCCGTGCCGGTCCAGGACATGCTCCGCAACCGGGAGGTTTCCCATGTATGTGCGATGCTCTGGTCCAGGGTTCCTTCCGCGGAGGTCCTGGACACGGTGTCGAGAAGGTCGCTCCCTTCGTGGAACGTGTAGGCGATGGCGGCCTCCTGGTAGGCGATCCCGCTCAACCGCCCGGCGGTGTCGTAGGTTCGCTGGACCACACGACCGTCCGGCAGTTCGCCTGCCACCAGGGCCCCATCCTGATCGTAGGACCAGGCGTAGCCGGCAGGATCGCCGGGGGGCAGGTAGAGCGCACGATCGTCCGCAGCGGTGTAGTCGAGGCGGTGAGTGGTTCCGGCCGGAGTCGTGATGGCCACCAGGTTCCCGTTCTCGTCGTAGGTGAACTCGTACACGCTCCCGCCGGCGGTCGTGGTACGAATGACCCGCCCCACCGGATCGTATGCGTACTGCACGGACCTCCCGGAAGGACCAAGGACGGCCACGCGGTTGCGCGCCGAGTCATAAGTATAGGACCAGGTGAGGTCCCCCAGGATGTTCTGCAGGAGCAACCCGGTTTCATCGTAGACAAAGGAGATCGGCGCCATCCCGTCGGATTCGAGCAGCACCACGTGGTCGGCCGCATCGAGCGTGGCCACGATCTGCCTCCCTTCCGGGGTAATCCGGGTGAGTGTGCCGGTCCGGGCGTCATAGATCGTGGTGTGTGGCCGCCCATTGATGAACACGGTATCGGTTTGCTCGAGAACACTGGTGAGATCCGAGTCGGCTGCAAGGACCACTTCCCGACTGGTCTCCACGCTTGTGACCAGCCCTGATGGCTCTGTGATGGTGATGTTCCCTGCAATCGGCGCCTTGGTTCCCCAACGAGGATCGGGCTCACTCTCGCTCGCCACAACCGACCCATCCGGGTAGGTCGTTTCCAGTATCCCTCCCGGACTTTTTCGACTCTGTGTCACTGCGCCGGACGGACTGGTCACCCTGGTCACCACCGTCCCATCCGGGCTGTACGTGACCGTGTAGGATGTGGTCCGCCCCAGAGTCGACCGCACATCGACCTGGTAGCCGGTGCTCAGGTCGGTCCGCTCGAGGGTGCTGGACTCTCCGGTGGGTCCTTCATCGTAGGTCAAGCGACCCACGGCGTCGTACTGGAAGCGATGCACGTTTCCACGGGCGTCGGTGAGCGTTTCCAGCAACCCACCGTCATAGTAAGTGAGGCTCGTGGTCTCCTCGGCCGGGTTGGTCATCGATGCCAGGTACCCGTCATCGTTCCAGGTCATCTCGGTTCGTTGCCCACCCGGCGCGACAAAGGCCACCGGCACCCCCTCCTCGTCCCGCTCGATGGTGGTAACGTTGCCGTCCTGGTCCACGATTTCGATGAGTCTACCTGCATCGTCGTAGCCGAATTCGTAGACCGGGACCATGGTCACAGCATTCAAGGTGCGCATGTGACGCCCTTTTGTGTCGAACGTGTAGAGCAGGCTCCCATCCGCGCTGGGAAACGCCACCTCCTCGTCGAGCAATGCCGCCTGGCCCGGAGAGATCCGCCGAACCCGGTGGTTCCCGGTGTCCGAGACGTAGAGACTCCCGTCTGGTCCGAAGGCCAGGTCTAATGGCTGTTTGAACCTCGCCTTGATCGCCAGCCCGTTGTCACCGGAAAACCCGTGCTCAAGTCCTCCGGCCACATACTTGATGGTGCCATAGGCGTCTACCTTGTACACCAACGGCCGGTTCTCATCAAAGATGCAATAGATCTCACGATTGGGACCCACCACCAGGGCCGAGGCCGGGATGGAACTCGACAAGGCGTCCGCCCCGTTCTCCGGATAGGAGATGACACCGCTCACGCCGGCAACGGTCTCCAGTCGTCCCACAGAATCGATGGTTCGGACCGCCCCCATACTCTCGAAATAGAGCGTTCCGTCACTGGCAACGTCGATGTCGTCCACGTACAGGGCGCTCGTCGCAGCCGGTTCCCCATCAGGCGGGGTGGTATCCGGAATCTGCCCGTTTCCGGCCACCACGAACAGGCGCCCCAGGGGATCGACTGTCAACACCTGGAGCGGCCGCGCCAGGTAGAGGGTACCGTCCGGCCCCACAGCCAGCGCCTGGATATCCACCAAAGCCACGTCCCGGGCCAGGTCACCCTCCTGCCACTCTGTGGGGGTTTCCGGATGACACTCACCAGTCCCGGCCACGCGCTCAATACGCCCGTCCTCCCCCACCCGGTAGACCGCACAACCGGTACCGGAACTGTAGTTGGCAAAGTAGAGCGCCCCATCCGGCCCCAACGCAATGTCCTCCACCGTCCCAACAGGACTCTCCACGGCAAGGCGCCCTTCCTCGGGCACTCCCAATACCCCCGTCCCGACCACGGTCTCAATGATGTCTCCGGGCGTAAACTTGCGAATTCGATACGCTTGTTTTTCCACCACAAAGACAGCGCCCGCGGCATCCACGGCCAGCGCGCCGGGGCGCACCAGGTAAACCGATGTGGGGCTCAATCCGTCGGTATTCGAGTTCCCGCCACCGGCCACCGTCTCGATCGTCGCACCCAGGGCATCCACAGCTCGCTCCATTCCATCGCCCTGGAACAAGGTCCCGGCCAACATCCCCCGCGTGGGTTGATACAAGTGGTGCACATCCAAGCTCCAACCGCCAAACTCCACAATCGGTATGTTGCGTCTATTGATCGGGACACTGTACGCCCGCCGAATCTTGATCTCCATCCGTGTTCCCCGCAAGATCCTGTAATCCCTTTCAGGGAACCTGGCAAAGCTCGCACTGAAATCATTGCTGCTGTAATAGACGGCTGGGAATATGAACTCGAGGATGACGCGCGCGACCCCGTTCCCGGGAAGAGGGCGGCCATAAGCGTCCAATCCGTTCCAGGTGTACATCTGGAGCAGATTCGGCGCTGGCTCGTAGGTCCACGATCTGGTATCCCCTGCCACCTCGACACTGAGTTCAATCCGCTTCATGTCCTCCGGTACTTCGTCGTCGGTCAACGGAATAACCAACTGATCCGCATTGAACCCTCTCTGCCAGTTCGTCTGGTAGTGGAGCTTGAATGGTGTTCCCGAGACCGGGAGTTCCTCGGCCAGAACCTGGCTTTGGCACAGGATGATCGATCCGCCCTGCTGGCACGGATCGTCGTTGGGATCCTTTTTCTTGGGAGGCTTTGGGGGCGGATACGGTTTTCCAGGGGGTGGGCCGAAGGGCCAATTGCAGTCCCAGGGGGAGAAATGGGGGATCCTGGCCCGCCACAGGGTGGTGCCCGGCTGATAGAGGGAGGCGAGTTGCTCCAACTCTGCGGTCGTGATTTCGATCGCAGCGAGTTCACTGTCCGAGTCTGCGATGCCGTCCCCGTCGATGTCCAGGAGTGCCTGGCCATTCTGAATGTCGAGCACTTCGATGACGAGCCCGTTTTCCGAAGGCACCCAGACATTTCGGTCCCGGTCCAGGTAGCCCACCGGGACCGTTTCGCCCACCGGGAATCCGAGGAAGTTGTCGACATAGAAGGCGACGGGTTCACTGAACTGGACCTCGTCAGCCCCGGCCTCGAGGGCTTCGTCCACGCTGAGTTCCACGGCGTAGGTGTACCCGCTGGTGGTGGGCAAGGGTGCGGGCATGGCTTCCTGACCGTTTTCGCCCACGGTGTACTCGGTGGCACGCACGTTGATCTCGTTCAGGGGGACCTCGGTGCCATCATCGAGCACCATGGTGGCCTGGAGGCCGGCCGGGAAGAGCAAGGTGGCCTTGCGGGGTCCGTCATCGTCGACCACGGTGGAACCGCGCGCCACCTGGATATCGCCCGCGCCGAGGGTGACGGTGGTGACAATCGGGTCGAGGGCGACGAGGACCACGTGGGGGGCTGAGACGATGTCGTTCCAGGGCACATCGAGTGTGCGCTGTGCGTCCAGGTAGCCATCCTTGTGGTACTGCACGGTCAGCAGGCCACCGCCGTTGACGGCCATGTCGAACATGCCGTCGTCTCGAGTCCGGGTTTCGCCGAACTCGGGGTGCCCTGCCACGGTCACGGTGACGTTTCGGATTGGATTCTCGTCCCGATCGGTCACCAGGCCGCGAATGACGGCGAGGCGGTGCGGTTCCATGGCGTCCGCGTCGACGCCGACCTGTATGGGGTCATCGGCGAGGAAGAGGAAGCCGAAGCTATCCTCGAAGGTAGGAATCTCCCCGTTGGCCGGTTCCGGGGCGGATTCGGCGGGATCGGGCGGTGGGCACTGCTCCTCGCAGGCTCCTCCGCAGTCGATCCCCTCCTCGCCCTCGTCCTGGACGCCGTTTGTGCACAGGGAGGGGGTGGGTGTGGCTGCGGGCCACGGAGTCGGGGTTGCGCCCGGTCCGGGGGTTGGGGTTGCCGGCACGGGGGTGGGCGCAACTGTAGGTGTAGCCACCGGCCCAGGGGTTGGGGTTGCCGGCGGTGTGGCCGTGGGCGCGGTCACCCCGGGGGTGGGTGTGGCCATGGGCCCCGGTGTGGCGGTTGCGGCCGGGGTATCGGGTGGGCGTGTGCCCGGCGGGATGCAGGTCGGGGTCGGGGTGGGACTCTCATCCCCGACAAAGCTGCGGCCATCGCAGCCGATCATGAGCCAGGGGATGAGACCGAGGAGGAGGAACCTCCGGGACCGTTTCTGATGGTTGCGCCGTCGCCTGTCACCATTGCTCTGCATGCGTCTGCCTCCACATCCGCCTCTCGAAGTTCCATTCCCATTGCGACCGTGTCCCGGTTCGTCTGGTCCATTTCCTCCGCGTCTTCGCCACAGGGTCCAACCGAATGCGGCTGCGAGCATTGCCCATGGGGACACGTTGCCGGTTGGCGGTGCCTCGCCCACGTAGCACCCGCAGCGGCCGCCGAGGTCATCCTCGGGAGGATAGGTCGGACGCACGCAAGTGGCGTCGTCGTCACCTCCAACATCGCCGGGCGTGGCGGTGGGGCCGGGGGTGGATGTGGCCTCGAGCGCGGGGGTTTCGGTGGCCCATGGCCCGGGGGTTTCGGTGGCCCAGGTTTCGGGAGTCCAGGGTGTTCCGGTGACTTCCGGTGTCTGGGTGGCGAATGGCCAGGGGGTTTCGGTGACCCCGGGCCGCGGGGTCGGGGTGGGTCCGGGCACCGGGGTCGCGGTGGGGAACCCGGCCGGCGTCGGGGTAACCCAGGTCGGGGTGGGCTCGAGGGTGGGGGTGGCTTCGAACCAAGGGTCGATCACACCGTCGCAGTCGTTGTCGATGCCGTCGAATCGTTCCACAGCGCCGGGATTCACGGCCGGGTCGGAGTCGTCGCAGTCGGTCCCGTCGGCGACGTAGCCGTCGGGAGCGGTGCAATCGGCGGTTGTGACCGAGGGGTTACCAAAGCCGTCCCCATCTGCATCCAGGTACCAGGTGGGGTTCGAGGTCGGGTCCAGATCCTCTGCTTCGTCCACCTGGCCGTCACAGTCGTCATCGGCACCGTTGCAGAGTTCCGGAGCGCCTGGATGGACTGCGGCGTCGGAGTCGTCGCAGTCGGCTCCTCGGTTGTATCCGTCGCCGTCCGAGTCCTCCGGCGGGTCTGCCACGAGCGGGTTGAGGTGGCTGAGGTACTCGAGTCGGTCCGGGATGTCGTCGCCGTCCGGGTCCCCGGTGCCGTCCGGGTCGGTGCTCTTGAAATAGCGGCGTTCCCAGTAGTCGGGCATTCCGTCCCTGTCGGCGTCCACGTACTCGTCCGCCCCGATGTCCGCCGGTGCGCCCGATTCGTCGGGACGGGCCTCTCGGTCCGTGTCCTTTTCCGAGGTCGGGTCGTCCGGGCCGGCATCGATGAGGGGCGAATCATAGCCCAGGTGCGGATCGTCCGGCTCGTAGAGTTTCGGATCCACGGACACGTTCCCATCCTCGCCGGTGGGGTCGCCCAGGCCGTCGTAGTCGCCTCCGGGATTGTTCCACACGTCGTTGTAGGTCACGTCCACGAATGTATCCGGGTCGAGTGCTTCGATACCCTTGCCGTTGTCGACCACGATGTTGCCGTCCACCACGGCGTCGACCCCTGAGACCGAGATCCCGGCATCCTCCTGGTCCACGATGGTGTTCTGCACGATCGCACTGTCGCACCCGTCCTCGGCCCGAACGCCGACGCCGTTCGCGCGCAGAAAACTCGACGCCAGCGACAGGGTGCCGTCGCCGCTGCACCGCACGCCCGGACCGTCTGCACCGGTCACCACCAGACGGGCGATCTCTGCATCGGCATTCTCGACCACCACGCCCTCGTCACCGCCCTCGATCGAAAGGTCCTCGAGGGTCACGTGCGCGCGGTCGAGTACGCGGACGCCCGGGTCACCCCGGTCCGGCCGAAGCACGGTAGGCGCGCCTCCTTCCGGTTGCTCCCAGGTGTCGGGGTCGTACCCACCGGTAATCCGGACGTCGCGAGTGACTTCTATCCCACCGGGGTAGTCGCCGGCAGCCACCTGAATGTGGTCCCCGTCTCGGGCGACTCGAGCCGCCAGTCCGGGATCGGTGAAGGGTCGGTCCCGGCTGCCGTCCTCGGGTTGTGCGGTTGCGGCCGCGTCCACGTGGAGGATACCGTCCGAGACATCGAACCAGGCCGACCCGGTGGCGAGCGTGTCGCCGGTGCCGGCCAGGTAGAACCCGTAGCGCAGCACGTGTGTTCCGGTGGTGGAAGAGGAGAGCGGCACCGATACGGGCAGAGTCTGCCATCCTGCATGGAGATCGGTGTCACGTTCCAGCGCCATCCAGAAGTCGCCGGGCGGATCCTGGACCCAGATCACGAGGCGAACCGGGGTATCCAGGGCGCTGTCCAGTTCGAATCCGACGCCCATCAGGTCTTCCGGTTCGTACACTTCCTGGTCGAACCAGAGGTCCTCGACCACCACACGGTGGCCTCGCACGTCGAACGGGTATCGTCCGGACGCACCGTCGTAGACGTAGTCGATCCCGTAGGAGCCGGCCACGATGTCGGCCGGAAGGTCGAAGGAGAACTGGAGTGTCTCTCCATCCAGGGTGAAGTCTCTTGTCAACCCGGGGGCTTCCACATGGAGTGCACCGGTCGGGCCTGCTTCCACGGTCACGGTGACCTGTGCGCCGGGATCGTAGGTGGTGGCATCCGTGTAGAGCACCAGGTCCGTGGTTCGGACCGGCACAGTTATCCCGCTTTCGACCAGGGGCCGACCGCTCTGGAGATAAATGGCGTACGCAAGCCATTCCGACAGCTCCCCGGCTGAGGGGAAAGAGAGTATCTGGGCGGAGGTGGCGCCCACGTCCAGGTCGAACGCCGTGCGCTGCTCGTCCCCGCCGGCGAGGGAGGCTCGAGCGACCAGGGAGAGAGGTAGTTCACCGGTGTTGGTCACGGTCAGCGTGAGTTGCACCGGTTCTCCAGGCGCGTAAACAGGTTGGTCCAGGGTGGCCACCGCGTCCACGTCGAGGCCGGCCACGTGGAACGGAATGCGTCCCCGTACATCGCCAAGCTGGTATTCGAGGGCGTAGTCGCCCGCGGGCTGATCCTCCGGGACGCCGAGCATGTAGGAGAGTTCTGCTTTCTCCCCCATGTCGAGGTAGGCGCGCTCGGTGCCGTCCAGTGTTTCGAGTGCGCGGACCCGGAGGGTGGCGGTCCCACCCATGGGACCCAGGTTGGCGATGGTAAAGGCGAGTGTCTGCACATCGCCCGGAGCGAAGGTCTGATTGTCTGCCGGCTTCTCGTCGATGATGAATGTGGGCGAGGGTACCAGCACGGTGGTCTCGTCGCTGGCCACGACCTCACCGCTTCTGTGCGCGCGTACGGTCACCACATGCTCCCCGGCCTCGGCGCCTGCGGTGGGAAGATTCGTGGACACCACCTGCTCACCCCCACGGGCGTCCAGAACCAGGCTCGACTCGTCATCGTAGAAGTCACTTTCCAGCGCCAACGCTCCCTCGAAGTAGTCGTAGCCGGTGTTGATCGCGGTGACCGTCACCGGGATGGCCTGAAGGTCTGAATCGAACGACCCGGCCTCGACCAGGACCGAAATCTCCAGAGAAGGAAGCACCTGGAACGTGACCGTTCCGCTGTCGTAGAGACATTGGTACTCGAGCTGATAGCGGCCGGCCTCCAGTTCGAACGTGACCTGGTCCGAGAGCTGGTCGTCGGGCTCGAGCCAGTAGGCGGCCTCGGTCGAGGTTTCGAACCGGTCCGGGTCCGGGAGTCCGGTTTCCGGGTCGATCCCGGTCAGGGTGAAGGCCAGGTCGAGTGTCTCGGCCACCTCACCGGTGCTGATGACCTGGAACGGGATGGTCACCCAACCTTCGCGATAGACCTCCTCGGCCGAGACATCCACCAGGGCGTCCTCGCCGAACCGGACGTCGGCTTCCAGTGTTCGTTCCACGTCGCCCCCAAGGACCACCGTCACCCGGTCGTCGCCGGTGACCAGGGTCTCGAGGCTCACCGTTTCGGTGGTGCCCGGTCCAAGTACCAGGCTTTGGGAGGTTTCCGGGACACCGTCGAGCGCCACGTCGAGCGAGATGTCGCGGAGCCCCGTGTTCTCCAGAACCACGTCGACCGTGAACGGAGTGCGGCCCACCACGTCGGGCACGGTGATGGTGGAGACCAGGTCCTCGTCCGCACTGCTGACTGGAACCTCCTTGGAAGTCCGCTCCACATCCGCGGTGAGAACCAACGAGAATGGTTCGCCTGCCGGGGTGGTCGTCGAGAACGCGTAGGCGTCGCCCGGATCCAGGTCCAGGGACTCACTCAGCAAGGTCACGCCGTCCCGTTCCAGGGCCATGGGGATCCCACGCAACGGGTACTCGGACACATTGACCACCTCACCCTCGATCACAGCCTCCTCGTCCGGTCGATAGGCCACCCGGTCGAGAGTCAACGACAGCGCCACGAGTTGGCCCTGGCGCATCACGTGGAAGGTCGTGGTGGCATCGTCGGAAATGACCTGGTCCTTCCCGGTGGTGAGCGTGGCGTCGATGTAGTAGGTGCCGGCGTCCGAGTAGGGACCCAACACGCTCTCGTCCACCAGGCCGGAGGTCTCGAGGAGTGGAATGGGAATGTCCCGCTCGTCCACCTTGATGATACCGCTTCCCAGGGCGATCACCTTGGAAACCCCACCGGTTGTCCCGACCCAGGCGGCCCCGTCCTCTGCAACCTCGACCGCGAGGACCTCGTCGGAGCCGAGCCCGTCCTCGGCCATGGTCAGGTTGGTCCAGGTTTCTGTGGTACTGTCGAATATCCACAGTCCCGAGCTGATTCCGCCGGCCCACACCAGGCCGTTCTTGCCCGCACCGATGCCCGTGAACTGGTCGTCCACCCAGTAGACACAACCCTCCCCGCCGGACCCGGAGCCTGAGCCGGATCCCCACCAACCTGAGCCGGAACCGGAACCGGATCCCCACCAACCTGAGCCGGAACCGGAACCGGATCCCCAACCGATGGGGTCATCTCCAGCCGCCGGCTTGCTGTAGCCCCCTGAGCCAACGTCGGACGGAGGGGGCAGGAGGTCTCCACACGTAGGTCCTCCCGCGCCGCTGCCCGAACCAGAACCGGAACCAGAGCCGTCAGCGTAGCAATCGCACAGATTCCAGGGGGAATAGCCCCACCACGTACCCGAGTCCGGGTCGAGGCGAAGCAGCCAGTAGCCGTTGCTCAACCAGGGATCACCCGCCTCATCCACGCTCACATCCCAGAAATCACGTCCGTAAGGAGACCAGGGTGGATAGTAGCGGTCCACACGGTAGTCCGACCCGATACGGCCCAGCACGTAGTAGAGGAGCACCCAGGCATTGCCGTCGTCATCAAAGTCGATGGCCATGACCTCCTCGTCGTAGAACGGCCCCTCAGCCATGTCCATGTCCCAGGTCCCATCTGCACGCAGCAGCCCGATCCCCATATCCGTGGCGAACCAGATGTTTCCCTCTGAGTCCACGGCAATGTCGTTGATGTAGTCGCCCGGAAGGCCTGCAAGTTCTTCCAGGGACAACTGCCTCAGCGTCCCGTCCGGATCGAGCCTGGCAACCCCTCGAGTCGTACCAAACCAGGTGTACCCTGCATGATCCCTTGCGACCGCCCGAATCTCGCTCGCCGGCAGCCCATCGGCTTCAGTCCAGTTCGCCCATTCGGATTCTTCCGCATTGAGGCGACTCGCCCCGCTGCCGGTGCCGAACCACTTGGTCCCGTCAAAGGCCGGGAACACGTCCACGATCAAGTTGGAGGCCGGTCCCTCGTTGCCGGTGTTGTAGGTGCGCGTCTCGCCCAACTCGGTGAGGAATCCGGTCAAACCGGCGTCAGGGCTCCCGAACCACCGGTTGCCGTAAATGTCGTCCGCCATGCTGATGATGTCGTTGCTTCCAAGACCGTCCGCGGTGGTGAACGAGGTCCAGACGCCGTCGCTGGAGAAACGAGAGAGGCCCTGGGAGGTTCCGAACCATCGGTCGCCCCATCCGTCCACCATGAGACTCTGAACATCCTCGCTGATCAGCCCGTCCTCCATGGTGTAGTAGACCCACTCAACGCCATCGGCGCAGCGCGTGTCGCCGTATTCGATGGGTGAACCTTCTGGGGGGACAGGACGCCACAGGTCCCAGCCGCCTCCGTTTTCCACCGGACAATGGCGGATGACCCCCATGCTGCTGGCGAACCAGACGCTTCCGTCATCATCGACGGCCACGTCTGTCGCATAGGGGGGGAGGGGAGACTCGTAGTAGTAGGTCCAGTAGCCGTCCTGGATGGAGTAGCGGGCGGCGCCGAACTCGGTGCCGAACCAGCAGTTTCCAGCGGCGTCGAAGTCCATGGACGTGGCCCCGAAGCCCATCGAGACGAACTCGTCCCCTTCGATCGACTGGCCGCCGTCCACGGTACGTGCATTGCGCCGGGGAAGAGCCAGGCGTTCTCGAGGTGGCGGCCCGTCGATGATCCAGTAGACGGTGTAGAGGTCGTACCACGTCGAGAACCAGAGCGAACCCATCGCGTCGACCCCCACCGCGATGACCTCGTCGAACCAGTCGTACGCGCTCCAGACGGTCGTCCATTCCCCGTTCGGGGTCCGGTACTCCACCCCGGAAGAGCCCCCGACATAGACTCCACCGACCGAGTCCACTGCAATGGCGTTGTACTCGGTGCCGAGCAGGCCGTCCTGAGTTGTGAACGTCTCCCAGGTCTCACTGAGCGGGTCGAATCGGACGATACCCGTATCGGGGACCATCCAGAGGGTGCCATCCGGGCTCGACGCGATGTCCTTGACGTAGGCGCCCACCCCGCTTCGAGGCCACGTGCGTACCAACCACCCTTCGGTACTCCGACGATACACGTCCAGGTGCAGGTTCGCGTCCGGAACCTCCACCCCATCGTTCGTGATCGTGCTGGTGGCGGTCAGCGTCTCGTCCCATTTGTAGTGCGTCTTGTCGGTCACAATCGTCACGTGGGCGGCGACGCCCCCGGTCAGCGTGATCCGGGTGGTACGGTGCAAGACCTGCTCCCCCTTCTGCCGGTCCTCGCAGGTCGTACTCACGCGATAGCTCCCATCCACGAGCTGGTCAGGAACCACCAACTCGACCGTCCCGCTCGCCTCGGGAAACACATCCAGTGCGTTCTCCCCGGTTGCTCGAGTCACGCCATCCGAACTCAGGAGCGCGGTGGCACAGTCGAGGTGGGCCACCGGGCCGTCTGCATTGGCGATGGTGCTGGTCAGGACATCTCCGGTTGTGAACGTGCCGAGGGGTACGTCCAGGGAAAGGTCGTAGGCAGGGATGTAAATGGAAAACGTGTGGCTGTCGAGAACCTCACCGGACCGATCGAGCAGGCGCACGGTGCCCACGTGATACCCCTCATCCATGTCGTCCGGGATCTCGACCGTGTGCACCCCGGAAGTCGACTCCCCGGGTGCAAGGGCGGTGTCCTCGGAGGCCTGGAAGCCGAAATCCGGGATCGACACGTCGTAGCTGCCTTCCATGTGGAAGACCCCGTCGTTGCTTGCGGACACGGTGATCGTCGCCTCGTCCACCACCGAGTAACTGTAGGCATCCAGTCGAGCCTGGACGAAATAGTCCGATGGCAATCCCTGGGAGGTGGATGTTCCGACCGTTCCACCGGTGGTGAAATCGCCGATGGTGAACGTGTAGTCGAGTCGATAGGTTCCGGCGACCAGACCCGGCACCGCGAAGTCCAGGGGCAATTCCACCTCACCCCAGATATCCGGAATGGACACCAGGGCCTGCTTCACGGTGCTGTCGCCGGTCGGGGATGTGAGCACGGCGGTGAGCATGCCCCGTTCGAACGCAGGCCCCTGGTTGGCGATGGTCACGGAGGCTCTCCCCGCCAGGTAGTCGGTCGATTCGAACGTCATGGACACGGCGGCTTTTGGCCCGATCACGTGGAAATAGAGGTACCGAGTCACTTCCAGGTTCCCGGCCAGGTAGACTTTCACATCGCACCGATATTGCCCGAGCCGGGGATCGGGAGGGAGATAGTAGGTGGGCCGCGGCAGCAAGGTGGCCTCCTCACCACTCTCCACGGTTACGGCCTGCCGGAGTGTCCCCAGGTATTGACCATCAGGGTCCACAAGGTCGATCAGAATCTCCGGCGTTTCCCCCCTGGAAGTGGGATTTCCCACCGTGATGTCGAATCGGACCGGGAGCCCGTCGAAATAGGTGCGGTCATCCCGGTCCAAGGCTGCGTCGAGCGTTACCACCGGGTCGATTCCCTGGAACGGGGCACTCTCGCGCCCCAGGTAGATCTCGCCAATGCTCAGTTCCTGGTAACACTCGACCCACATGCGGTCCAGTGGGACCCGGACCGGGACGGAGTAATCGAACCCGCCGACACTGCCAGCCGGGACCACGAGCCTCCGCCACTGATTGCTCACGTGCCCCGGCTCCGCTGTCCCGGGGGATCCATAATAGTAAGAATGGTACCTGGCATAGCTTTCCGGGAAGGAGTACCAACAACTCACCGTGGCGTCCTCCCCCCCGTCATTGTAGACCTCCACATGAAACTGGGCGTATTCGCCGTAGAAGTAGATGTCTCCATCGCCCTCCACCTGGAAGGTGATCCCGGTGTCCTCCAACAGGACGCCGTCCGGCGCCTCTCCCACGGCAAACCATTCACCGTGCGTGTCCGGAATCAGCGGCGTGCCGCCTGAGTCGAGCAGGGTGTAAACGAGTCTCCAGATTCCGGTCGGTGCATCAGCAGGGATGGGCACCTCCATGCGCAGAATCGGCGGCGGTCCGGACGATAGATCCACATCCAGTGTACCCGCATCCTGTGTGGTTCCCTCTGGATCCAGCACCCGCCAGGGCATTACCGTGGCCTGCGGTACCGCCTGGACCTGGAACTCGAGGGTGACCGTCTCCCCGGGTGCGGCTTCGGGCAGACCTGGGCCGGCCTTCATCCAGCGTACCGCGTCGCGAAACAGGGCCAAATCCAGGTCGGTGGCCTCCCCATGGGTGTAAGCCCAGTCCGGGAAGAACGAGGTCACCAGCACCCACCCGTTGCCATGTGGGAAGAGCAAGGAAACCGGAGCACCGGTGTCGGTTCGGTCGAACAGGATCGTGGCCGAATCGGGCCAGTCGGTCAGGTAGCCGTCGAGATTGACATCCCCGGTGACGGACTGAAGGGCACCCACCATGGGGTGATAGGACCGCAAGTACACGGAATCGACCGCCAGGTTCCAGGACTCGTTCCACCCCTTGCCTGCCACACCACCAGGCACCACCGAGAGATCCTCGCCCTGTTGCTGCGCCAACACCACCAGCCCGCCCCCCTGTGACACGTAGTCCTCGAGCCGCGCCTGGAACGAGGGGAGGCCTGCCAGGCCGAGCAGACCGGCGGAAGGGATCACCATGACCGGCAGCAAGTCGATCATGGCGGGGTCGAAGGAGACCGAAACCGTTTCCGAGGCGATTCCGAGTCCGTTCAACAGCGCCGTGGTATCGGCCGCATACCCGGTCTCGAGCACGGCGACCGGGGGGTCCCCGTCGAACAGTCCTCCCACATCCAGGGGAGGCGTGTCCACCATGGGCGTTGAGCCACCCGTTCCCGGTGTGACGGCACCAGGCGCAGACGGAGGGCAATCTACAATCGGCACCTGAGAGCACAACCCTTCCGAGCAGAAATCCAGGGTGCAGGTGTCTGCGTCGGCACAGTCGGCATCGTCCTCACACTGGTCTGCCTGGGCGGCTGGAGCGAACCACAGGCTGATGGACCACAGGAGTAACCCGGGGAGGAAGCTACGGAGGGCCGGGAACAACGAACAACGATACGGGTGCGGCTTCATGTACAACCTCTTCTTCGACAACGACAAGGCGCGATGGATCCGGGGTCCGGACAGCGGTGCAACACCGGGAACGACCTGGCAGCAGGTGCACGCAGCACGAGTCACACACGTGAAATGTCTCTGGCTGCTGCAGTAGTGCACACAGCATGCCGAAAGCGCATCTCGGTGCAATTATAGCGGACAGAAGCGGATACTGCACTCGAGAAACCCCAGAGAGCCCGGTTCAGGCGGCCCGGTTTCCTTGACATGAAGGCTGGAATTGGTCTAATGAGAGCAGAACAGGCTTCCTGGACCCTCCCGAAACGCTTCCGGCGGTGCCTCAAATGACGCATGCAACCTTGATGTCGTTCGGCAAATTCGTGCTCCGAAAGAGCATCCGGCGCAGCCGGATCTTCGACCTGTGGCGAGGTGAGCGGCGCCAGGGGACAACCACGTTTCCATGCCTCGTCCGTCGCCTCCTGCCTCCCTATTCCATGGCCGAGGAGACCGTCGCGGCATTCCGGGCTCGAGTCCAATCGGTGTCCGAAGCCCAGATTCCCCATGCAATGCGAATCCTCGAGCAGGGCGTGGCCGAGGATATCCCCTTTGCAGCCATGTCAGATGTCTCGGGCTGGTCTCTCCAGACGTTGCTGGACCACCACGGGGCATCCGGCACCCCGATGCCGCTCGAGGTGGCGACGCACCTGCTTCTCCACGTGCTGGAGGCACTGAGTGCCGCCCATGGTGGTGCGTCGCCCATGGTCCACGGGGCGTTGCGACCGAGTTCCCTGTGGCTTTCTCCGGAAGGAGTCGTTGCGGTCGGCGACTTCGAGATCGGACGTCTCGCCGAGATGGAACTCACGTCCCTGGAAGGCCAGGAAGAGCGGGCATGGCGCTTCATCGCCCCGGAGCGTGAGGAGGACTGGGCTGCGCCGGATCCATCTGTGGACATCTACTCCTGTGGCGCCCTGCTCCTCGAGTGCCTGGTGCAAGGGAGGCTGTCGGCGATCGAGAAGCGCCTCGACCCACCAGCGCAAATCTCGCTCCTGGAGGGAGCGGATATCGCGCCTGACCTGCTCGCGATGATTGGCCGTGCACTGGGAGATGTTCCGGCCGAGCGGCCTTCGGTGTCCACGTTTCAGGCTGCCCTGCGTGCAGTGGCGGCGAACTCGGACGTGGTTTCGGCGCTGGAGGATTACCTTGCCAGGGATGTGCCACCGGTGGAAATCCTCGATCCTCTGGAAAAACCCCCGCTCGACGACGAGGAGACCCTGGTGCGCCGTATCGTCCGGAAAAAGGCCGAGGAGGCCCGCGAATCTGGACAGGAGGTGTCACCGAACCCGGTTGCGCTCCAAACTGGGAAGCCACCGTCGCGGCGCGCCCGCAACCGGGTCCTGCTTCTGGCCGCCGGGGCACTCTTGCTCGCCGCCGTTGCCGGCTACGTCTTTCGGGAACCGTTGCGCCGTTGGATAGAGGGTCCCAACGCCGACTTGACACTGCTGATCGTGGAAACGGTGCCCGAAGGTGCGACGGTGACGCTCCCCAACGGTCGGGAACTGGGCAAGACGCCCTTGCACCGCCCGCTCCCGGTTTCACCGGACGGCAAGATCGGGATCATCGTGCACAAGGACGACTGGAAAACGGTGGGTCCTGTCTACAAGCCGGCCGAGCCCAACGCGGAAGTCCTGTTTCGGATCGTGCTGAAACCGCTCGAGCATGGGCCGGCCACGGCACGCATCACCACCGTACCCCCGGGCGCCCGGATCAGGGTGGACGGCACTTACCGAGGGCTGTCTCCGATCGAGGTCCCGGACCTCCACTCGGCAAAGGAGCACGTGGTCGTCGCCACCCTCAAGGGATACCTCAAGGCCACGGAAACCTTCCGAGTGGAACCGGAACGGCCGAACGAACTCCGCCTGGTCCTGACTCGAGCCTCATCGGCCGGGGGAACAGCGAGCAAGTCTGTCGCAACGGGGGGCTCAGTGGGGGACCCGGCAAGCAGTGCAGCGCGCTCGCCCAAGGACGCCACGAGCAAGGGCCCCCACGGCTACCTCGTGGTGGACGCGATCCCCTGGGCTCACGTGTCGGTGGATGGAAAGCCTCGAGGGCGTACCGATCCGAGGCGCAAAATCAAGGTGTCCGTCGGCAGGCACGTCCTGACCCTGACCCGCGGGGACCTCGATCAGGCGGTGACGCGCGAAGTCACCATCCAGGAAGGGTCCGTGAAACATCTCGTGTACGACTTCGTGAATCGCGGCTGGAGATTGCCCAACTACCAACCGTTCGAGTGAGTGAGCGGGCCTCGACCGTTCCCGGGACGGCTCACCGCAACCGGTCAAGGGCTTGAGCCACCCGGGCCATCCCTTTCTCGATGGTCTCCACGTTGCACGCATAGGAAAAACGGATGTGCTCCGGGCCACCAAACGCATCCCCGGGAACCCCGGCCACTCGAGCCGTGTCGATGAGGTATTCCAACAGGTCGGTCGCAGAGGCCACGATCCGGCCGTCTGGCGTGCGGCGGCCGAAGTAGCTGGATACGCGCGGAAACACGTAGAACGCGCCCTCGGGTTTCACACATTCCAGTCCGGGGATGGCGGTGATGAGTTCGTACATCCGGTCACGCCGGCGCTCGAACTCCGCAACCATGGCCGCCACCTCCTCGTCCCCGGCAGCCCCGGTGAGCGCCTCGAGCGCCGCATACTGTGAAATGGTGCATGGATTGGATGTGGACTGGGCCTGCACTTTGATCATGGCATCGATGAGGGATCGAGGTCCGAGGGCATACCCGATACGCCATCCGGTCATGGCATACGCCTTGGACACGCCCCCGATGATGACCAGGCGACGCACCACCTCCGGCACCAACGCGCCCGGGCTGTGAAACACGAATCCCCCGTAGACCATCTTGCAGTAGAGGTCGTCCGTGGCCAGAATCAGATCCCGCTCGCAACAGAGCCGGGCAATGTCGGCCATCACATCGTCCCGGAGCGCAACACCGGAAGGATTGGCCGGACTGTTGATCAGAATCGCCCGCGTCCTCGGCCCGCACGCTGCTTCAAGCGCCTTCACGTCGACCTGAAACCCGTCCTCGAGCCGGGTGTGAACCACGACCGGGACCCCTCCGGCCAACTGAATTTGGGGAGGGTAGGATACCCAGTAGGGGGCAATCACCACCACCTCGTCTCCAGGCTCCAGCAGGCTACGCCAGAGATTGTACAGGCACTGCTTCCCACCGTTGCCCACGACCACGTCATCCGGGTCGAAGCGCAGTCCGTAGTCGAGCGCGATACGTCGCACGATGGCCTTGCGGAGCGGCAAGATACCCCGCACGGCCGTGTATCGGGTGAGCCCGGACTCGATGGCCCGGATCGCAGCACCGCTGATGCGCCGGGGCGTGGGAAAATCCGGTTCCCCGGCCGTGAAGTTGATAACGTCGATCCCCTCGGCTTGCATGGCCTGGATCCGGGCATTGAGCACCAGGGTCGCAGAACTCGCCAGACCCTGCACGACGGGCGACAGGCGGACGATGGACATGGCCTCCTCAGCGGTTGTGTCGGAATTTCTCGTTGAGCCTGGCGAGCACGTTGTCGGGGACCAGCCCTTGAACGGACCCTCCCAACCGGGCGACCTCCTTGACCAATCGGGAATTCAGGTAGAAAAAGTTCTGCCCGGTCATCATGAAAAAGGTCTCGATTCCATCCTCGAGCTGCCGGTTCATCTGGGCCATCTGGAACTCGTACTCGAAATCGGAAACCGCCCTCAGCCCGCGCAAAATCACCTTCGCCCCGATCTCCTTCACATACTCCACAAGCAGCCCGTCAAAGGATTCGACCCGGACCCGGGGATCGAAATCGAATGCTTCCCGGATCATCTCCACCCGTTCCTCGGATGTGAACAGGGAGGTCTTCTGCGGATTGTTCACCACGGCCACCACCAGCCGATCGAACACGGCCAACCCGCGCTCGACCAGATCCTTGTGCCCCAAGGTGAACGGATCGAAGGAACCAGGGTAGATCGCCAACGGCTTGTCATCCATGGAAACGCCTCGCTTCATGCCTCTCGGCGGTAAAACGTCAGTACGGTCCGACCATAGCGGCGCCGATCGAACCGCGCCAACCCGCCGTACCCCTCCGCAAGCTCATGATCCCGGTCGTGCTCGACCACAACAACCCCTTCTCTCGAGACGAGCCCGCCGGTGCCGAGTCGATCGAGACAGGGCTCGAGGTCCGGCGACCCATAGGGCGGGTCCAGGACGACCAGGTCGAAGGACTGACCACGTGCAACCAGCACGTCGAGCCCCCGGGGCAGGTGAAGCCGCACCATGCGCACACGCGAACGATAGCCCAGGGCGTCGACACTCGCCTCGAGCGCGCGAAGGGGCACGTGGCTCCGGTCGACGAACCATGCGCACGCGGCCCCGCGACTCAGGGCCTCGAGTCCCAGGGTTCCAGCACCACAGAAGAGGTCCAGGACGCACGACCCATCGAGGGGTCCCAGGATGTTGAACAGACTCTCCCGGACCCGGTCCGAGGTGGGCCGGGTACCAGCTCCTCGTGGAGACGCGAGCCGCCGTCCCCGTGCCTCGCCACCCGTCACGCGCATGCTCACCTCACCGCCCCCAATCCTACACATGTGCGGCGTGAAATCAAAACCAAAACCTGCGACGGAGCGCCGACAGCCTGCTGGAACGCTGGAAACCGGGCCGCGCTTCGTCTTGAGAGGGCCTGGAGAGGGGACGAGAAGGGGACAGGGCCGGTCACAGACCGGGCGGCGGTGCTGCAGCAGGCGCGACCTGGTCCCGTTCCGTGAGCCACAGCGGCTCC
>Ga0256914_1001167_pt1 | contig 24724 bp, 19 predicted proteins | sample HulkmetaG_FD_191571 | JGI IMG/M metagenome (GOLD analysis project Ga0256914, IMG submission 191571) | Hydrothermal chimney microbial communities from Main Endeavour vent field at the Juan de Fuca Ridge, Pacific Ocean - Hulk | ecosystem: Environmental > Aquatic > Marine > Hydrothermal vents ... | reverse complement strand
AGAGGGGGGCGCCCCCCGCTGGGCGCCGCCCCGTGGAAAACGAAAAATCATCCATTGAAAAAGGCTTCCCGACACCATGAGCAATCATACCTCGCTCTCCCCGTCTGAAAGGGGTGAAATCGCCATTCTGATCAAATCCATGCACAAGTGGTATGGAGATTTCCATGTCCTCAAGGATATCAACCTTATGGTATTACGGGGGGAACGGATCATCATCTGCGGACCCTCGGGTTGCGGCAAGTCGACCCTGATCCGCTGCATGAACCGATTGGAGGAGCATCAGAAGGGCGAGATCATCATCGACGGCATTCCCCTCACCGACGATCTCAAACATATCGAAAAAATCCGCCGGGATATCGGCATGGTCTTCCAGCAGTTCAACCTTTTTCCCCACCTCACCGCCCTGGAAAACTGCTGCCTGGCGCCCATCTGGGTGCTAAAAAAACCGCGGCGCGAGGCCGAGGAAATCGCCATGCACTTCCTGGAGCGGGTCAAGATTCCGGAGCAGGCGGACAAGTACCCGGGTCAGCTTTCGGGCGGGCAGCAGCAGCGGGTGGCCATCGCCCGCAGCCTCTGCATGAATCCCAAGATCATGCTTTTCGACGAGCCCACCTCGGCCCTGGATCCTGAGATGATCAAGGAGGTTCTCGACGTCATGGTCAGCCTGGCCGACGAAGGCATGACCATGCTCTGCGTCACCCATGAGATGGGCTTTGCCAAGACCGTTGCCAACCGTATCATCTTCATGGACGGCGGGGAGATTATCGAAGAAAACGATCCCGACTCCTTTTTCACCAACCCGCAGTCGGACCGCACCAAACTCTTTCTCAGCCAGATTCTTTAAGAATCACGGAAATATAAAAGAATCCGGCCACAAGACACGATGGGACCGGAGGAGTGATCTTGTCCCGGTCCCCACTTCCGCTGCAACCGGGATCTTCCTGGCCGGGGGCTGCCTGGTGTCTACTACCCGAAGATTCCCTTGAGGAAAAAAAAGAAGAGGATCGAAAGGACGGCGCCGGCGGGCAGGGTAACCAGCCAGGAGATGATGATGTTCATCACCACCCGCATGTCCAGAGCACCGATGCCGCGGGCCAGACCGACTCCCAATACCGAACCCACGAGAATATGGGTGGTGGAGACCGGCAACCCGGTGCGCGAGGCCAGCACCACGGTGGTGGCGGCGGCCAGCTCGGCGCAAAAACCGCGGGAGGGGGTGAGCTCGGTAATCTTTTTGCCCACGGTGAGCATTACCCGGTAGCCCAGGGTAATGAGACCGGTGACAATGCCGGTGCCGCCGAGCAGGAGAATCCAGACCGGCATTTCCGACTTCTGCATCACCTCGCCGCCGGAGCCGACAATACTGATAACCGCGGCCAGGGGACCGATACCGTTGGCCACGTCATTGGAACCGTGGGCAAAGGCCATGGAACAGGCGGTAAAAAGCATCATCGGGGTGAAGACCTTTTCCACACTGGCAAAGTGAAAATCCCGATCCGCCGCCACATCCTCCCGGACCCTACGGATGAAAAACCAGCCGATAGCCGCGGTGAGCATGCCGATGAGCGCGGCGATCATCAGACTCTGTAGCGGCGTCAAATGGATATGCAGGTGCTTGAGTCCCTTGAAGAGAGTAACCAGGGAGATGATGAATCCCACCAGGAAAATATAGCCCGGGGCATAACGTTTGGCGCTTTTGAGCGGATTTTCGGCATTGAAAATCAGCTTGCGGGTGCTCATCACCAGCAGAAAGGAGATGGTGCCGCCGATGGCCGGTGAGATGACCCAACTGGCAACCACTTTGCCGATCTTGCCCCAGTTCACCGCCTCCGGGCCGATACCGACAATACCAAATCCCACCAGGGCGCCGATGATGGAATGGGTGGTGGACACCGGCCAGCCCTTGGCCGAGGCGATCATCAGCCAGATGGCCGCAGCCAGCAGGGCGGCAAGCATGCCATAGACCAGGATTTCCGGCGTGGCCACGATGGAGGTGGGATCGATGATCCCCTTTCGGATGGTCTTGGTCACATTGCCGCCTGCAATGACCGCGCCGGCAAACTCGAAGACAATGGCAATGCCGATGGCCTGCCTGACACTTACCGCACCGGCTCCCACCGAGGTTCCCATGGCATTGGCCAGGTCGTTGGCCCCTACCCCCCATGTCATATAGAGGCCGAAGATGACGGCCAGAATAACGAAAATCGTTCCCTGGGCAGCGATTATTTCCATATTTTCCCCCTGCTATTTGGACAAGAACAGTAAAAGACGATCCGAGATGTTCTCCGCCTGGTCCGAGATGTTGCCGATAATCTCGATTACCTGATACCAGAAAACGGCGGAGACCGGGGGCAGGCTATCCTCGACCGAAAACAGAGTGCGCCTGGTGCGATGGAGGATATCGTCGATATTGTGCTCGCTCTTGCGCACCCCGGCGATCATCTCGATCACCTTTTCATACTCCCGGCCGCCGAACCCCACCTGTACCAGTTCATCGAGCTCCTCGATGATCAACTTTGCCTCGGAACTGACCTCCATGGTTCCTTCAATGAGCTCGTCAAGCAAGGGGCGGATCTCGGCCGGAACGGCCATATCACGACTGGTCAGAATCTGGCTGATTTTTTCTGCGGAATCGGCAATGGCATCCTGGTCCCGCAGAAGCGCCAGCAGGTCGCGGCGGGCCACCGGCATAAACAGGGTTTTGGGCATGTGCAGCCGCAGATCGCTTTTGATCTTATCTGCCGAGGTCTCCAGCTCGGCGATATCAGCGGCGATTGTCCGCAGCTGTTCCCCGTCTTCCTGATAGAGGGCGTCAAAAAGACCGGGCAGCAGGCAGACGCAGGAAAAAACCGTGCGCATATGTTCCTGTATGGGCTTGAATGGTGAACTGCGCAACAGTCCCGCAAGGGGATTGGTCGTCATCATGGCCATGGATGGAAAACCTCCAGCTTAAAAGAAACGGAAATGGCGTCCCATGGTGAACCACGGGCAAAATACAGCCTACTTCTACCCCATTTTGTTGATTATTTCCATAAGAGGTTCAGCGGAAAATCGTAAGGGAATCATTTTTTTATTCACCTGCAGAAAGGCCCCCGGTCCTTCGGGGCGACCGCTGTAGACGACATGGTGTCCCTTGATCTGATGAACATTCCTCCACAGGGTACTGTCGGAATCATAGGGGGTGTGTCCAACGATAAAGGGAGCGTGTTTGGGCAGGTCCAGGCTCTTGCGAAAGCGTTTCACATCGCCGGCCCCATATCCCGCCAGGGAATTGGAACGTTTGAGGCGGCCGGTAATCAGCTCCCGGGCGATTTTGGAGCCGGGTTTCAGGTTGATGAGCTTTTTGCGGGATACCTTGCGCCAGGGAGGAGCGGCGTGACAGGCGACAAAACTGCTTGATTTGGCGATATAGGGAAGCAGGCCGTGAAATCTCTCCATCTCATCCACATAATCCCTGCCACGCAGTTCCATGAGTCGCTTTTTCATCAAAATGCCCTGGGGAATTCCATCCTTGCTGATCCCCGGGTTGAAGCTGTCGTGATTACCGCGCAGGTAAAAGAAGTTGCGGGGAAAGCGCCGCTTCAATTGCAGGATCAGATCCATAATCAGCACCGAACTCTCCATATCCTCCATCTCCCCCGGCACTTCGGGATGCACGGCATCTCCCAGGATGACCAGATATGCATCTCCCGTGGTCAGCCGGGGCAGTAATTTGTTTTCGCTGAGGATCTTCAGGAGGTTGTTGACCCGGGCATGCAGGTCGCCGACGACGAGCACCTGCACGGTGTCCAAAAGTTCCACCAGGGCGCCGGGCCGGCCAGCGGCGTTTCTCGGCCGGAAGGGCTCTGCGGCCAGGATGGCGTTGACCTCGCGGATCTGCCGCAGGGCATCGTCCGGGGGCAGCCGGTGCACCGCGCCGCCGTAGAAGCTGCGGATACGGTTGATGATCCGCTGCCGTTTCTCCCTTATGCGGGCATGATACCCGGGATGATCTCCCCGCCTCACCTCGACCCGTTTGCGGTCGTCCAGGGGGGTGATCACCAGATCACCGTTGAGATTCACCACCTGCAGATGCCGCTTGGCCACCTTTTTGGGAAAGCGGAAGAGCTGGTGATAATCATCGTTGGCCCGGCCGATCATCACCGACTCCCGGCGCTGGATGAGGGTGAATCCCCGCATGCCCGTGTCCTGTCCCTCAGGATCGGTGACCACCCAGTTTTTACTGAGGATCTGTTTCTTTTTGCGGAAGCTGATCTCAGGGGAAAAGAGCAGGGTTCTGGTGCCGAAACGAATGGTGAACGGATAGCCGTCATAGGCGATGCGGCTCTCGCAGGGAAGGGTCTGCCATTCCTCTCCCGGCTGGATCCAGTTATGGGGATCGCGCCTGAGCAGCAGCCATTTCCAGCCTGCCGGGGTGGTGAGATCCGGCTTGAGATCACAGCCGCCGGTGGCCCAGCGCGGCACCTGGCTCTCCTCTTCGTCCAGAAAGCGGTAAGGAGGCTTGTCCAGGCTCAAGCGAACGTAGACATGCATTCCCTGTTGATGCAGATAATAGGCAACCTGCCGGTAGACGGCCAACTGTCTCCTGACCATCTTGAGAGAGAGATTTTCATCCACCGGAAAATAACCCTTGCTCCGCCGCTTTTTGCGATAGGCAAAGATGGTGCGGGCCTTGGGCAACAGAAACTCGAAAATATAACGTTCCCGCCAGTTGGATTGAAAAAAATGGTTGGATAGGGGCGGAATCTTGATACGTTCCGGCTCAAGTTCGGGTGGTTCGGGGGCCTCCAGCCATTCCTCGTCAAAGACGGTCAGCGGTTCGCGGATTCCCTTAAAGGGCAGGCCGAGATGGATCTCCCGGGGTCGGAAAACCAGGGTCCTGTCCTTCCACCAGCCCTTGCGGGTCAGGTCCAGATAGCCCTCGTTGGGCCAGCCGTGGATCTTGTTGATATAATAGGTCTTACCGGCACCGGGAGGGCCGGTGACCACCAGCTGAATAAAGTTGAGGCCCGCGGGCAGCTGTACCCCGTGAACATTCTGCAGGGTTTTGATGGGAACAAGTTTTTTTTTCAAGGCTTGGGGCCGATCAACGGCCTACTCTTCGGCGGGATGATCAGGCCGGTCGCCTGCGGCTCGGCCGAGGGGAGCCAGGAGATCGGCCAATTCTTCCGGCGTGAGAATGGAACGCAGTTCCCGGCTGCGACGATCGTGCAGCCGCCGCCGGTCGCCCTTGCGGCGATCGACGCCCAACCGGGCGTTGAGCAGGGTCCGCAGGATACATCGCAGGGAACGCCGGGGCAAAACCGCCTCGGTGCGGCTGTCGCGACGGCGTTCGGCCTGGGTACGGCGATCGGAGATGCGCCGCCTGTCATGGGAGGCGATGCGTCGTTCCTTGCCGTTCCAGGTGTCGTCACAATGTGAATCAGCTTCCATGCCCGGGACCTGCGGAGATAATCGTTACCGGTTACTGAATGCCGTGACCGCGGCGGATTCGATCTTCTTCCTGAAAATCCCACTATACAAAACCGGGCAAAACATGCCAGCAGAAGTAGGCTTTGTCCGGCATCGCCGGGGTAACCGCAAGTTAAGGGGAGAGAGCTATCCGTCGCCGCAGGGCAGGGTAATAATGAAACGGGCTCCGCGGCCCGGCTCGCTTTCCACCAGGATTTCGCCGTTATGTTCCTGGACGATACCATAGCTCACCGACAGCCCCAACCCCGTTCCCTCGCCCGGATCCTTGGTTGTGAAAAAGGGGTCGAAAATTTTCGGCAGGATTTCCTTGTCGATGCCGGGCCCGTTATCCTCGACAACGATGCGGATACCGCCGTCCCCGGTCTTGCCGGTGCTGATCCTGATCTCGCCCGCCCCCTCCATTGCCTGAAATCCATTCATCACCAGGTTGACAACCACCTGCTTCATCCGCTCGCCGTCCATGAGGCAGGGGGGCAGATCATCCGCCAGGTCCAGGGAAAGCCGGATGTCGTTCATCAACAGTTGCTGCCCCAGCATGGACTCCACCTCGCGGATCATCTCGCCTGCATGCACCGGATGTTTTTCCGATCCATGGCTGCGGGCGAAGTTGAGCAGGTCGGCGACAATGCGCTGGCAGTTGCGGGCGTGGCGCTCGATCACCGAGATATCCTCGGCCACCCGTCCCTCTCCGCCGTTACCGCGAATGGTCTCCCCCTTGATAATATCGGTGTAGCAGAGAATCACACCCAGGGGATTGTTGATCTCATGGGCAACACCCGCGGCAAGCTGGCCCAGGGCCACCAGCCGGTCGGTCTGTCGTATCCGCCTCTCCACCTCCCGGTGGGCGGTGACGTCGCGGGCAAAGCAGACAACACCCCGGCGATCGTCATCCTCCCGGGCAATGGGATAAAAGGACATTTCAAAGATCGAACCGTCTGAGAGTTTCATCTCGCTGGAGACCGGTTCGGTAATCCCGGCCCGCAACTGATCGGCACAGTAATGGAAGGGACAGGGCCCCTTCACCGCCAGGGTGGAGATCTCCCGCCCCACCACATCGTCGAGCTCAAGGCCGTAGCGGCTGAGAAAGGCGCTGTTGACCATGCGGATGGTGTTTCCCGAACCGAGCAGCACCACCGGATCGGTGATCCCTTCGAACACCGACTGCAGCAGTTCCTTGCTCAGCCGCAGCCGGGTGATGTTCTGCAGGCTTTCCAGGGTAATGCCGATCTGTCGCCCCATGGAAAGGAGGAGCTCGTGCAGGGCGTCGCAGAGATAGTGGAGATCGATTCCCGAGAAAATCATGGCCCCCAGCACCCGGTTGCGACAGCAGAGCGGCACCCGCAAACTGACGAACCGCTCGTCCTCCCCCCCGATCAGACTGATCTTGCCGCAAAACTGCGGTGGGGCCGTTCCCCTGTCCTGGGCGTCATTTTCGAGAAATTCCTGCCAGTCATCATCCAGGGCCAGTTCCGGCTCAAGATCGATGCCGTTCTCATCACATTTGAGCTCAAGGACCATCTTTTCACGGTGAAAGAGATAGATGCCGGCGCCACCGGCCGGAATCACCTTGAGCGCCTCGTGCAGAAACGCCGGCAGCAGGTCGTCGAGGCGGACGGCGCCGGTGATGAGTTCGGCGATGGTGTTGAGCAGGTGCAACTCGCGATTGCGCATGGTGACCTGGCGCCGCAACCGCTCCTGGGATAGCTCCAGGGCCTCGGTGCGTTCGGCAACCATGGACTCCAGGTTGCCGGCATATTCCTCGAGCCGGTTGCGGCTGTCGGTGAGGTGCTCGGCCACCAGCCGACCCGCCGCTACCAGTTCATGCATCTCATCCTTTGATGCCGCCAGCTTGTAGAGCCTGCTGCCCTTCTCGTCGGTGAGGCTGTCCCGGAAGAGTCCCAGCAGGTCACGGAAGTTGCGGACAATGAGACGGTCGAAAAAGAGCCAGATGAAAAGGTAGAGAAAGAGGACGATGACCACCACCAGGCTGAAGATCTGGAACGCCACCTGGCGGATCTCCGCAAAACCGATCTCCGCCGGAATGCCGATACTCTGCACCCCGCCGATCTCGTCCTCATGGCGGAAAAATCCCCGGGTATCACCATATTTCTCGACAATGGCGGCCGGAGCCTCCTGGGGAGTTCCGTGGCAATGCAGACAGGAATGACGAAAAACAACCGGTTTAAAACGCATGAAATAGCGCTCTTCGTTACGCCGCACCGTGCCGAACCACTCCTCTTCCTCGGGTTTTTCCCGGAAATAGGTGATCATCTTGCGTTCCAGCTCGTTGGCCTCAAAATCGGGATTGCGGGCGTCGATGGCAACACGGCGATAGGTGAACAGGGGAACCTTTTCCTTGAAGCGGTCCATGATCACCCGGGTGGCAAAGGAGGTGGACATGGCCTCGATAACGAAACGGTCACCATCCAGCACCTCGTACATGCGCGGCCTGAGCACCTCACGGATGTAACCGCGGGCCGATTCCACCGAGGCCATCACCAGTTCGGTTTTTTTCAGGAGCTCATCCTCAAAAAACTTTTTTTCGTACATGTAGATGATGACCGCGGACAGGCCGCAGAAAAAGATGAGAATCAGGCCGACACCGATCTGAAACCGGTATTTCATAGGGCGATTCTTGCGAACCTCCGGCGCTGATTGAACCAGAGCGTTACGGTGAGCAGGGCTCCGATCACATCGGCAAGGATATCCCAGCAACTGGGCATGCGACCGGGAATAAAGGATTGGTGAATTTCGTCGCTGATACCGTACAGCAGACAGAAGAGTACAACGCCGATACAACTGGCCAGGGGACGGCGGCAACGGTAATCCGGATCAACGGCAAAAAGCGCGGTGGCGGCCAGCACGCCGTAGGCCAGGCAGTGCAGCAATTTGTCAAGATTGACGATATCGGGCAGGGAAAAGGCGTCCCCGGGATGATGGGAGAGAAAAAAGAGCAGGCCCATGACTGAGAGCAGCGGCACTACGGCAAAAAGACGTCTTGGCATGGCGGCACTGTTGACCAATTACAGTTTGCAAGCAGGATATACCGCGGGTTTACATACCCTGTGACCGGTTACAAGGCTGAGACAAAAACATCACATCACTTCTTCTATTAGACGAAAAAGCGGCCGGAAAGTCAACGGTTCACCCCGGCGGCGTGGACCCGGTCAAGCAGCTCCCGGGGATAACGCTTCCTGATCCTGCGGATTGCGGCGCTGATCCGCGCCGTCGGCGCCTTTTCCAGAAGAAGCTCCCCACCGTCGTCATGGGAGATGACGTGGAGTTCCCTGCCCCTGACAACGAAACGGTGGCTCCAATCGATCTCGATGGTCTCCGGGGTTTCGTCGATCAGCACCTCCAGCGGCTCTCCGGCGCGGGCAAGCTGCACCGCATCAGCGTCCGAGACCTCCAGGAGCCAGGCATCGCCGGCGGCGTCGGCAAAAAGGATGAAGACGCCCAGTACATACAGCTTTTCCCGGTACCCGGCGGCGGCCCGCAGAATTTTCCGGCTCTCCTCCACAAGCGACACCCGCCGCGGCCGGGGTTCTTCCGGCAGTACGCCGCTCTGGCTGCCGATGAGGCAGCAGTGTTTATACTTCCTGCCGCTGCCGCAGGGGCAGAGATCATTTCTTCCTATTTTCATCATGACGGTTCCTCCCCGACGGTATCCGTTCGCCGCTGCCGCTGTGTTTGCTCCAGCCTATGAACACTTGGAATAGCCGCACTCATGGCAGACCTCGCAGCCTTCCTCGAAGATGAGCTTGCCGCTGCATTCGGGACAGGTGCTGGCAAAGCCGTGATGGGTGGCGGCCATGAAGGACTTGAGCAACTTGCCGAGCTGGGCCGGGAGATCAAGCATATGGCCACTGGAACGATCCAGTTGTTTGATGACCTCGTCCATGGGAATCTGATACCTGAGCGCCAGGGAGACCAGGCGGCAGGTGGTGGTCCACATGGTGGACTTGTCCTTGAGATCCACCCGGTTGTCGAAGGGAAACTTGGCAAAGACCTCCATGGGATTTTCATTGTCGTCAAAGCAGACGATGAGATAGATGGTGTTTTCATTGGCATCTTTCAGCCGATAACGCTTGGCGCTGAGCACATCCGGCAGCTTTTTCTTGCGCACCAGCCCCTGGGCGCCGACCACCGCGGTCCGGTCGTCTTCCGTACTTCCCGAAGAGAGTACCTGGGAGTCGCGGGAGCCGTCGCGATAGACGGTGAGACCCTTGCAGCCGAGTTTGAATCCCAGCAGGTAGGCCAGGCGCACATCGTCCCTGGTGGCATCCGCCGGCAGGTTGATGGTCTTGCTGATGGAACTGTCCACGCCGCTGTTTTGCAGGGCGCCCTGCATCCTGATGTGATTCTCCGGCGAAATATCCTGAGCGGATTTAAAGATCTGCTGCCACTTGGCCGGGATCTCCGGATGGCCGACAACCGTACCGCTGTCCGCCACCTTGGCCATCATCTCCTCGGAGTAGAATCCCTCGCGCCGGGCCACGGCCTCGAAATGGCGGTTGACCAGCAGCAACCGGTCGCCGTCCATGACGTTCTTGACCATGACAATGGAAAAATAGGGTTCGCACCCACTGGCGCAGTCGGCAATCATCGAGACCGTACCGGTGGGCTGAATGGAGGTGAGAGCGGCATTGCGCCGGGCAGGATAATCGTTGAACTCGGGGTCATAGGCAGGAAACGCCCCTTTTTCCGCGGCCAGGGCAATGGAGGTCTTTTCCGCCTCGTTGCGGATAAACTGCATGACCCCGGCGGCGGCCCGGCGTCCCTCCCGGGTATCATAGGGAAGTTCCAGTTCAAGGAGCATGTCGTGCATTCCCATGATGCCCAGTCCGATCTTGCGGGTCTTCATGGTCATCTCCCTGATCTCCGGAATGGGAAAACGGTTGCAGTCGATGACATTGTCCAGAAAACGGGTGGCGAGCTGCACGGTGGCGGCCAGCCGTTCACGATCAACCCGGCCATCCTCGACAAAACGGCCGAGGTTGATGGAGCCCAGGTTGCAGCTCTCATACGGCAGGAGCCACTGCTCGCCGCAGGGATTGGTTGCCTCGAACTCCCCCAGCTGCGGGGTGGTGTTGGCACGGTTGGCGGCATCGATGAAGAGCACCCCCGGTTCGCCGTTATGCCAGGCCAGGTCGATGATCTTATCAAAAACCATGCGGGCGCTGAGGCTATCGACGACGTTGCCGTTGGAGGGATCCACCAGGTCATATTCCTGATCATGTTCCACCGCCTCCATGAAGGCGTCGGTGACGGCCACGCTGAAGTTGAAGTTGGTGAATCGGGTCTGATCCTGCTTGGCCGTGATAAATTCCATGATATCGGGATGATCGACTTTGAGCACTCCCATGTTGGCGCCGCGCCGCTTGCCGCCCTGTTTGATGGTTTCGGTGGCGGCGTCGAAAACCGCGGCAAAACTGAGGGGGCCACTGGCCACCCCCTGGGTGGACTGGACGGCGGAGTTCTTGGGCCGCAGCCGTGAAAAGGAGTAGCCGGTACCACCGCCGGTCTTGTGAACCAGGGCACCGTTACGGATCGAGGTGAAGATGCCGTCCATGGAATCCTCGATGGGCAAGACGAAACAGGCCGAAAGCTGCCCCAGGTCCGTGCCCGCATTCATCAGGCAGGGGGAATTGGGCAAAAAATCGAGCCTGTAGATCATGGTGAAAAAATCTTCCCGCAGTTGCTCATAATCATCCCGCTCGCGATCAACCAGGGCAATGGCATCCGCCACCCGGCGGCAGAGTGATTCCCAGTTCTCCAGGGGGCGCCCCTGATCATCCTTAAGATAATAACGGCGGTTGAGGACGGTTTCGGCGGTCTCGGTGAGTTGCTGTTTCGGCAATTTGGCGGTCATCGGTCGCTTCCTTTTCTTTCTTCGTAAGGGTTCTCTTCTTCTCCGGTGTCGTCGGGGGGAATCAACGGCGGGATTCCTCTATACCACAACATATAGTGCCTATCAACAACAAATTAGACAATATATTGTAGAAAAGGTAACTTGGTGTTTTGCGGCACATTCTACAGGACGGCGGCATCAACGCCGGGTGTTGATGCAAAAACAGGTGTCAAGTGCGACCGAAAGGTGTATGATTTTCGTCTTTGAAAACATGTCAACAGTGATCAGAACGGGGCGATATCATGGAAAAGATATGTCTGAGTTGCGAGTTTTACCGGGTGGGTGACGTGGAAAGCGGTTTTTGCCGGGTACTGGTGCGGGAAACCGGACGCCGGGATGCGGAAAAGCCACGGGTACTCGCCGGACACAGCTGCGCAAAATGGGCCGACAGCGGTCAACAATACTATATCCGCAAGGGCTGGATCAGGGGTCAGCTTGAAAAAAACGGCTGACCCCGGTACGCCGGTAGGTATTGATAACGTATTTTTCCGCCCCATGGACACTCACGGAACTCACCAGCTGAAAATCACCGTTTTCGGAAAATTCCGGAAACCTGACATCACCTGCGACCGGGCGGGCGAGGATGGTGAGGATGAGTGTATGGGCCTGGGGCAAGGCCTGCTCATAGATCCGGCCACCACCGATGACAAAGACCTTTTCCAGGTGACTGCACCGTTCCAGGGCGGCGGCCAGGGAAGGGGCCGTCTCGGCGCCCGGGGCACTGTAGGCCGCATCACGTGTGACCACGATGTTCCTGCGCCCGGGCAGGGGATGGCCGATTGATTCCCAGGTCTTTCTTCCCATGATCAGGGGGTGTCCCCAGGTAACCTTGCGGAAGTGATGCTGCTCGCCGGGGATGTTCCAGGGAATACGGTTGTCGCGACCGATCACCCGGTTGGCGGCCATGGCGGCGATGAGAATGATTTCACACTGCTTTCTAACCATGGTGTGCCACACCATACTCCAATGATCAACCAAAAGAAAAGACAAAAAAAGCGGATGACCCGCAAGGGACATCCGCTTTTCCGGCTCCGCCTTTCAATTTTGTAATGTAATTACCGCCGCGAAATGTAATTGGTGCGGCCCCTGCCGAGAGTGTCGCCGCCGTCGGCCGTCATCGGTCACGGGATCTTGGCAGCTGTGATCAATACCTATTTCCGATATCGCTTCCTCACCGCCGGCAGAAATGCCATGATCGACCCGAAAAGCAGCATGGTTGCAGGTTCGGGTGTCGGATCTCCGGACCCGTCGTCCGGACCGCTCGTGCCCTCGGCGGATGAAAGGGGCTCCATGGTGACGGGATCGATGATGGCGTCATCCGGCACCCACCAGCAGAACTGCTCGATCACCGTCTCGTACCAGGTTTCGGTCCAGGCCCGGGTCGACTCGACCGGCACCAGCCTGAAGGTGTCGGTCTCGGCGGGAGTGGCGAAAAGATCCTGGAGATTGCCACCGCTTCCCCGTGCCGCCGCGAGCGCCCCCTCAGCGTGACCGGCCGCCCGTTCCCCGCTCCCCTCGGGGCACACCGGTGCCAGCCGATCGCCGACCCATATTCCCTCGGATCCCCGGCGCAGGCTACCCCGTCCCACCAGGGTATCGAAGTAGGGATTGCCGGTGGTGCCGCTGCGGCCGTTGCGGATCATCCGGCTGATCCGGTTGTAGTCCTCCCGGCTGACACAGGAGAGAAAGCGACCGCTTTCCCTCCGGCTCCCCCGGTTTGCAACCGGGCGGCCGTTTCCGGCCCGCCTCTCCTGCCGGTCCCCGCTGCCCGCGGTGGCGGCAACCGGGCTGGGAGCCGCTTCGGTGGCCGCTTCGATCTTTTCCAGCTCATAGGTGATCACCTTTTCGGAAAATTCCTCCTGATGCTCAATAACCCTCTCCCGCTCTTCACAGACCCGCCTCCCCGGCGATCCATGTTCGTTGCAGTCGATGGGTCCGGCTCCGGCTGAATTTATAAGGAAAAACATCCCGATGACGACCAAACAGCCGATATGATATTTCACGACACCACCTCCCTGTGTTGATTTCAGAGTGAACCGGGACCCTCCTCCGGCCGGCTTCCCGCCGGCTGGAGGGATCCTTCATTTTCGCCCGCAGGTGACCAGTCGCAGACAGCCTGCGTATCCACGGGCCGCTATCAACAAGCAAGGAATGTGCCGGAAAAATAATGGAGGGAAATCAGCGCCTGACTGCGGGTAGGGCGTATAGGTGCGTTGTGAGCTCCAGGATACCGGTCGGTACCGGTTGCCGGGAAGAACCGGCAAGGGCTCCATCGGCCTCCGGATCAGGATCAGAATCAGAATTGGGGTCGCGACTGAAACCGGAATCAGGATCAGGATTGGGGTTTTCGGGGAAAGGGGTAACAACTATCTCATCCGCGGCCGGAATATCGGGGTCAGCGACTGTTGCCGGATCCCCCTCATCCACGGGCGGATCGGCCACCGGGGAGGCAGGTATCAGCGGCACCGACCCCGTCTGGTCGTCACTTTCCGCTTCCCCGCCATTCTCATTACCGGATACCTCTGTTTCGGGATCATCAACAAAAGGGGCGCCATCATCATCGTCGTCACCGGCTTCAATACCGGTCCGCCCGTCGGTTTCATCATCCGGCCCCGGAGCCGGCGGCTCACCGGCTTCAGCGTCATCGTCCTGCAAAGGGAGCAAAGAATCGTTGCCGCCATCATCCGTCAGGGGCGGCTCCTCCCCGGCTTCGGCCCCGGGATCCGCAACCGACGCATCGTCCGTGTCGGAACTGGAGATATCCCCGGCAGGATCCCGGTTCCCGCTCTCATCGGTTTCCTCCGGCGGCTCCCGGAGAAGGGAATCTTCGTCCCCCGGTGGATTCGACTCGACACTCTCTCCTTCGTCCGGTCGGTCACCCCGGTCATCTTCGCCGGGTTCCAGGACGGGTTCCGCGGTTTCAGATGCCCCATCAATGGCATCGGGGTCCGCATCGGGGTCCCAGCCGGCAATTCGCGCCAGGATCCACCACATGGCATAGGCCTTGCGATTGGCGGTGATGTGCTGGCTGTTGTGGGCACCGTACACAACCCTGCCGTCCATGGGTCTCCGGTTCTCAAACCAGTCGGTTCCCAGAAGATGTTCGTCCTGCCAGTTGCGGTAAAAATCACCCCCTGTGGAAGAGTTGCCGTCATCACCGGCATCCGGCCAGGAGTTGCCCTCCAGGTCATGGGTATCGATACTGTAGTAATCGAGGCAGAAATACCCATGGGTCCGACAGTATTCGGTGATGATTTCCGCCTGGTCTCCGGGCTTGCCGTCTCCCTCGTTATTGTTCTGGTTCGGATGACCGGTCATGAAAATAAAGGTGACCGGCACCGCGCGTTCCCCGGAGAGGAGCTTGCTGCCGTTGGGGCCGTAGCGGTCGATGAGGCTCTGCATGCCCGGCAGATAGTTGCCGGCCACATCACGCCCGGCAATGTTGCACCAGGACCACATCACCACATTGATATCACGGTTGGCGGGATCATCAAGGTAGTTGGCGGTGAGCTCCACGAATGCGGTCTCATGGACGCTGAGATCCGAGGCGTCGGGAACATTGCGGTTATAGGGCCAGGTGTTGATGGCAAAATCGTGGAAGTCGAGCAGACCGTCGCCCTCCGTGCCGCTGGATGCGGTGGGCCGTCCCATGCTGGTGAACTTGACCCCGAAGAGGAGATCGTCGCCGGGCTTGTAGCCGGCCAGCCCGAGCATGCCGCGGGTGACGTGGGTACCGTGGGAGGTATGCTGATAGGCGATGTGCAACCCGGTTCGCGCCGCATCGATGTACTCCACCGGGATGGAACGCAGGACATCCTCGCGGGCGACTTCATGACCTGCGACATAGGTCGCCGCAAGGCCGGCATCATAAGACGCAAGCGGGAAAACGCCCAAAAAGATCGCGCAAAAAATATGCTTTTTCATCGAGATAGACAAATAGTTCCAAAAAGTTTGGAAACAGGGAAAACAAGCATGGTCACGCAATTCATCCCTCTTTTTCCAATTCTCTGATCTTTTCCATTATCTCTTCCGCCTTGGCGGTCACCGCGGCCGGGGCGGCGTGATCATCCATGACCCGCTCCAGAAACCGTTTCGCCTGCTCCATTCTGCCCTCATAGAGGTGATACTGCGCCAGGGCAAGATGGCCTGCGGCAGTGCGTCCCAGGGAGGAGCGGACCCTGCCGAGCTCAAAGTAAACCCGCGAATACCGTGGCATGCCCGCAGCAACCTCCAGGTAGAGCTCCTCGGCCCGGGCAAGTCTGTTTTTTTTCACCAGGGCGCGGGCAAGGTGAAAGGCGGTATAGAGATCGGTCCCGTCCTGTTGCCGCGCCCGGGAAAGCAGGTCCAGCGCCCGGTCCGTATCACCGCTTTGCAGCAGAATCCGGCCCTCGTCCGCCAGCAGAATGCCATGTCCCGGCAGCTCGGCCCGAACCTGCTCAAGCAGCTGCACAGCCCGTTGGGCCCGCAGTTCTCCGGCATACATCAGGGCCTGGCCGTAACGAGCCATGCTCCTGTGCAGATCATCACCATTGGGTGACGACAGCAGCGCGGCATAATACTTTCTGAGCTCCGGGGCGTCCTTGATCTCCGCCAGCAAACGATATTTCATCCGCAGGAAATCGAAGTCATCGGTCACACGATAGTAGCCGGGCTCATGCTGCTTATCGTCGAGATCAAGCAGAGACTGAACATAAAAAAGCCGGGCCTCGGGTTCGGGGTGGGTGAGCAGATAGGGAGGCACCTCGCCGCCCATGCGGTAACGAACAACCCGGCGCATGGTGCGCAGCATCCCCTCCATGGCACGGGGGTTGCGGTGCATGGCCCGCATCCAGGAAAAGGAGAGCCGGTCCGCCTCTTCTTCGTCCAGACGGCTGAAGCGCAGGCTCAGGGTCTGACCGGCGGCCAGGCTGCCTGCCAGCAGCCCCTGGGAAAGGGCGGGATTACCCACGGCCAGGCTGCCCAGGGCCAGGGCCATGGTGCCGATGCCGATCTTGCGGTTCTTTTCCAGACGGGAGGCAAGGTGGCGACTGATGACATGGCCCACCTCATGGGCCATGACGCTCACCAGCTCATCTTCGCTTCCCATGGTCTCCACCAGACCGGAAAAGAGGAAGACAAGCCCGGAGGGGGCGGCAAAGGCGTTGAACTCCTTTTCCTTGATGAGAAAAAAGTGATACCGGTAGTATGAGGGCCCGGCAACCTCTAAAATCTCGGCGCCAAGCCGGTTGAGATACTGAGCGATGTCGGGATCGTCGAAAAGCCTGAACTGTTTACGCACCATGTACAGGAGCTTTTCGCCCACCTTGCGCTCCTCTCCGATGGTGAGTCCGTGGGCGCTGGAGGATACCATGATCACCGCAACCACGAAAATCAGCAAAACCCTCGGCCAACCCGTCACTGCCATCGAGAACCACCGGGGCCGGCCGGGGTCTTTTCTCACTTCCGGCGACTTCATATTTGCATTCACCGTTGTTTTGTCCTACATTTTCTCCCGGCGGATCGGTTTTCCACCGGAGGCTTTCCGGGGACGACGGCCGCCTGCGGCAATCACCCGCAGGACCGGGAAACCGGGACCGGTTACGGCAACCGGCTGCTAGCTCCCCGGGTGTTTACCTATACCTGCAGTCATTAAGTGATTGCAAGCGAACTCTTGACGAAACACAGAAAAATATCACTTTTTGCGGTGTTTCGCCCTTTTTCATTACCATTCGCCCCCATCTCAGCCATCAACCAGACCGGAGAAATGTCCGCCCTGCTCAGTTGCAAATCCCTGTCCAAGTCCTTTGGTGCCAGACCGTTGTTCAGCGGTATCGACTTCACCATCCATCCCGGTGAACGGCTGGGTCTCACCGGTCCCAACGGTTCGGGAAAATCCACCTTTCTCAAAATCCTCGCCGGTCTCACCCCTCCCGATAACGGCACGGTGACGCGCCAAAAGCACCTGCGCTGTTCCTATCTGGAGCAGGACAGCTCCTTTGCGGACGACGCCCGCGTCGGCACCGTTCTCGCCCAGGCAATGGAGACCCTGGGACCTATGGAGGCGCAGCAGTATGCCCGGGTCAACGCTCTCCTCAACCGGGCCGGATTCAACGATCCTCAATGCCGGGTGGATTCCCTTTCCGGCGGCCGGCGAAAGATGCTTGCCATCTGCCGGGCCCTGGTCTGCCGGCCGGATCTCCTTCTCATGGACGAGCCCACCAACCATCTGGATATCGCCTCCATTCTCCGGCTGGAAAAACTACTCACCGGCAGACTCCCGGAAAGTCCAAAGGCCTGCGTCATTGTCAGCCACGACCGCACCTTCCTCGAACATGTGGCCGATCAGATCATCGAGCTGTCGCAGGTCTATCCCCGGGGCTACCTGCGGGTCACCGGCGGGTATGACCGTTTTGTGGAAAAGAGAACAGAATTCCTGGAAAGCCGGCTCCGGGAGGAACAACGGCTGGCCAACCGGAGCCGACGCGAAAACGAATGGCTGCAGCGCGGCCCCAAGGCCCGCACCGGCAAGGCCAGATCCCGCATCGAGGCCGCCCATGAACTGCACAAACAACTCGCCGACGTCCGGCGGAGAAACCGTGCCGCCGGCACCATCCGGATGGACTTCGAGTCCACCGGCCGCAAGACCAGAAAACTGCTGGAGGCCCGCGGCCTCACCAAGGGGTACGACCGCCGCCCCCTTTTCAGTAACCTGGATATCACCCTGACACCGGGCAGCCGCCTGGGTCTTATGGGCGGCAACGGCTGCGGAAAAACAACCCTGATGCGACTGCTGGCCGCGGCCGGCGGAGAGGATGATTTGCGACCGGACAGCGGGACGATCCGCGTGGCCCGAAACCTGCGAATCGTCTACTTCGCCCAGCAGCGGCAACAACTTCCTGCGGACATCACCCTGCGGCGCGCCCTGGCCCCGGAGGGCGACAGCGTCGTCTACCGCGGCCGAGGCATCCATGTCAACGGTTGGGCCCGGCGCTTTCTCTTTGAAAACGATCAGCTGGAAACGCCCTTGGGCAAACTCTCCGGCGGTGAACGGGCCCGGGTGCGCCTGGCCGACCTCATCCGCCGGCCGGCGGACATCCTGCTCCTGGACGAACCCACCAACGATCTTGACATTCCCTCCCTGGAGGTGCTGGAGGAAAGTCTGCTCAGTTTTCCCGGGGCCCTGGTCCTGGTCACCCACGACCGCTACCTCCTGGACCGCCTCACCCACCGCATTCTCGGATTTGACGGCAACGGCGGTGTCGAATACTATGCCGATTACCGCCAGTGGCTCGCCGCCACCAGCAGGAAACAGGGCCGACAGAGACAAACGGCCCACGATTCCGGAAGAAAAAAACCAAGGAAAAAATCCCCGAAACCGGGAAAACTCTCCTACCTGGACCAGCGACTCTACGACGGCATGGAGGAATCCATCCTCGCCGCCGAGGAGGAAGCGGATCGCATCCGCACCCGCATGACCGACCCGCGGATCGCCGCAAATCCCGAAAAACTGGAGCAATGCTGGCTTCAACTGGCGGAGGTGGAAAAGAAGACGGCGGCCCTCTATGACACCTGGCAGAAACTGGAAGATAAAAAAAGGGGCCGACCAAAATAAATATTAAAGATTTGCTTTCCCCACTCCGATGTATTATAAAGGAAAATATACGTAGTGTCTGTCAGGAGCTTGAAAAAATACATACATTTAAGTTGACCGCACGATCTCTACATTGGAAAGTGCGGTTTTTTTTTCAATCAACGGCGGACGGTGATACCGGTCTCATTCTCTTCCGAATCAGGCCAAATGTTAAATGGTTCCCGCGGGGAATCAAGTACAAAGGAGTACGGAAAAGTGGCTGAAGGTACAGTAAAATGGTTTAATTCCTCAAAAGGTTATGGCTTTATTTCTCAAGACGACGGCGACGACATTTTTGTCCACTACTCTGCCATCAAGGCGGAAGGATACAAATCCCTCGACGAAGGCGCCCGGGTGCAGTTCGATGTGGTCGACGGCCCCAAAGGTCCCGCCGCCGACAATGTCGAGCAGCTCTGATTCATCCGCACAGCATCTCCGATGGGATTGATTATCCCCTCCGGAGTTCAGCGTAGAATCCCGGCCCCGCCCCGTGCGGGGCCTTTTTTTTTGCACGCCCCGCTAGCGACCACCCTCCCCCCGATCCCCCGCCTCACCACCCTGTCCCTCTCCACTTTCCGCTATGGAAAAAAACGGCAGCCGCCGAAAAGAAGAACAGCGATATTCGTCGGAGATGACGGATGGAACGAGACCGGGGCATTACACATCCCCGCTGCTTATCTCCACCTGGGACAAAGAGGTAATATCATGCGAGAAAACAGACGCAATCTGCGGGTACGACTGAAAGGTGTCGTCGCCGACCTGACCTTCACCAAAAGCGGCAGAACCATCAACAACGTCAAGGATATGAGCCTCAGCGGCATCTTTGTGGAAGGTGTTTCCGGCATCGAGGTCAACGAGCGCTGCCGGGTGCATCTGAAGGGCTGGAAAAATCCCATCGACTTCATCTCCAACGTCGCCCGGGTGGACCGCAAGGGCGTGGGTCTCCGCTTTCTCGATATCAGCTACGATACCTGTGAGCTCCTGCGCACCCTCATGCTCTACAAGGCGGAAAATCCCCTGGAAGCCGCCGAGCTCTTTCAGGAATCCTGCGCCTGAGTATAATAACGAACTCCCCCTCCCCCGCCTAAATGTATATTGACATTTCCCGGGTACCGCAGTATCCTGGAATGTAAATATACATTTAGGCGGAAACATGGACCTCACCGACAGACAGCACCATTTTTTTGATTACCTGCGACATTATCTGCACGACCATGGCCGGGCTCCCAGCCTGCGGCAGGCGGCCGCCGATCTGGGAATAAGCCACACGGCTGTGGCCCAGCTGATCGGCCAGCTGGAAAAAAAGGGGATCATCGCCCGGCAGGGTCGCTACAGCCGCTCCATCCGCATTCTCCCACCGCAACCGGCCGCAGACAGGCCGCCGTCGCAGAAAAGTGTTCCCATCGTCGGCCGCATCACCGCCGGGTTGCCCATCTATGCCCAGCAGGAATATGACGGCTCCGTACTGGTGGACGCCACCCTCTTCCCCGGCGACAACCTCTTCTGTCTACGCATCCAGGGCGACTCCATGCAGGGCGCCGGTATCCTCGACAACGACCTGGTAATCTGCCGACCACGCCGGTACGCGGAAAACGGCGAAATCGTCGCCGTACTCATCCAGGGGGAGGAGGCCACGGTCAAGCGATTTTTCCGGGAAGGCGACCAGATAGAACTCCGGCCGGAGAACGATCTCTACCCGCCCGGGCGCTACTGCCTTGCCGACATTCTCATCCAGGGCAAGGTGATCGGTGTAATCCGCGCCGATGCCGGCGCCTTCGGTCCATAACGGGAAAACTGGCCATGGACGAAGGGCAAGAGGCAACCCATGCGCAATCGTTCCATCATCCATCTCAATTTCACCGATTTTGCCGTGGCCGTGGAACGTCTGCAGGACCGTAGCCTGCGGCGCGTTCCCGTCATTGTCGCCCCCGTGGCAGCGGCCCGGACCCTGGTCCACGACATGAGCGAGGAGGCCTACCTGGACGGGGTGCGCAAGGGCATGCCCCTGGAAAGGGCACGCCGCTACTGCCGCCGGGCCCGCATCGTGGCCCCGCAACCGCTGCTCTACCGGCGGGTCATGCGCGCCGTGGCACAGCGGGCGGCAACATACACCCCCCTGGTCGAACCGGGCCCCGACGACGGCCACCTCTTCCTCGATGTCAGCGGCAGCAGCCGTCTCTTCGGCCCGGCCCGGGACATTGCCCATCATCTGCGACGGCGTCTGCTCCGGGACCTGGAACTGGAACCGATCTGGACCCTGGCCACCAACAAACTGGTTGCCAAGGCCGCCTCGCGCCTGGTGCGGCCCCTGGGTGAATATATCGTTGATCCGGGAGATGAACGCGCCTTTCTGGCACCGCTGCCCCTGGGTCTGCTGCCCGGCCTGCGGGACAATGAAATCCGCCGGCTGGCCGAATTCAACCTGGAGCGGATCGGCCAGCTGGCGCAACTGAGCCGCGGCCAGTTGCGGATCATCTTCCAGCGCCGCGCCGATTTTCTCTATTGCGCCGGCCGCGGCCTGGACGAAACCCCGGTGCAACCTGAGAAAGGCGCCGACAATCGTATCATCCGCTCCCACCGGTTCCACACCGATACCGACGATCCCGCAGCTCTCCGGGCCGTTCTCTGCCGCCAGGTCCATGACATCGGCGCCCTTCTCAGGCAGCGGCAGCAACTCTCCAGGCGGGTCGGCGTGCGGCTGATCCACTGCGACGGCCGCAGCATCACCCGTCAGGCAACGGTGAAAAACGGCACGGACAACGATTTTGTCCTGCGCCGCCTGGCCGCAACCGCGCTCACCCGTGCCCTCCGGCGCCGCATCCGCATCCGTTGCTGTATCCTGATCTGCGACCGTTTACTGCCCCGCTCGCCGCAACAGACTCTCTTCCGGCTCACCTCCGACAAGCAACGCCGGGAGCAAAAAATTCTCCGGGCCATGGACCTGGTGCGCCGCCGCTACGGCGGCGATGCCATCGGCCTGGGCTCCGCAGGCACCACAGGTGTGTCATGACCGCCCTCTCCCGTCCTCCCTCCGCGATCGCGCCCATGTTTCCCCTGGGGGTGCGCTCCCACTACTCCCTCATGGAGGCCACGGCCTCACCCGAGGCCCTCTGCGCCCGGGCCGCTCACCTCGGCTATCCGGGCCTGGCCCTCACGGACCGCGACTCCCTCATGGGCCTGCCGGATTTTCTCGCCGCCTGCCGGCGATATCGGCTGCGTCCGCTGATCGGTGCTGAGGTGACCTCCCCGCACAGACCGGAGTCGGTACTCTGCCTGGTCAAAAACGCCGAAGGCTATGCCAACCTCTGCCGCCTGATCAGCCGGCGGCGAACCAGTGCGGCCCGTAAGGAGACTTTTTCCCTGACCCGGGAACTCATAACCCATGGCACCGGCCTGCTGATCCTTGCCCGCTCCCGGGAAACAGCACGCCCACTGCTGGCGGCCGGGCTGGACCTCGCCCTCGACCTGGGCAACCGTCCCACCCAGGCGGGGAGGCGTTTGCGACACTGGGCCGGAAAAAAGGGCCTCGTCGCAACCCCGGTACCGGCATCGGTCATGGCCCACCATGACGAGCTGCCCCTGCTGCATCTCCTGCGGGCCATCGACACCAACAGCCGCTTCCAGCCCCCCGGCCGTCGTTGGTCCCCATCCGCTCCCCCCGCTGCCCTGGAAGATGCGGCCACCTACACCCGGCGCTTTGCCGTCTGGCCCGAGGTGATCCCGGCCAGCTGCGAAATCGCCTCCCGCTGCACCTTCACCGGCCCTGATTTCGGCATTGTCATGCCCCCGTGGCGGGTGGCAGGGGAACGGGCGGGCCCTTTTCTGCGCCGCGCCGCCCACCGGGGCGCCCGGCGCCGTTACGGTGTGCCGCTGCCCGCAACGGTGCGCCGCCGCCTGGATCACGAACTGGGGATAATCGACTCCATGGGATTTTCCTCCTACTTCCTCGTGGTGCGAGATATCGTCGCCCGCGCCCTGGATCCGGAACAGGGCCGGGAGCAAACGGTGCGCATCTGCGGCCGCGGCTCCGGGGCCGCCTCGCTGGTGGCCTACTGCCTGGGAATCACCAATATCTGCCCCCTGCGGCACAACCTCTACTTCGAACGTTTTCTCAATCCCGGCCGCCGCGATCCACCGGATATCGACATCGACTTTGCCTGGGATGAACGGGACCGGATACTGGCCCAGGTGCTCGATCACTACGGCGACCATAGCGCCATGGTCTCCACCACCATCCGCTTCCAGCCGCGGATGGCAATCCGCGAAACAGCCAGGGCCTTTGGCCTGCCACCGGGGGAAATCTCCAGAATCACCAAAAAAATTCCCCGGTTCCACACCCACGCCACCTCTTCCCTGCTCCACCGGATGAAAAAACTTCCCGGCCTGGATCACCAATCCCCGGCCGCTCCCTGGCCGCGGATCATTCACCTGGCTACCCGGCTCACCGGTCTCCCCCGCCACCTCTCGGTGCATCCGGGCGGCGTGGTTATCACCCCGCGCCCGGTGAGCGATTACGTGCCGGTGGAACCGGCTGCCAAGGGGATCCCCATTATCCAGTGGGACAAGGACGGCGCCGAAGAGGCGGGCCTGGTCAAGATCGACCTGCTCGGTAACCGGAGTCTGGGCGTCATCCGGGACTGTATCGCCTCCATCCGGAAAAACGGCCGCGGTTTCGACGAATCCCGCTGGAGACCGGAAGAAGACCCCGCCACAAAAGGGGCCGTGGCCGCGGGCCGCACCATGGGCTGCTTCTACATCGAAAGCCCGGCCATGCGTTTGCTGCAGCAAAAGGCCGGCTGCGGCGACTTTGAACAGCTGGTGCTGCAGTCATCCATCATCCGACCGGCCGCCAACGACTATATCCGTGAATATGTGCGACGTTTGCACGGCGGCGCCTGGAAACACCTCCATCCCCGGCTGGCAGGCGTGCTGGACGAGACCTTCGGTCTCATGGTCTACCAGGAGGATGTGGCGCGGGTGGCGGTGGTCATGGCCGGGTTCTCCCATGCCCGGGCCGACGGTCTGCGCAAGGTGATCTCCAAAAAGGACCGGGAAAGGCGGCTACGCGACTATCGCCGGGAATTCGATGCCGGTTGCGCGGCGCGGGGCGTGGATACCGCCACCCGAAAACAGCTCTGGCGGATGATGATGAGCTTCGACGGCTATTCCTTCTGCAAGCCCCACTCCGCCTCCTACGCCCGGGTCTCGTTCCAGGCAGCCTATCTGAAGACCCGTTTCCCCGCCGAGTTCATGGCCGCGGTCATCTCCAATCAGGGCGGCTACTATTCCACCTTCGCCTATGTCTCCGAGGCCAGACGCCTGGGGCTGCGCATCTTGCCCCCATGCGTCAACCGCAGCGATATCCGCTGGCAGGGTCGCGATCGCACCATCCGGGTGGGGCTGATGGCGATCGCACATCTTTCCGGAGAACTTTGTCGCCGCATCATCGACGAACGAAAACGTCTTCCCTTCTCCTCGGCAGTGGATTTTTTCCGGCGGGTGCAGCCTCCGGATGACCAGTGCCGGGCCCTGATTCACGCCGGTGCCCTGGACCGGCTCGGTCAACCAACCGCTCGCTCCGTCCTGCTGTGGGAATATGCCCGGTTCCGCGCCCTGGCCGCAACCCGGAACCAGTCCCCCCTCTTTCCCGTTGCCCTGCCTCCGGCCCCCAGGCTGCCGCCCGACAAGCCGCGGGAACGGCTACGGCAACAGTACCGGATCCTGGGATTTCT
>Ga0256914_1001166_pt1 | contig 24726 bp, 22 predicted proteins | sample HulkmetaG_FD_191571 | JGI IMG/M metagenome (GOLD analysis project Ga0256914, IMG submission 191571) | Hydrothermal chimney microbial communities from Main Endeavour vent field at the Juan de Fuca Ridge, Pacific Ocean - Hulk | ecosystem: Environmental > Aquatic > Marine > Hydrothermal vents ... | reverse complement strand
TGAAGGACCGGGACATGCAGGTTCGCAACAAGGCCATCGAGGCACTGGTCAAGCGCAACGATCCTGCCGTCATCCCGCTGCTGATCGAGTTGCTCAAGGACGAATCGGAGGAGGTGCGCCGCGCCGCCGTCGAGGTGCTCAACGGCATGGAGTACCCCGACAGCGTGCAGGATCTGCTGCGTGCACTGAAGGACGAGGATTGGTGGGTGCGTGCCCGCGCCGCCGATGCGCTGGCCAAGATCGGCGGCCGCCGGGTGGTGGAAGCGGTCATCAAACTGCTGCGCAGCGACGACGAGTACGTGCGCCGGGCCGCCATCGAGATCCTCAACGCCACCAAGGACGAGACGGCGATGGCGCATCTGCTCGAAGTGCTCTCCGATTCCGACTGGTGGGTGCGCGAACGGGCCATCGACGCGCTCGCGAACATCGGCAACAAGGCAGCGATCCCGTCCCTGCTGACACTGATGCGGGAGGATGCGCAAGCAGCGCCGATCGCGCTCAAGGCGATGCGGACGCTGGGCAGCGACAAACACGTCAAACAGATCCTGCCGATGCTCGGCACGCGCGACGACAATGCACTGATCGAAGCGATGCACACGCTGGCCGAACTGGTGAACACCGACAATGCCAGCGAGGTGTTCACCGCGATCAAGCGCCGTGCACTGACCGCCAGCGAGGACGTGCGCGAAGCGGCCAAGGTGGCATTGCGCCGCATCAACACACGGCTGGCAAAGAAGCGCAAGGAGCGCGAGGCACGCGAGCAGGAGCTCAAGCCACGCAACATCATCGACCCGAACGCCGAGGGCTTCACCAAGATCAACGTCCGCGCACTGCGCACCGGCGACATGCTCGGCGATCGCTACGAATACATCCGCCGCGTCGGCAAAGGCGCCTTCAGCACCGTCCTGCTGGTCAAGGACCGGATGCTGAACGAGCGCATCGTACTGAAGATCCTGCACGACAAGATGGCCAACGACGAGGCGATGATCAAGCGCTTCATCCGCGAGATCCGCTACTCACGGCGTATCCAGCACCGCAACGTCATCCGCATCTTCGACTTCATCGCCATCGGCAATCTCTACGCCATCTCGATGGAGTACTTCGCCTCGGTGACGCTGTCGTCGATGCTGTCGCCGAAGAAACCACTGCCATTCGCCAAGGCGCTGCACATCGCCGCCTCGGTCGCCTCGGGCATCGGCGCGGCGCACAAGCTGCGGATCATTCACCGCGACCTCAAGCCGGGCAATATCCTCATCGACAAGTCCAACATGGTGAAGGTGGTGGACTTCGGCATCTCCCGCACCCAGTCGGCCGCCGAGACCCAGCTCACCAAGACCGGCATCCTCATTGGCACGCCGCGCTACATGGCGCCGGAGCAGGTCACCGGAAAGAAAAAACTGGACGGGCGTTCCGACATTTACACCCTCGGCGTCATTCTCTACGAGATGCTCACCGGCGACACCGCGTTCAAGGGAGACGACAACGTCCAGGTGCTCTACCGCCATGTCCACGGCGACATCGCGCCGCTGCACGAGGCCAACCCGGAGGTGCCGAAAGCGCTCTCCGACGTGGTGATGAAGATGATGTCGGTCAACCCGAAGAAGCGTTTCCAGACCATGCTGGAGGTGGAACGGGTGCTACGCACCTTCAAGCTGGAGCACATCGAAAAACAGTCGTAACACATTGATCTGTCAAGATTCCCGCAATCGGCTACAATAGCGGTGTATTCACGGCTGGAGATCCGATGCCACGTCTGGACGCTTTCCTGAAACTGGCGCAGGAACAAGGTTGCTCCGATCTGCACCTTGCCGTCGGCATGCCACCGCTGCTGCGGATGCATGGCGACCTGCTGCCGATCAAGTTCCGTAATCTGGACGAGCGCGAGCTCCGGTCGTTTCTGTTCGAGGTATTGACCCCCTCCCAGGAAAAACGCTTTCGCGCCGGCGAGGATCTGGACTTCTCCTACCACAGCGAGGGCGCGGGGCGCTTCCGCGCCAACTTCTACCACAAGTCCACCGGCCCGGCGGCCGCGTTCCGCTACGTGCCCGAGGCGCTGCCGACGGTCGAATCCCTCGGGCTGCCGCCGGTGTTGCTGCGGCTGCTGGATCACCAGCAAGGCATGATTCTGATCACCGGTTCCACCGGCACCGGCAAATCGACGACGCTGGCGGCGCTGATCGACCACCTCAATCGAACCCGCTTACTCAATATCATCAGCCTCGAAGACCCGATCGAGTTCATCCACCCGTCGAAACGCTCCCAGGTGATCCAGCGGGAGGTGGGCACCCACGTGGCCGGATTCGCCGAGGGACTGCGGTCGGCGCTGCGGGAGGATCCGGACGTGATCCTGGTGGGTGAGCTGCGCGACACCGAGTCGATCCAGATGGCGATGACCGCCGCCGAAACCGGCCACCTGGTGCTGGGCACACTGCACACCACCTCGGCCGTCAAGTCGATCGACCGCATCATCGATTCGCTGCCGGCGGAGCAACGCGACCAGGGCAAGACGTTTCTCGCCCAAAGCCTGCTCGGGGTGGTCACCCAGGTGCTGGTGCGCGGCATCGACGGCCACTCGCGCAAGGCGATCTTCGAGGTGATGGTGATGAACAAGGCCATCGCCAAGCTGCTGATGGACGACAAGACCCACATGATTCCGTCACAGATGCAGATGGGCCGGGGCCAGGGAATGCAGCTGATGGATCAGGCGCTGCTCGAAGCGGTGGAACTGAAGCAGATCGATCCCGACGACGCCTACGAATACGCGCTGGAGAAGCGGCCCTTCAAACGCTACGTCACCGATGCCGCGCTGATTACGATGATCGACGATATCCAGCTATGAAAGAGCTCATCGACAAACTGCTGCTGACGACGATGCGCCGCGGCGGCTCGGACCTCCACCTGTTGTCGGGGGAGCCACCACGGGCGCGCATCTACGGCGAGCTGACACCGCTGCAGTACGGCGACATCGACGGTGGCGCGCTGGAGATGTACCTGCTCGGCAACATGAACGAGAAGACACTGGAGCGGTTCAACCAACACGACGCGGTCGATTTCTCCTACGAGGTGAAAGGGCTGGCGCGTTTCCGCGTCAACGCCTTTCGCTACCTGCGCGGCGTCGGCGCCGTATTCCGCATCATCCCGACCCACGGGGTGTCGCTGGACGACCTCGGCCTGCCACGGGTGGTCAAGGCGCTGACCCACTACCGGCAGGGGCTGATTCTGGTCACCGGCAAGACCGGCTCGGGCAAGACGACGACGCTGGCGGCGATGATCGACGAGATCAACCGCAGCCGCCACGGCCACATCATCACGATCGAAGATCCCATCGAATTCGTCCACCCCAACAAGAAATGCCTGGTCAGCCAGCGCGAGGTGGGACAGCACACGCCCGACTTCGCCACCGCGCTGCGCTCGGCGTTGCGGGAAGACCCGGACGTGGTGCTGGTGGGCGAGCTGCGCGACCTGGAGACCATCAGCCTGGCGGTGACCGCCGCCGAGACCGGGATTCTGGTTCTCGGCACCCTGCACACCAACCGCGCCGCCACCACCGTCGATCGCATCATCAACGTCTTTCCGGCCAAGAAGCAGCCCCATGTACGGGCCATGCTCTCCACTTCGCTGCGTGCCGTCATCGCCCAGCAACTGGTCAGGAAACAGAACGAACCCGGCATGGCCGCCGCGGTGGAGATCCTCATCAACACCCCGGCGGTGGCCAACCTGATCCGCGAAGGCAAGACCGATCAGCTGGAGAACGCGATGCAAAGCGGCGCCGCCATGGGCATGCAGACGATGGACACGACACTGATCCGCATGATGGAGACGACGATCATCTCCAGCAACGAGGCCTACGCCAAGGCGTTCAAGAAGGAGCTTTTCGAACACCCGGACGCCTGAGCACACCGGCGGCCCGTCAGACACACACCTCGGCCAGGACGCATCTGAGGACGCCGTGGTCGTAACGGCCGTCGAGCGCCTCATGGAGCGGCGCCAGCCGCCGCCCCTCCTCGCAACTGGCGAGCGTCTCGATGGCCGCGCGGATCTCGTCGAGCTGCGCCGCTTCCAGATCCACCACCGCCTCCAGCGCCACCAGGCCGGCCTCGATGGCATCGGCCAGATGGGAGAGGATCGTGCCCGGCGACAGGCCTCGTTCGGCGGCGATGGCGGCAGGTGACAGCCCGCGGGCATGCAGGGCCAGCGTCTCGTTGATGGTGTCGCTGAGTTCGTTGTCGAGGATCGGCGGCAGCGGGTGCTGGCGGATCAGCTCGACGAAGGCCTCGCCGTAGCGGGCAAGCTTCTGTTCCCCGACGCCGCTGATCGTACCAAGCGCATCCAGTGTCTGCGGCCGCCGCCGCGCCATCGCCACCAACACACTGTCGTGGAAGATCACATAGGGCGGCACGCCCTGGGCCCTGGCCAGCGACATACGCAGTTCACGCAACGCCTCGAACAGTGGCCGATCGACGCCACGCAGACCGGAGCCCCCGGCCCTCTTCTCCCGCGCCACCCTGCTCCCCTTGCGCTGCTTGCGCAGTTGCAGCGTCTCCTCACCACGCAGCAGCGGCCGGCATTTCGGTGTCAGCTTCAGTGCGCCGTGGGCCTCGGCATCGACGGCCAGATACCCCAGTGCGATGAGCTGACGGAAGATGCCCCGCCACTCGGCGACGGAGAACTCGGTGCCGATGCCATAGGTACTGAGACGATCGTGACCGAAACGGCGAATGCGCTCGTCGTCCTTGCCTTCGAGCAGGTCGATCAGATAGTTGACGCCAAACCGCTGGCCGCTGCGATAGACGGTGGAGAGCGCCTTCTGCGCGGCCACGGTGGCATCCCAGGTCTCGGGAGGATCGAGGCAGTTGTCGCAGTTGCCACAGGGCTCTTCCAGCGTTTCGCCGAAATAGGCCAGCAGCGCCTGACGGCGGCAGGTGGAGAGTTCGCATAGGCCCAGCATCGCCTCCAGTTTCTGGTGGACGACCCGCTTGTACTGCTCGTCGGCATCGCTCTGGTGCGTCATCTGCCGCAGCAGGATCACGTCCTGCAGGCCGTAGGCCATCCAGGCATCGGCCGGCTCGCCGTCACGACCGGCACGGCCGGTCTCCTGATAGTAGGCCTCGATGCTCTTGGGCAGGTTGAGGTGGGCGACGAAACGCACGTCGGGCTTGTCGATGCCCATGCCAAAGGCGATCGTGGCAACGATGATCACCCCCTCCTCGCGCAGAAACCGCGCCTGATGCCGCTGCCGCGTCTGCGGCGGCAGCCCGGCATGGTAGGGCAGCGCCACCCGCCCCTTGCTCTCGAGCCAGGCCGCGATGCTCTCGACCTTCTTGCGCGACAGGCAGTAGACGATGCCAGCGTCATCGGGATGTTCACGCTGGATGAAGCGCCAGAGCTGGTCGCGGCTGTTCTGCCCCTCGGCAATGGCATAGCGGATATTGGGCCGGTCGAAACTGTTGACGAAGACCCGCGCCCGCTCCAGCCCCAGCTGCTGCACGATCTCCTCGCGGGTACGCTGGTCGGCGGTGGCGGTCAGCGCGATCCGCGGCACTTCGGGAAAACGCTCGTGAAGCACCCGCAACTGCTGGTATTCCCTGCGGAAGTCGTGCCCCCACTGGGAGACGCAGTGGGCCTCGTCGATGGCGAACAGCGCCAGTGGCGCGCGCGCCAGCAGGTTCAACATCCGCTCGGTCAGCAACCGCTCGGGGGCAACGTAGAGCAGATCCAGCTCACCCCCCATCAGGGCCTGCTCGATCTCCGCCTGGGCGGCCCGGTCCAGCGTCGAATTGAGAAACCCCGCAGCCACGCCAAGCTGTTGCAGCGCCGCCACCTGATCCTGCATCAACGCGATCAGCGGCGAGACGACGATGCCCACGCCGTCACGAATCAGCGCCGGAATCTGATAGCAGAGCGACTTGCCGCCACCGGTGGGCATCAGCGTCAGCACGTCGTCACCGCCGATCACCGCGTCGATGATCTCCTGCTGGTGATGACGAAAGGCACTGTAGCCGAAGACGGAGCGGAGGATCTGAAGGGGCTGGTGCATGCGCGGCACTCGGGCTCGGGGGGCGACATTTTACCATCGGTTGCAACGGGGCTCTGGAGCCCCGTCGAGGCGTTAGCTACCATCACGCGCGGCCTCGATGCGCCGCGACTTGATCTGTCTCAATGCAAGCGGCGAGACGCCGGTCGTACCGTATCGGCTTGGTTCCAACACCATCGGGTCATCTGAACCGGCAAGCAAGAGGAGTCACCCATGCCCGTCGTAGACAAAGCATCCATCCATCTGGTCGAAGTGGATTCGATGAACACCATTCACCACGAAGAAGCCGACATGCTCAACGAGCTGGACGAGCTGATGCGACAACACGAAGCGGGCACGATCGACGACGCGCGACTGGACGCCAAACTGGACGAGTTCCTGCACCACATGACCGCCCATTTCGCCGGCGAGGAGGCGCAGATGCGGGCCATCCAGTTCCCGCCCTACCCGATCCACAAGAGCGAGCACGACTTCCAGATCGGGCGGGCCCGGCAGCTCATCGAAGAGTGGAAACAGTCACGCAACCTGGCGCCGCTGGCCGACTATCTGCGCGCTGAGTTGCCGCAATGGCTGGATCAGCATATCGCCACGATGGACAAGGTGACGGCGCACTTCTTCTCCATGAACGGCAAGGAGGTGACACTGGATCTCTGAGCGGTTACCGCCGGAGAGGGACTACACCCCCACATAGACCGCCGGCGCACCGGGCGGGCGCGTCTTGAAGCGCCGATGCATCCACAGATACTGCTCGGGATGGGCCCGCACCACCTGTTCGAGCACCTCGTTGGTGCGGCGGGCATCGGCCACGTCGTCGCCAGCGGGAAACCCCTCCAGCGCCGGCAGGATGCGGATTTCGAACCCCTCGTCCCCGGGCCGGCGGATGGGATAGAACGGCACCACCGCGGCGCCGGTTTTGGCAGCAAACCTGGCCGTGGCCGTCAGCGTGGCCGTCGGTACGCCGAGAAACTCCGCGAACACCCCCTGTTTCAAGCCGAAATCCTGGTCGGGCGCGTACCAGACCGGATGGTTGCCGGCAAGGCTGCGCAGCATCGCCCGCAGATCCTGCCGTTTGAACACCATCCCGCCATAGCGACTGCGTCCACGCAGCATCAGCACCTCCACCAGCGCATTGCGTGAGCGTTTGTACATGGCGTGCACCGGCTTGCCGTGACGCGCCATCGTCTCGGCGAGGATCTGGCCGCCGATGTCCAACGCCACCATGTGACCGGTGAGCAGGATCACCCCATTGCCCCGCGCCAGCGCATCGAGCAGGTGCTCCAGCCCGGTGATCGTGCCCATCTCCCGGATCTGCCGGTCACTGCCCCACCACGACACCCCGGTGTCGATCAACCCCATGCCGACATGCTCGAAATTCTCCCGCAGCAGCGCCGCGCGGGCCGTGGCATCGAGTTTGGGAAAACAGAGCCGCAGGTTGGCTTCGGCGATGCGGCGACGCTTGCCCGCCAGCCGTAGCAACACCCGGCCGAGCAACCGGCCGACCCGGCAACGCCAACGGTACGGGAGAAAGGCGATCAGCCGCAGCAGGCCGAACAGGAACCAGACCGGCCAGTAACGGGGTTTGATCACCTCGCGCCAGGGGATGGCGGGGGGTGCCACGGGATCGTCACGCCGGGCCATGCCAGCGCATCACCGCAGCAGCGCGGACACCGCCTTGAAATGATGCTCGCTGGAATCGCGGACCCACTCGAACAGGATCGACTCGGTCGGCGCCACGATGGCGCCGGCGTGACGCAGGCGATGCAGCGCGCTCTTCCAGTGCGCCATCCGCTGGGAGCAGACCGCATCGTCGACGACGAACACCTCGAAGCCGTCCTCGAGCAGCTCCAGCGCGGTCTGCATGATGCAGATGTGGGTCTCCATGCCGGTGACGACCACCTGCCGCTTGTGGCTGTCGTGCAGCGCCTCGCGGAAACGCTGGTTGCCACAACAGGAGAACTCGGTCTTGTCGAAATAGTGCGCCGAAGCCGGCATCGCCTGCTTGAGCCGGTCGGCCGTCGGGCCGAGACCCGCTGGATACTGCTCGGTGTAGAACACCGGGATGTCGAGCATCTTCGACGTTTCCAGCAGGTGCCCGATATTGTCGAGCATGCGGCTGCGCGCCGGCTCGACCATGGCCGCCAGGAGCCGGTCCTGGACATCGACGCAGAGCAGCAGGCTGTCTTCCTTTCGACACAGTGGCGCCATTGATTACATCCAGTTGTTGATCTTTTCCAGATCGTCGGGTTGAAGAATACCGGTGGCCTGCTTCAGCCGCAGCACGCTGATGATGTAGTCGTAGCGCGCCTTGGCGTAGTCACGCTGGGCGCGATAGGTCTCGCGCAGCGACAGCAGCACATCGACGGAGGTCCGGGTCCCCACCTCGAAGCCCGCCTGGGTGGCCTTGGCCGCGGTCTCGGTGGAGGCCAGCGCCTGCTTCAGCGCCTTGACCCGGCTGATGCCGGATTGAACGCCAAGAAACGAGGCCCGCGCCTGACGGATGATCTCGCGCTTCTGCAACTCGTACTGCTTCTTCGCCTGACGGTGGAGCTGTTCGGCTTCGGCCACCTGGGCACTGATCAGCCCACCCGAATAGATCGGCAGCTTGAGCGCGATGCCAATGGTCTTGTCGGACGCCGTACCCTTGCTGAAGCCGCCATCGTCATCCTGGACACCCGCTTCCGCCTTCAGGCTCAACGTGGGCAGATGGCCGGCACGACGCCGCTTGACCTCCTGGGCCGCGAGCTCGACGCCCATCTCGGCCGCCTTGAGCACCTTGCTGTTGGCAATGGCCTTTTCGACCCACTGATCGATGGTGTCGGCATTGGGCGCCGCCGGCATGAACTCCTCCTGGAGCCGCACCAGATTCTCCGGCAACCGTTCGACGATGACCCGCAACGCCTCCCGCGCGACGTCCACCTGATTGCGCGCATCGATCTCCTGGGCCACGGCAAGGTCGTACTGCGCCTCCGACTCCTTGACATCGGTGATGGCGATCATCCCCACCTCGAAGCGCTCGCGGGTCTCTTCGAGTTGCCGGGAGATGGCCTCTTTCTCGGCCCGGGCATAGCGCAGATTGTCCTCGGCGGCGAGCACACCGAAATAGGCTTCCGCCGTCCGCACGATCAGATCCTGCCGCTCGACCTCGATCTGCGCGGCCGCCTGCGCGATCTGCACGTCGGCCTGCGACGCACGCAGCCGGCTGGCACGGTCGAACAATGTCTGATCGAGCCGAATGCCATAGGTCTTGTGGTCGTACTTGTCGTCCACGAACGCCGGGTTGGCGTCCTTGTAGGAGAGATCCTTGCGGTCGTAACCGGCGGAGGCATTGATCTGCGGCAGCAGCGGCGCGCGGGCCTGCGGCTTGGCCTGTAACGCGGCACGATACTTGGCCTCCGCCGCCGCCAGCGTCGCGTCCGACTCCACCGCCTGGCGGTAGACGTCGAGCAACGTCTCGGACCAAGCGGCCGGCGAAGCCATTCCGGTGGCCAGCAGGCTTGCGACTACAACGGTTTTCAAGCGATTCATCATTTCGTCCTGTAAATTACGATCGCGCAAGTATATTAGAGTGCTCTAAAAGACAACACTGACCGAGCGCACGGTTTTTCCTCTTTGCCGGCTCAGAGCACGAAGCGGGGACGCTTCTCACGACCGACGAGCGGCTTCAGCTCCAGCTCGAAGAGCGTTTCGCGGGCAAAACTGTCGTTAATACTGCGGGTGACCAGCATGGCGTTCATCACCGGCGCCTCGCCAACCACGATGAACAGACGTCCACCGGGTTTGAGCATCTGCTCGAAGCAGGGATCGTACGCCGGCAACGAGCCGGTGACGGCGATGGCGTCGTAGTGGCCCGGCGCCTTGTTCCAGCCGAACGCCCCGTCGCCCTGCTGCCAGGTGACGTTGCCGATCCCCTGGGCCGCCGCGCGCGCCTGCGCCTGCTCCAGCAGATCGGCATGTATCTCCACGGTGAAGACGTGGGAGGCGAGCGTGGCCATACAGGCGGTGGGGTAGCCGCTACCGGTGCCGATCTCCAGCACCACGTCGGTCTCACGCAGTTGCAGCGCCTGCATCATCCGCCCCTCGACGCGTGGCGCCATCATCGACTCGCCGTGGCCGATCGGCAGCTCGGTATCGGCGAACGCCAGACTGCGGTAACGCGCATCGACGAACTGCTCGCGCGGTATCGCGGCCATGACGTCGAGCACCCGCTGATCGAGCACGTCCCAAGGCCGCACCTGCTGTTCGATCATGTTGAGGCGCGCGGTTTCCAGGTCGAGGTCGGTCATTGTCGTCAAACCCTTCGGTGGCGAGCGGAATGTGACAGTTTAGCCCGGTTTTACGCGGCAGACCAAACCAGGACGACAACGGCTCGACCGGCACCGGATCCGGTCCGCCCCAATGCCACCGAAAACCCGACCGGACGTCTTGCAACAATTCTTTACTCTCTCTAGAGTCGGAGACAGGATTCGAATCCCGCCGGGCCCCGGTCGCCCGGACGGGGGAGCAGCGCCACCGCGGCGCCCGTCGTCCCCCACCATCGTCCGCTCGATTAAACGCATCCGAAAAAACGCAACGACAAAATAGTAAGCCAACGGCATGGAGGACACATGCGCTCGTATGAAGAGACCGTCGAAAGGGCCGCGGAGCTGGTCCGCATGGTCATTCCCAGACTGGCAGGCGTCCGGCTGCCCATCCATCCGATCAACTATGCGCTGTGGTACGAGTATTTTCTCGGTCGCAACCGGGCGCTGATGGATACGCTCGACACACTGACGGCCAAACCCGGACAGTTCACCAACGAGACCGCCGAAGAGCTGTTTCGCATCCATATCCTCGGCACCTCGTCCGACCGCCTCGAAATGATCGGCCGCAAGGTGCACGGCATCCTCGATGGCGCCGCCGAAATGTTCCAGGGCACCGGCGAACACCTGGAGCAGTTCAATCGCGAAGTGAGCCATACCAAGGCCGTCCTCGATGAAGCCATCGACCCGGCCGAGATCCGCCCGCTGGTCAGCGGACTGATCACCGCTTCGAACTCCGTCATCGATGCCAACAGGGATCTCTGCCGGCAACTGGAGATCCGCGGCAACGAGATCGAACGGCTCAAGCAGGAAATCGAAACCATCCGCGCCGAGGCATCACTGGATCCGCTCACCGGCCTCGCCAACCGCAAAACATTCGACGGGGCGCTGGCCAACGCCCTCACCGAGAACCGTGACAAGGCACGGCACATCTGCCTGGTGCTGTTCGACATCGACCGTTTCCGGGTGATCAACGACCGTTTCGGCCATCTGGTGGGCGACCGCGTACTGCGGCACATCGCCGCTGTGCTGACCGAATCGGTCAAGGGAAAGGATACGGTCGCCCGCTTCGGCGGCGAGGAGTTCGCCATCATTCTTCCCGACACCACACCGGACGATGCGCAGACGGTGGCCGAGAACATCCGCAAGACCATCGAGGAGGCCCGTCTGCGTCGCAGCAAGGATGGCGAGCTGCTGGGCAAGATCACGGTATCGGCGGGCGTCGCCTGGGCAAAACCGGGGCATCCACCGGAGGAGCTGATCGATCTCGCCTCGCAGGCATTGCTGCAGGCCAAGCGCAATGGGCGCAATCAGGTGGCAGGCGGCGGCGAATGCCGGGCCATGGCGGCGACCGCCGCCGTCGGGTAACCGGGCCGTGTCGGGACAAGTTACGGGTTGGCGGCCACCAGCGGCACGAATACCCACTGTCCCGGCCGTACTGCCCGGCCATTCAACGCGTTGAGCTCGTCGAAACGCTGGCGGTCGATCTGGAAATCGCTGACGATACTGGCCGCGTCCTCGCCATCGAGTGCGCGGTGAAACAGCCCGGGAACGACGGTGATATCGGCATCGCCACCGCCATTGCGCAGCGAGATCACATAGGCCGACTCCAGCGCCCCCGGTTCGATCACCAGGCGGCCGGCGGCATCGAGCCCCCGCAGCTGAAGGTGGAGCACATCCCCGCTTGCGGGGACGACCACTTCCCAACGACCGGATGCCGACCGCGGCACCGGCGGCATGAGACGTCCATTGACCACCAACTGAACCTGCCGGCGATCCTCGGGCGCAATGCCCGATACCCTGATGCGATGACCACTCTGATCGATATCGACCGCAGTAACCGCCAACGAAGAGGTGTCGGGGCTCTGCGCCACCAGCGACGGGGGCGCGGCGGCACGCTGCCCTGCCGCCGAAGAAGGCGTGGCGTCCACGTCACCCGACGCGGCCGAAGTGGCCGAGTAGCTGGCCTCGACGAGTTCGATCTCACCACCCAGCACCACTTCGTCGGCCTCACCGACATCGACCCCTTGGGCACGCTCCTCCGGCGACAATGGCGGCACCGAGATGCCGCAATCGAGCGCAGCCGTGGTGGTCGCCGCCGCGCCCGCCACCACCGGCCGTGAAGCCGTTGGTTCGCAGCTCAGCCGGGGCGATGACACCAGGCCCGCAGCCACCGCGGTCGATGGCCGCGCCGGAACAGGCTGCCGCCCCTCCGTCGGGTCCGCCCCCTCGGCGGCCGCCGGATCACGATCCGCTGGAGACGCCGCCACGACGGCCGGGGCGCCGCCCGCCTTCTCTTCTACGGTATCGTCGCCCCGAAACAGCTGCTGCCAGATGAAAAACCCCGTCAGGGCAAAGACAGCCAGGGTGGCGACGATCTCCTCCGTCTGCAGGGAAAAACCACCGTGGGTGCTTTTCGTCATCGATCGACCTCTCGATACGCTATCGTTTGCCGTTGATGATCAAGTATAGTCGCCCCGATGTGATAGCCATCACAGTTTTCAATATTCTTTACATCCGTCCAACGAATGTCGACCCGCCCCGGCGAAACGAAAAACGCCTCCACGAGGGAGGCGTTTTCCTCTGACGCTGCGCGCCGTCGGCGCGGGCGAAGAGACTACTTTCTGAGCTTTTCCCTGATCCGCGCTGCCTTGCCGGTGCGGCCCCGCAGGTAGTAGAGCTTGGCGCGACGCACGTCACCACGGCGCTTGACCTTGATGCCGGCGACCATCGGGCTATGGGTTTGGAAAACCCGCTCGACACCCTCGCCGTGGGAGATCTTGCGCACGGTGAACGAGGAGTTGAGGCCACGATTGCGCTTGGCAATGACGACGCCCTCGAAGGCCTGCAAGCGCTCGCGCTCGCCCTCTTTCACCTTGACGTCGACGACGACGGTATCCCCCGGGCCGAACTCGGGGACGTCGGTTTTGAGCTGTTCCGCTTCCAGTTGATCGATGATGTTCATTTTTCCAATACCCTGATCTGCAATATCTACCCGGACTCCGAATTCGATCCCCGGGAACCTGTTTTCAATCTGGCGATGATGCGCCGGTCTTCCTCGCTCAGCGCAGCATGGTCCAAAAGTTCGGGACGCCGCTCCAGCGTCGTTTCGAGCGCCCGTTCGCGGCGCCATCGGGCAATGCGTTCATGGTGCCCGCTGCGCAGCACCTCCGGCACCGCGCGCCCATCGACCACCTCCGGCCGAGAGTAGTGGGGGCAGTCCAGCAGGCCATCCATGAACGAGTCCTGCTGTGCCGACCCGGCATGCCCAAGCGCTCCCGGCAGCTGGCGCACGATGGCATCGATCAGCAGCATCGCCGGCAGCTCCCCACCGCTGAGCACATAGTCTCCGACCGAAATCTCTTCATCGACATGCGCTTCGATGAAACGCTCGTCGATGCCTTCATACCTGCCGGCGACCAGCACCAGCCGGGGTACCGTCGCCAGTGTGTTGACGGTGGCCTGATCCAGCCGCCGGCCCCGTGGCGAGAGGTAGATCACCCTCGCCTCCCCGGCCGTATCGCGCCGCGCGGCAGCCAAGGCATCGGCCAGCGGCTGGTAGAGCATCACCATGCCGGGGCCGCCGCCATAGGGCCGGTCGTCGACTGTGCGATGCACGTCCGACGTGAAATCACGGGGATTCCACGTCTTCAATTCGAACAATCCCCGCTCGTGGGCCTTGCCGGTGACGCCACAGGCGGCCACCTGCCGCACCAACTCGGGGAACAGCGTGATCACGTCGAAACGCGGGCTACTCCCCTTCAAGATAGTCCAACTCCCAGTCGACGACGATCTCCCCCGCCGCCAGATCGACCGACTTGACGATCTGCGGCTGCACGAATGGCACCAGCCGCTCGATCTCGCCGCGCACGACCAGTACATCGTCGACACCGGTCTCCATCAGATTGACCACCTCGCCCAGCCGCTCGCCGGTGAGGTTTCGGACCTCCATGCCAATGAGGTCCGACCAGTAGTACTCCCCGTCCTCCAGGGCCCGGAGCTGGTCACGATGGATGGCGATTTCCGCATCCCGCAGCGCCAACGCCTGATCCCGGTCGTCGATCCCGTCGAGGCGGGCGACGATACTCTTGCCCTGCCGGCGCCCGTCCAGCAGCCGGACGCTGCGCCACTCTCCTTCCCGCCGGATGAGCCAGGGATCGTAACCGAGGATGTTCTCTCTCGGCTGGGTCCACGAATAGACCTTCAACCACCCCCTGACACCATGGGCACCGATCAGCTTGCCAATGACGATGGGGCTGCCATCGGCCCGTCCGGACATCTGCCGCTGGCTCAGGCAGCCGCCTCTTCGGTGGCGGTCGCGGCCTTTTTCGCCTGCTTCCACAACGACTTGGCGCGGTCGCTCATCTGCGCGCCTTTGCTCAGCCAGTATTCGACGCGCTCCTTGTCCAGATGCAGACGCACCTCCTGACCGCGCGCCATCGGGTTGAAATACCCCAGACGCTCGATATAGCCGCTATCACGACGTTTGCGGGAGTCGGTAACGACGATGTGATAAAACGGATGACGCTTTGCACCACCCCTTGCCAAACGAATAACGACCATAGTTTGATCAACCTGAAATCTGTTGGTGACACGGGATCGTCGTGACCCCGGCTCGAAGAGACGCGCGATTCTACGTGACTCCTCCTGTCGATTCAACAACCGGAGGGCGGATCAGAACGGCATGCCGCCGCCCATTCCGCCACCACCCATGCCCGGCGGCAGCCGCCCTTTCATCGCCCGCATCATGTTCTTGATGTTGCCGCCCTTGCCGAACTTCTTCATCGCCTTGCGCATCTGCAGATGCTGTTTCATCAGCCGGTTGACCTCCTGGATCTGGGTGCCGGAGCCGTTGGCGATGCGGCGCTTGCGCGACCCCTTGATGATGTCGGGATGGCGGCGCTCCTGCGGCGTCATCGAGTTGATGATGGCGATCATCCGGTCGAACTGTCTGTCGTCGACCTGGTTCTTCACCGCATCGGGGATCTGCGACATGCCGGGCAGCTTGTCCATCAGGCCCGACAGGCCACCCATCTTCTGCATCTGCAGCAACTGGTCGCGCAGATCGTTCATGTCGAAGGTCTTGCCGCGTTTGATCTTGCGTGCCAGTTTCGCCGCCTTGGCATGATCGACCTTCTCCTGGGCCTCTTCGACCAGGCTGACGATGTCACCCATGCCGAGGATTCTCGACGCGACCCGGTCGGGATGGAACGGCTCCAACGCCGTGGTCTTCTCACCGGTACCCAGAAACTTGATCGGCTTGCCGGTGATCTGCCGCACCGACAGCGCGGCGCCACCACGAGCGTCGCCGTCGGCCTTGGTGAGAATCACGCCGGTCAGCGGCAGCGCGTCGCCGAAGGCCTTGGCGGTATTGGCGGCATCCTGACCGGTCATGCTGTCGACCACGAACAGGGTCTCCACCGGATCGATGGCGCGGTGGATGCGCTGGATCTCGTCCATCATCGTCTCGTCGATATGGAGCCGGCCGGCGGTATCGACCAGCACCACGTCCTTGAGCTGCTTGCGCGCCTCCTTGACCGCTGCCTGGGCGATCCGTACCGGATCGTCATCGACCGACGACGGAAAGAACGTCGCCCCCACCTCACTGGCCAGCGTCTGCAACTGATCGATGGCGGCCGGGCGGTAGACGTCGGTGCTGACCACCATCACCGACTTGCCCGCCTTCTGCTGCAGCCAGCGCGACAGCTTGCCGATGCTGGTGGTCTTGCCCGCGCCCTGCAGGCCGGCGACGAGGACGACGGCCGGCGGCTGCGCGGCCAGATTGAGCCCCTCGTTGGCCTCGCCCATCAACGCCACCAGCTCGTCGTTGACGATCTTGATGAAGGCCTGGCCCGGGGTCAGGCTGGTGAGCACCTCCTGACCGATGGCGCGCTCCTTGACGCGACCGATGAACGCCTTGACCACCGGCAACGCCACATCCGCCTCCAGCAACGCCATGCGCACCTCGCGCAGGGCATCCTGGATATTCTCTTCGGTCAGCCGCGCCTGACCGCGCAGCTTCTTGACCGTGGACGTGAGGCGTTCACTGAGACTGTCGAACATGGAAACTCCTGCGGGTTGGATCGGTCGTCGGCGGAAAAACGCAGATCGGAGACCGTTTCCTCCGCCCGGTGACGAATTGCGATAGAATCGAGCGCAAATAGTATCAGGAAACCGCCCCGCTCCACGAGCAGGCCCGTCGTCCACTTGTTCACAGGCTCCAAATGGCGAATTTCGCTACCCTCATCGCAGCGGCGCTCTATCTGCTCACGGCGCTGCTGATCTACCGCTACATCCGGCGCGGCAAGGCGTCCCGACGGCTGGCGGCGAGCTTTGGCGCAACCTGGGCCGCGGCACTGTTCTTCCACGCCATCGCGCTGGGCCAGTCGCTACTGTCACCGGTCGGCTTGGACCTGAGCCTGCACAACGCCATCTCCACCGTCGTCTGGCTGGTGAGCCTGCTGCTGTTCATCACCTCGATGCGCTGCCCGATGGAGATCATCGGCATTCCAACGCTCGGCGTCGGCGCGCTGCTGATCACGGCGGGCACCTACCATCCCGAGCTGCACACCCAGATCGTCCAGGCCGAACCGGGCCTGGAGTGGCACGTCTTCGGGTCGCTGCTGGCGCTGGCGCTGTTCACCCTGGCGGCGGTACAGGCGATCGTGCTCGCATACCAGGACCACCGCCTGCACAACCACAGGCTGAGCGGCTGGGTGCGCCACCTGCCCTCGCTCCATTTCATGGAGAGTTTTCTGTTCCAGCTGATCTGGGTCGGCTTCATCCTGCTGACGCTGTCGCTGATCACCGGCTGGCTGTTCGTGGACGATCTGCTGGCCCAGCGACTGGCGCACAAGACCCTGCTGTCGATCTTCGCCTGGATCATCTTCGGCACCCTGTTGCTGGGCCGCACGGTGGCCGGATGGCGCGGCAGAACCGCGGTCCGGCTGACGCTGGTGGGGTTCTCGCTGCTCACCCTCGGCTATTTCGGCAGCAAACTGGTCCTTGAAATCCTCCTCGCCCGATAGCGCCCGATGGCCGAGATTCCCATAAGCGTCCTGTTCGGCGCGCTCATCGTGCTGCTCGGCCTCTCCGCCTTCTTCTCGGGATCGGAGACGGCGCTGATGTCGCTCAATCCCTACCGTCTCAAGCACATGGCGGATCAGGGTCACCCGGGCGCCAGGCGGGCCTGGAAGCTGCTGCAACAGCCCGACCGGCTGATCGGCCTGATCCTGCTGGGCAACAACTTCATCAATATCATCATCACCCAGCTGGCCACCTTCATCGGCTACCGGCTGTTCGACGACTCCGGCATCGCCATCGCCACCGGGGTGCTGACACTGGTGCTGCTGATCTTCGCCGAAGTGGCGCCGAAGACGCTCGGCGCCCTCCATTCGGAAAAGCTCGCCTACCCCGCCGCGTTCATCTACACCCCGCTGCTGAAGATCACCTACCCGCTGGTCTGGCTCATCAACATGATGGCCAACGGCGTGCTGTCGCTGATCGGCGTGCCGACACAGCTGCATCAGGGCAACGCGCTGAGCCACGAGGAGCTCAAGAGCGTGGTCAAGGAGGCCGGCGAGCACATCGACCAGAGCCACCAGGAGATGCTGCTGCGGGTGCTGGAACTGGAGGAGGCGACGGTCAAGGACATCATGATCCCCCGCGCCGAGATCGAGGGCATCGACCTCGAAGCCCCCCCCGAGGAGATCGAAGAGACGATCACGCAGTCCAACTACACCCGGATGCCGGTCTATGTGGGCAACATCAACAACATCGTCGGCTACATTCACATGCGCCGCATCATGTCGCTGGCCAACGCCGACATGCTCGACCGCGAGCACATCGAGCGCCACATGCGCGAGCCCTACTTCATCCCCGAAAGCACCTCGCTGACGCAGCAACTGCTGAACTTCAAGAAGGCACGGCGCAGCCACGCCATCGTTGTCGACGAATACGGCGACGTGCAGGGGCTGGTGACGATGGAGGATCTGCTCGGCGAGATCGTCGGTGAATTCACTCTCGATTCCGGCGCCCTGTCGGAGATCAGCCCGCAGGACGACGGCAGCTTCATCGTCGAAGGCAGCATCAACATTCGCCAACTCAACCGCAGCCTCGGCATCGAGCTGCCCGACGACGGCCCTCGCACCCTCAACGGCCTGATCACCGAATACCTCGAAGCCATTCCCGACGCACCCACCTGCGTCCGCATCAACGGCTATCCGCTGGAGATCACCAAGACGACCGACAACGCCATTGCCCTGGTCCGGATCTGGCCCCAACGCAGCGCAACGGACGACGATCCGAACGACAGCCATGGCTAAGGCCAAGCAACGATTCCGCTGCCAAGACTGCGGCGCGCTGCACCCCAAATGGATGGGGCAGTGTCCCGACTGTGGTGCCTGGAACGCGCTGGTGGAGGAGAAGACCTCGGCGGCGGGGCCGGCCACCAAGGGCGGCAACCGCTTCGCCGGCTATGCCGGCAGCGGCAGCATCCAGAAACTGCACGAGGTCGATCTGGCCGAGGCGCCACGGATCAGCAGCGGCCTGTCGGAGCTGGACCGGGTCATGGGCGGCGGCATCACCGGCGGCTCGGTGACGCTGATCGGTGGCGACCCCGGCATCGGCAAGTCGACGCTGCTGATCCAGACACTCGCCTACCTCGACGACATCCCCGCGCTCTACGTCTCCGGCGAGGAGAGCGCCCAGCAGATCTCGATGCGCGCCCACCGCCTCGGCCTGCGGGCCGACCACATCGAGCTCTACACCGAGACCTGCGTGGAGAACATCGTCGCCACCATCCTCGACAAACGCCCGCGCGTCGTCGTCATCGACTCGATCCAGACACTGTTCACCGAACAGCTCCAGTCGGCGCCCGGCTCGGTGGCACAGGTACGTGACAGTGCGGCGCAACTGGTGCGGATGGCCAAACAACACCACATCTCACTGTTCGTCGTCGGCCACGTCACCAAGGAGGGGGCCCTGGCCGGGCCACGGGTGCTGGAGCACATGGTCGATACCGTGCTCTATTTCGAAGGGGATCCCGACGGCCGCTACCGCGTGCTGCGGGCGGTCAAGAATCGTTTTGGCGCGGTCAACGAGCTGGGGATCTTCGCAATGACCGAGACCGGACTGAAAGCGGTCAACAACCCCTCGGCGATCTTTCTGTCTCGCCACGACGACCCGGTCTCCGGCAGCTGCGTCATGGTCAGCCGCGAAGGCACCCGCCCGCTGCTGGTCGAAGTGCAGGCGCTGGTCACCGACTCCCACGCCTCGCAACCACGCCGCATCACCGTCGGCCTGGAACACAACCGGCTGGCCATGCTGCTGGCGGTGATCCAGCGCCACGGCGGCCTGACCATGCACGACCAGGATGTCTTCATCAACGTCGTCGGCGGAGTCAAGGTCTCCGAAACCGGCGCCGATCTGCCAGTGATGCTGGCCGCCCTTTCCAGCTTCCGCGACCGGGTGCTGCCGTCGAAGATGATCGCCTTCGGCGAGATCGGGCTGGCGGGCGAGGTGCGCCCGGTGGCCTATGGCGAGGAACGGCTCAAGGAGGCCGCGAAACACGGCTTCAAGCAGGCCGTCATCCCCTTCGCCAATGCGCCGAAAAAGGCCATCCGGGGCATGGAAGTGATGGCCGTGAAGCGGATACAGGATATCATTGCGCTGGACTTCCGCTGAGCCGATCGACGGCCGACGGGTCTCCCGTGCATCGCGCGTTGCACGGGCCGCCCACCCTCCAATAACACAGGCGACACCTGTCCCAGCAGAGCACGAGATACGACCATGAGCATGCAGGAAACCATCGAGAGCAAACTCCAGGCAGCATTCGACCCTGTCCATCTGGCGGTGGAGAACGAGACCCACATGCACAACGTACCGCCCGATTCAGAGTCCCACTACAAAGTCACGCTGGTGAGCAATGCGTTCGACGGATTGATGCTGATCCAACAGCACCGGCTGGTCAACGAGGCACTCAGGGAGGAGCTGAAGAAGATCCATGCGCTGGCGCTGCACACCTACACCCCCGAACAGTGGTTCGAGCGCAGCGAAAAAGCCCCCCAGTCCCCGCCCTGCCTCGACGGCAGCAACGCCAAGATCGGCTGATGGGCGACGTCGTCGAATTCAAGAGATCGAGCAAGGCGTCGTAGCGGGACGATCGAAGGCCCGCCGCAACGCGGCAACGCCAGAACGAAAAAGCCCCGAAACCGGGGCTTTTTCGTCTCCGGGCCTTCCAGGCCGGGCCGCCGGCGTTGCGGCTCAGCTGTAGTCCATCTTGCGAATCCCGGCCAGCAGCCAGTCGGCGTCCGGATCGTCAGCCGGATGCTCCACATGCCAGACGTCGGAAAAAGCCTCGGGCATGTTGCCGCCCTCCTGCTCGTAACCGTTGAACAGAATCGCCGCCACCACCTTGTCACCGTCCTGCAACAGATCGAGCAACTGCGGATGGAGATTCATGATCTGGGTACGGGTCTGCCCGGGAATGCTGGCCCGCTCACGACGCAGAACCTCGAAAAACTCGGGTGTGGTGTACTCGCGGATCAACGACATGTCACCGCTGTCCCAAGCCTGTTGCAACGTCATGAAGTGGTCGGCCGCCTCGGCCATGAAGGCCCGCTCGTCGAACCATGCCGGCCGCGTGCTGAGCGGTTTCCCTTCGAGCGCGGCACCGATCTCCGGCACCTCGAAGCCTGCATCGGCCGGCCGGGGCATCGACGGCGCCGGCGCACCGCCGGTCGCGCCCGCTGCCGCCGGCTGGGGCGAGGCCGTGGAGGCACCACCACGCATGGCACGGAACAGTGCGATACCGGCAAACGCCAGCCCGCCCAGCAACAGGATGTCGAAAAAATTGATGTTCTCAAACGCACCACCAAAGAACAGTGCCGCCAGCAGGCCACCAGCGGCCAGACCGCCGAGCATGCCCATCAGGCCACCCCGATTGCCGGTTCGGCCGGCCGCCGCGGTCTTGTTGGCACTGCTCCGTTGCGCGGCATCGCGCTGAACCGGCGCCGGCGCCACCTTCTTCTGCGCGGGGCGGGAATACTTATAGCTCTTGCCGAAGTTGACGCCACCACCAAAGCGCTTGGCCTCCGCCGGCGGCGCGACGAATACGGTCGTCATCAACGCGACGACCAGCAGGGAAAAGAGTGTTTTCATGCGAAACATAGGGGAATTTCTCTTGTTCGAGGTATGAATGGAACATAAAGCGTCGGCCCTGCCTCATCAAGTAGAACCCACCGCAAAAGCGGGTTTCGACATTACGATATGGCAATGTGGGAAAACATCCGCAGTGCACCGGCGGACGTATTCCGGCCCATCAATTTCAAACCAGGAAAACAGACGATGCATTCACTCTCACGGTTACGCCTTCTTCTGCTGACCCTTGCCATGCTGGCACTCACCGCCTGCGGCAAGACGGCCAGCGCCGGCTACACCAATATCTCCAACGAAACGCTGCAACAACTGCTCGATCAGGGCGTCACCATCGTCGATATCCGTCGCCCGGAGGAATGGCGGCAGACCGGCGTCGTCAAGGGCAGTCACAAGATCACGATGTTCGACCATCGCGGCCGCATCCTGCCGGACTTTCAGGCAAAGTTCGAGGCCGTCACCGACCCCGACGAACCCGTCATTCTGATCTGCCGCACCGGCAACCGCACCGCCGTGGCCGGCAGGCTGCTGTCGGAGCAGCTCGGCTACAAGCACATCTACAACGTGGAACGGGGCATCACCGACTGGATTCGCAACGGCCACCCGGTGGTCCGCGACTGAATGGCCGCCAGGGCACACCGCCCGGGGGCTAGCCCGCGGGCGGTTGCCTTCCGGCCAGCCGCTCGATAGACACCGCCGGCACGATACGGATATGCCGCAGCCGGCCGGTCATGTGGCTGCTGACCGAAGCGAGCAGTATCACCACCGCCAGCAGCCAGAATCCCCCCGCGCCAGCGTCGGGCAGCAGCGCCAGCAGCCCGAGCTTGACGAACACGGCCACCCCGCGCAGCTCGACGACGAATTGAAAACTGCCGTAGAGCTCGATGACCACCATCAGCAGCCCGCTGCCGGCCGCCAGCCACCACCACGGCGCCAGCGCCGCCGGCGGCTGGGCAAAAAAATACCCGCCGGCGAAGACCGCAACACCGAGAATGTGCAGCGAGCGCAACGTCACGTTGATGAAGCGAGCCCCCGGCAGATAGCGATACCGGGGCGGAAACAGCAGCGCCCACAGCGACGTGGCCGCGGGCCGGGCGCTGTCGCGCTCAGATGTCATAGGCCAGATTGGGCGCCAGCCACTTCTCCATCAGCGCCACCGCCATTCCCTTGCGCCTGGCGTAGTCCTCCACCTGGTCGCGGTCGATCTTGCCAACGGCGAAATAGCGCGATTCGGGATGGGAGAAGTAGAGCCCGCTGACGGCGGCGGTGGGCACCATCGCCTTCGATTCGGTGAGCCAGATCCCCGTGTTGCGCTCTGCATCGAGCAGCGCCCAGAGAACATCCTTCTCGGTGTGATCGGGACTGGCTGGATAGCCCATCGCCGGGCGGATGCCCTGGTACCGCTCGGCGATCAGCGCCTCGTTGTCGAGCCGCTCCTCGGGCGCATACCCCCACAACTCGGTACGAACCTTGCGGTGCAGCCATTCGGTCAGCGCCTCGGCCAGCCGGTCCGCCAACGCTTTCAGCATCAGCGACTGGTAGTCGTCGTGCTGCGCCTCGAATTCGGCGATCTTGTCGTCGATGCCGATACCGGCGGTGGCGGCGAAACCACCGATGTAGTCGCGGATCCCCGTCTCCTCCGGGGCGATGAAATCGGCCAGCGACTCGTTGTACTTGCCGGCGGGCTGACGGCCCTGCTTGCGCAGGAAATGGAAGGTGGTCAGCACCTCGCCACGCGAGTCGTCGGCGAACAGCACCACGTCGTCACCCCGCCGCGCCGCCGGGAAGAGCCCCACCACGGCCCGGGCAGCGAGCCACCCCTCACCGATGATCTTCTCCATCATCTCCCGGGCATCGGCATAGAGCTTGCGCGCCTCCTCGCCCTTCTCGGGGTCGTCGAGAATCTTCGGAAAGCGTCCGCGCATCTGCCAGGCATGGAAGAAGAAGGTCCAGTCGATGAAATCGACGAACTCGGCGATGGGAATATTATCGAGCACGGTGATCCCCGGCCGGGCCGGCGCCACCGGCTCATAGCCCCGCCAGTCGATCGGCGTGGCGTTGGCCCTCGCCTCGGCGATCGGAATCAGGTTTCTTGCCTCGTCCTTGCCGGCCCGACGCGCCCGCAGCCGCTCGTACTCCGCCTCGACCTCGGCGAGAAAGGCGGGCTTCTGATCCTCCGATAGCAACGTCGAGGCGACACCGACGGCACGCGAGGCGTCGGCGACATAGATGACGCCATGGTCGTACTGCGGTTCGATCTTCACCGCGGTATGAGCCTTCGACGTGGTGGCGCCACCGATCATCAGCGGAATGGTGAAACCCTGACGCTGCATCTCCTTGGCCACATGGACCATCTCGTCCAGCGACGGGGTGATCAGGCCCGACAGGCCGATGATATCGACGTTCTGCTCCCTCGCCGTCTGCAGGATCTTGTCGGCGGGCACCATGACGCCGAGATCGACCACCTCGTAGTTGTTGCACTGCAACACCACCCCGACGATGTTCTTGCCGATGTCGTGGACATCGCCCTTGACCGTCGCCATCAGAATCTTGCCGGCATTCTCGGCCGGGCACTCGGCCTTCTCCGCCTCCAGATAGGGTTCCAGCCAGGCCACCGACTTCTTCATCACCCGTGCCGACTTGACCACCTGGGGCAGAAACATCTTGCCGGCACCAAAGAGATCGCCGACCACATTCATACCATCCATCAACGGCCCCTCGATGACGTGGATCGGCCGGCCCAGCTTCTCCAGCGCCTCCTTCGTGTCCTCGTCGATGAACTCGGTGATCCCCTTGACCAATGCGTGTTCGAGGCGCTTTTCCACCGGCCAGCTGCGCCATGCCTGGTCCTCCTTCTTCTCGGGGCCGCTGCCATCGCCGGCATACTTGCCGGCGATCTCCACCAGCCGCTCACCGGCTTCCGGGTCACGGTTGAGCACCACGTCCTCGACCGCATTGCGCAGCTCCTCGGGCACCTCGTCATAGACCACCAATTGGCCGGCGTTGACGATGCCCATGTCCATTCCGGCCTTGATCGCATGGTAGAGGAACACCGCGTGGATCGCCTCACGCACCGGGTTGTTGCCACGAAACGAGAACGAAACATTGGAGACGCCACCGGAGACCAGCGCATGGGGCAGGTTCTGCTTGATCCAGCGCGTGGCCTCGATGAAATCGACACCGTAGTTGTTGTGCTCCTCGATACCGGTGGCGATGGCGAAGATATTGGGATCGAAGATG
>Ga0256914_1001165_pt1 | contig 24730 bp, 15 predicted proteins | sample HulkmetaG_FD_191571 | JGI IMG/M metagenome (GOLD analysis project Ga0256914, IMG submission 191571) | Hydrothermal chimney microbial communities from Main Endeavour vent field at the Juan de Fuca Ridge, Pacific Ocean - Hulk | ecosystem: Environmental > Aquatic > Marine > Hydrothermal vents ... | reverse complement strand
TGGTTGGCCGCTCCGAATACGGGCCAGATGGTCCGGTCGCTCCCCGACAGGGCCAGCCAGCCGCCGAAGAAGACCGTCACCGTCGTGGCCAGGAACCGGTTTCCCGCGAGGAGGGAACGGAAGGACCTCCAGGCTCCGCCACTCCCTCCCCGGGGCTGGGCGAGTTCCTGGAAGGCGAAGCGGGCGATCCGGGTGGCCGTATCCAGGGAGGTCAGGGCGAACTCCGCCACTGCCACGGAGGCGAAGGTGAGACCGAAGGCGAAGCTCCCTCCCGCGGCATGGACGAACCCGGCGATCCCCCTGGCGAAGATCGGGATCGGCCCGCCGTTCCTGGGCTGGATCCGGCCGGCGTAGTCCGCCGGGAGGAGCATGGCCGCCGTAACGAGGGCCACCACGGCCAGGAGGGACTCGATGAGCATGGCCCCCATGGCGATGGGCCTGGCGTGGGCCTCGCTGTCGAGCTGCTTCGCCGTGGTGCCGCTGGCCACGAGGGAGTGGAACCCCGAAAGGGCCCCGCAGGCCACGGTGACGAAGAGGATGGGGAAGAGGGGGCCCAGGTCGGTCTCGAAGCCCGTCCAGGCCTTCATGTGGAGGGCGGGGTCCACCAGGAGGGTGCCCGCCACGCCGGCCACGAGAAGGGCGTAGAGGAGGAAGGAGTTGAGGAAGTCCCGGGGCTGGAGGAGGATCCACACGGGAGTCACCGAGGCCACGTAGATGTAACCCAGGAGGACGAGTTTCCAGGCGGTTACGCTCAACCTCATAGGGTAGAAGTGGCCTCCCACGAGGGTGAGGGCGATGAGGACCAGCCCCCCGAGGGTCGCCGGAAGGATGGGAATCCGAAACCGGTAGACCGCAAGTCCGAAGAGGACGGCCGAACCGATGAGGAGGGTCGAGGCCGTTCCCGCCTGTGGAACCTTGTGGAAAGTCTGGGCCACGGCGTTCACGAAGACGGCGATCACCAGGATCAGGGCGGCCCAGGCGAAGACCAGGAAGAGCGTCTTGGCCCCCGGGCCCAGGCGCCTGTCGATCACCTCACCGATGGAGCGGCCCTGGTGGCGCACCGAGGCGACCAGGGCCGAGAAGTCGTGGACCGCTCCCATGAAGATCCCCCCCGCCAGGATCCAGAGGAAGACCGGGACCCATCCGAATACGGCCGCAATGATGGGACCGATGATGGGAGCCGCTCCGGCGATGGAGGAGAAGTGGTGCCCCAGGAGGATCTGGGGCTTTGCGGGGACGTAGTCCACGCCGTCCCGCATGGTATGGGCCGGAGTGGGTCTTTCCGGCTCCAGTCCGATCCTGCGGGCCACGAACCCGCCGTAGAGGAGATACCCGGCGAGAAAGGCCCCCAAGGCGGCGAGGACGAGGATGGCTGCGCTCAACTCTAGCCCTCCTGTTTCGGGGGAAGGCCCACCTTCCTACCACGGAGGGGGGGAAGAAACCAGGAGAAGGCGGATAGAGGGCCGGGCCGTCCTTTTCCCGGACCTCCAGGGGAAGTAACATGCCGTTCCCCCCACCCCCACAGGAGGAAACGAACCATGCGGAACTCAGCCTTCCTTTTCCCCATCCTGGCACTCTCCGCCTTTCCCCTCCTTCCCGCCCAGAGCGTCAAGACCTTCGTCTCGCCCAAGGGCTACGCCACCAAGGAAGGAGGGAGCAACAACGTCTTTCCCTTCGGGACGGGAAGTCCCTACTGGAGGTATCAGCAGGTCCACGGCGACCTTCCCGTGACGGTGGGAATCATCCAGGGCCTGGCCTGGCGCCGCGACGGCGGGTCCACCTACGCCTTCCGGGCTTTTTCCTTCGAGCTGAAACTGGTGATGGCCACTTCCGCCGTGGGCCCGGGGGGAGTCCAGAAGGACTTCGACAAGAACCTGGGCAAGGACAAGACCACCGTGGTCTTCGGCTCCACAGGTCCCCAGAAATTCCTCAAGGTCAACTGGCCGGCCACGGTCCACACCACGGCGCCGGCCCCCTTCGCCTACAAACTCCCCTTCAAGGTTCCCTTCATCTACAAGAAGAAGCCCCTCGTCTGGGAAGTGATGATCATGAACCGGTCGGCTTCGGGGGGAGGGCCTTTCGACTTCGTCAACGATCCGGCCGTGGGAAGGGTGAAATGGGCCATGAACATGCGGGCCCTGACCTCCGCCGCCTACGGAAAGGGTTGCACTGCTTCGGACCAGGGCTGGCCCGCCCTGGCCTCGGTCACGGGAACCAAGAGCGGAAGCACCTGGAGGATCTTCTTCTCAGGAAGCCAGCTCAAGCGAAGCAGCACGGCCGTCCTCTTCCTGGGATACAGGAAGGACAAGTGGGGCGCCACGCCCCTGCCCTTCCTCCTCCCCGGCACCAGGTGCAGCCTCCTCCTGGCGCCGGTGGCCGTCCTGGGTCCGGCCTCCACTTCCAGCGTGGGTTCCGCCACGATCCTCCAGAAGGTCCCCGACCAGCCCGTCTACAAAGGAGCGATCCTCTATTGCCAGTGGCTCGCCCTGGATCCGGCCCTTCCCCTTGGAGTGGTCCTCAGCTCGGGGGTCCAATTCCAGTTTCCCGGATGGACCGGCAAGTGGCCCTCCTGGGCGGAATACGCCTGGCCGGGCCAGGGGCTGGTGACCCGCTTCACCTACCTGTGAGCCCGGGCCTCCCCCCGGTTCGGCTCCCCGCCCCCTCCTGGGAGGGCTCCTCCAGGGCGGCCCGCATCTACCGGGCCGCCCTGGCCGCCCTGGGGCCCTCCCGCTGGTGGCCCGCCGAAACTCCCCTGGAGGTCTGCGTGGGGGCCATCCTGGCCCAGAACACATCCTGGAAGGGAGCCTCCCGGGCCGTGGAGAACCTCCTGGCCCGGGGGGTGATGGACTCGCCCCGGGCCCTCCTGGCCCTTCCCTTGGAGGAACTTGAGAAAGAGATCCGCCCCTCGGGCTACTTCCGCCAGAAGGCCCGGCGGCTGAGGATCTTCCTGGAGTGGCTCCAGGGAGAGTGCGGAGGAGGAGTGGAAGGGCTGGCCCGACTCCCCCTGGAGGAGGCCAGGCGGGCCCTCCTCGCCCTGGAGGGGATCGGTCCCGAGACGGCCGACTCGATCCTCTGCTACGGGGCGGGGAAGCTCGTCTTCGTCGTGGACGCTTACACCAGGCGGATCGGGGGCCGCCACGGCCTCTTCGACCCCAAGCTCCCCTACGAGGAGATCCGGGCCTGGTTCGAGGCCCGGCTCCCGGCCGACCTGGCCCTCTACAGGGAATACCACGCCCTCCTGGTTCGAATCGGGGCGGGCTGGTGCCGGACCAGGCCCTCCTGCAAGGGGTGTCCCCTCTCCCGTTTCGCCCGTCCCGGCCTTCCCTGAGCCCCTCCCGGCGGCCCGAATGGAGACGCCCGCCTTCATTTCTCTCTCCTCCGGGGCCGATCCCTCTTGAAGGAGGGATTCCAGGGTAGACTTGCCCCAAAGGAGGGAGACCTTAAGCTTTCCGCCCCCGGGCAACTTATGTTCAAGAACCACAAGGTCACAGTCGTCATACCGGCTTACAACGAGGAAGAGACCATCCAGGAGGTGGTGTCTTCCTTCTCCGCCGAACCCCACGTGGACGAAGTCCTCGTGGTGGACAACAACTGCACCGACCAGACGGCCGAGAAGGCCCGGGCCGCCGGGGCAAGGGTGGTGGAGGAGAAAGAGCCCGGCTACGGGCGGGCCCTGATGCGGGGGATGAGCGAAGCCCAAGGGGACATCCTGGTCCTCACCGAGGCGGACGGTTCCTTCCTCGCCCGGGACCTGGTGAAGCTCCTGGTCTACCTGGAAGACGCCGGCATGGTGATCGGCACCCGCACGACCCGCCAGCTCGTCCAGCAAGGAGCCAACATGCGCTCCCTCCTCAGGTGGGGAAACGTGTTCATGGCCAAGTACCTGGAGCTCCTCTGGTTCCTCAAGTGGGAACCCCGCTTCACCGACGTGGGATGCACCTACCGGGCCCTCTGGAAGGAGACCTTCCTCAAGATCAGGGACCACCTCCGGGAAGGAGGACCGGCCTTCAGCCCGGAGATGATGGTGGAGGTCCTGGTCCACGGCCTCAGGTGCATCGAGATTCCCGTGACCTACAGCCCGAGGCTCGGAGGGGACTCCAAGCACTCCGGGACGTTCTTCAAGCAGGCCAGGACGGCCTGGGCCATGTGGAAAGTGATCACGAAGAAGAAATTCCTCAGGAGCGCTGCGAAATGAGCCCCCCCAAGAAGAAGGTCGCCGTCCTGGGAGCCGGCCTGGCCGGCCTCTCCTGTGCCTACGAGCTGGCCCGGAAGGGCGTTCCCGTCAAGGTCTTCGAGAAGGAGACCTTCCCGGGGGGAATGGCGGCCTCCTTCACCCACCGCTCGAAGGAGGGGGAGGAATTCGTCTACGACTTCGGCCCCCACCGTTTCCACACGAAAGACGACGCCCTCAAGGCCCACGTGGAGGAGATCCTGGGGGCGAACAAGCTCACGGCCCAACGACTCTCCAGGATCCACCTGTTCGGCAAGTTCTTCGACTACCCTCTGAAGGCAAAGAACGTCCTCACCGCCCTCCCGCCCCACCTCCTGGTCCGGGCCTTCCTCGACTACTTCTGGGTCCGCTTCAAGGTCCGCACCGGCCTGAGCCGCATTCCCGACGACAACTTCGAGGACTGGGTGGTCAAGAGGTTCGGAAGGACCCTCTACCGGATCTTCTTCGGCACCTACACGGCCAAGGCCTGGGGCATGTCGCCCAGGGAGATCTCCGCCGACTGGGCAGCCCAGAGGATCACCCTCCTCTCCCTCTGGGACACCGTGAAGAAGACCCTCTCCCGCAAGAAGGGGAACACTCCAAGGACCCTCGTCACGGAGTTCCTCTATCCCAGGGAGGGAGGCATCGGCGCCATCGCCCGCTCCTACGTCGACAAGATCCGCGAATACGGCGGAGAGATCGCCCTGGGCGCTCCCGTGGAGAGACTCGCCCGGAAGGGAAGCCGCGTCACGGCCCTCCACGCCGGGGGGGAGGAGCCCGAAGTCTTCGAGCCCGACCGGGTCCTCTCCACGATCCCCATCACGTCCCTCATCCACCTCCTGGATCCGCCGCCCTCCGAGCAGGTCCTGGAAGCCTGCTCGAACCTCCACTACATCGGGATCGTCTTCGTCTTCCTGATCCTGGACAAGCCCTCGGTCTCCCCCGACAGCTGGATCTACCTTCCCGAGAACCACCTTACGGTTCATCGGATCAGCGAATTCCGCAACTTCTCCCCCTTCAACGCCCCGGAGGGCAAGACCATGATCTGCACGGAGATCACCTGCAGGAAGGGGGACGACGTGTGGAACATGGACACCGAGAGCGCCCTCCAGGTGGCCGTGAAGGACATGGAGACCGTCGGGCTCGTGAAGAGGGAAGAGGTCCTGGAGGGTTTCGTGAGGAAGATGACCCACGCCTACCCGGTCTACGACCTCCGCTACAAGGAGAACCTGGCCCCCCTGCGGGCCTTCCTGGCCGGGATGGAGAACCTGGAGACCGGCGGAAGGCAGGGTCTCTTCCGCTACAACAACATGGACCAGTCGGTGGAGATGGGCCGCCGGATGGCCTGGGCCTTCCTGGAGGGGAGGGACGCGGGGCACGCCGACGTGGCCACAGGGAAGGAGTACTTCGGATGAAGGCAGAGGCCCTCCGGGAGGTGGAGGCCTGCGCTCTCTGCAAGTGCTCCGGGAGAAGGACCCTCTTCAGGGAAGAGCCCTTCTCCGTGGTCCGATGCGCCGACTGCGGCCTGGTCTACGTGACCCCCAGGCTGCCTCCCGGAGCCCTCCTGGAGGAGGTCTACGACGAGAGCTACTGGAAGAGCGACTCCCCCAAGGTGCGGGGCTACGCCGACTACTCGGCGGAACGGGACTTCTACGAGCGCACCTTCCGGATCCGGATGCGCTTCGTCCGCCCCTTCGCCTCTCCGCCGGGCCGGTGCCTGGATGTAGGTTGCGCCGCCGGTTACTTCCTCTCGGTGGCGAAGGAGGAGGGCTGGGAATGCGCCGGCGTGGAGCCATCCCGCCCCATCGCCGAGGAGGCCAGGAAGAACCTCCCCGGAACGGAGATCTTCACGGGTCTCCTGGAGGAGGCCCCCTTCGAGAAGGAGAGCTTCGACCTGGTCACCCTTTGGGACGTTGTGGAGCACACCCCGGACCCGGTCTCCTTCCTCGCCGCCGCCGCCGCCATGTTGAAGCCCGGAGGCGTTCTCATCCTGGAGACCCAGAACGTGGACAGCCTCTTCGCCAGGATCCTGGGAAGGAAGTGGCAGCACTTCAAGCACAGCGAGCATCTCTACCACTTCTCCCCCTATACGCTGAGAAGGCTCCTGGAGAAGGAGACCGGCCTGTCGATCCTCTCCATGACCGGGCGTTTCGGAGGGAAGCTGGTCTCCCCCGCCTTCGTGGCCGAGAGGGTGGGCCGGATCCACCCGGCTCTCTCCTGGATTCTCTCGCCCCTGGCAGGGTTCCGGAAAACCGCCTTCTACGTGAACCTCTTCGACGAGCTCGTGGCCGCCTGCAGGAAGCCGGGCCCCGGAGGGACGGAATGAAGCGCGACGAGAGGATGGAAGAAACGGTCTACCGCCAGTTCTACGAGCTGGAAGAGAGCCACTTCTGGTTCATCGGGCGCAGGAAGATCTTCTTCCACCTCCTGGACCGGCTCGTAGTGGACGGCCGTGAGGACATGGTCATCCTGGAGATCGGATGCGGCGCGGGGGGATTCCTGAACCGGCTGGCCGAGTACGGAAACGTGATCGGCATGGACATCGCCCACGACTGGATCAAGGTCTGCCGCAGTCGGGGCAGCAGGAACGTGATCACGGCCTCGGGATACGACCTCCCCTTCCGCGACGAGTCCACCGACCTGGTGGCCCTCTTCGATACACTGGAACACATCCCCGACGACAGGAAGGTCCTGGAAGAGAGCTTCCGCATCCTCCGCCCGGGAGGACACGTCTTCATATCCGTCCCGGCCCACCAGTGGCTCTACTCCCTCAACGACAAGGTCTCCCACCACCAGAGGCGGTATTCAAGGCCCGAATTGACCGGGAAACTCGAGGACGCGGGGTTCCGGGTGGTCAAGGCCACCTACATCAACGCATTCCTCTTTCCCATGATCCTCCCGGTCCTTCTCATCAAGAAGTTCAAGGAGCGGTTCTTCTCCCCTCCGGACGACCAGACCACGAACCTGACCCACCGGTTCATTCCCCCGGTGAACGCCGCCTTCGCCCTGATCTTCTCCTCGGAGAGGTTTCTCCTGGACAAGATCTCCTTCCCCGTGGGCCACTCCCTGGTCTGCATAGGGAAGAAGGACGGCTCTTGAAAGAGGGGTTGCCATCCCACCGGGACCGGGTGGAAAATCCTCCTTGCCAGGAATCCCTCCTGGAGAGACAGCCATGAAGCCCATCGATCCCAAGAGGCGCCTTCCCAGCCCGCGCAGGAAGGCTGCGAGGCTCCCCAGTGAGCTCGGGGACTTCCGCCTGATCCGGAAACTCGGGGGTGGGGGAGCCACCGAGGTCTACCTGGCCGAACAGGTCTCCCTGAAACGGATGGTGGCCCTCAAGATGATCCGGCCGGGCTCCCTCTATTTCTCCGGGGCCAAGGAACGCCTCCTGGCGGAGGCCAGGGCCGCCGCCAGAATCCGCCATCCCGCCATCTGCCCGATCTTCGACGCCGGTGAAGCCGGGGGAATCCCCTTCCTGGTGATGCCCTTCATCGAAGGAAGGAACCTCGCCGCCTGGATCCGGGAGAAAGGAGCCCCCGCCGGCCAGAAGACCGTGAAGGAAGTCCTGGCCATCCTGGCGGAAACCTCCCGGGCCATCCATGCGGCCCACGAGGCCGGCCTCGTCCACGGGGACATCAAGCCGGCAAACATCCTTGTGACGCCCGAAGGGAAACCGGTGGTCCTGGACTTCGACATGGCCGACCACGAAGGACGGGGTTCCTTGGAAGGGGGTATCTTCCCCGGTTTCCTGGGAACGCCCGAGTACATGGCCCCCGAGAGGCTGGGGCCCGCACCGGCCCCGCCCAGTCCCAGGAGCGACGTCTTCTCCCTGGGAGTCACCCTCTACGAGTGCCTCACGGGAAAGAAACCCTTCCACGGCCCCACCCTGGAAAGGGTCCGCCAGAACATCCTCTCCGGGTCCTTCCCCGACCCCCGACGGCTCAACCCCGCCCTCTCGAGGGACCTCTGCCTGGTCCTTGCCACGGCCATGGAGGAAGACCCGGAGAAGCGGTACCACACCGCCCTGGACTTCGCCCAGGACCTGGAGAGGATCCTCCGGGGGGAACCCGTCCTGGCACGCCCCCCATCCATCGCCAGGAAGGTGAAACGGTGGGTCTCGAAGAACCTGGTCCTCTCCGGCACCCTGGTCCTCCTGGTCCTGGCCCTGGGACTCACCCTGTACTTCCTGGAAAACCTCCGGGAAGCGGACCAGAAGAACCGTATTCTCCTGAGGGAGACCAAGGCCCTAGCCCTGTCGGGGGCCTCGGCCCACCTCTTCCGGCAGGACCAGGCACTCTCCCTCCTCCTGGCCAGGGCCGCCCTGGAGAAGGCCGTCCTCCCCCAGTCCCTCTCCCAGATCCAGGCGGTCGTGGCGGGAATCCGGGAAAAGTCTCTCTTCAAGGGACACAAGGGCATCGTCCGGCACATTCAATTCTCCCCGAACGGCTGGTGGCTCCTGACCCGTTCCCTGGACGGAACGGCCAGGACTTGGGGCCTGGACGGGAAAGCCCTCGGGGTCATCGGGGGGAAGAAGAACCGGATCCAGGCGGCCTGCTTCCTCCCGGGGGGGAAATCGATCTTCACCGTGGACAGCCGCGCCGAAGCCGCCCGGTGGACCCTGTTTGGGAAGAAGATCGCCTCCTTCAAGATCGCCTCCTTTCCGAGGCAACGTTATCTTCTATCGTCCAAAGCGGGTTTCCTCCTGACCTGGTCGAGGGCCGGGAAGACGGCCCTCTACGCCCTGGACGGATCCTGGAAACGGATCCTCCCCGACGAACCCAGGGGAATGAGGAATTTCGCCGTGGCCCCGATGGGGGGAATCATCGCCGAGGGGGGTGAGCACGGGGTCGTCAGGCTCCGGGATCTCCGGGGGAACCTCCTGAAGAAATGGAAAGTCCAGGATCACCCCCTCAGACGCCTGGCGGTCTCCCCCGACGGGAGGACCCTCGCCACAGGGACGAACCGAGGGGACATCAGGATCTGGAACCGGGAGGGTAAGGTTCTGAATATCCTGAAAGGCCATTTCGGATCCATCTTCCATCTCCTCTTTTCCCCCGACGGGAAGTGGCTCCTGTCCGCCGGGTACGACCACACTCTCCGCCTCTGGAAGCCGACCTCCACCACGCCGGTCTGGATCAAAGGGCTCCAGCCGGGGTTCCTGAAGGTCCACTTCTCCCCCGGCTCCGGCCGAATCGTCCTCGTCTACAACCAGGGGATCGTCCAGGTCTACGACCTGGGAGGCACCCTCCTGGCCCATATCCACGGACACTACGCCCCCATCCAGGACGGAATCCTTTCTTCCACGGGGGACCTGCTGGCCACGGTCTCCAATGACAGGACGGCCCGCCTCTGGAGCCTCCGCCCCGGAGGATACCCCCTCCTCGATCACGCCCTTCCCTACCGCCTTGGGAAGAGGGGAACCCCCCGCCGGCGTCCCGCCGTGGAGCACGGTGCCTTCTTCCCCGGCGGGAACAAGGTCGTGACCGCCACACTCGGTGGAGCCGTGAGGGTCTGGACCGTCCACGGGACCATCCTCAAGGCGGCCTTCGGAAAGGACCTGGCCGGCGTGGAGGTCTCTCCTTCCGGAAAATACCTCCTGGTCACCTGGACGGACGGGTCCATCCTCGTCAAGGAGGCGGAGTCCTTCCGCACAAGGACCTACATCCACGTGGAAGGGGCCAGGAGGATCCGGCCAGCCATATTTTCCAGGGACGGGAAGCTGGTCCTGGCCTGCCGGGCCTACGGATCCCCGAGGGTATGGACCAGGGAAGGAAGACTTCTCCGGGTGCTGCCCCCCAAGGCGGGGTCCTTCCCGACCTACGACTTCTTCCCTTCCGGCAAGGCGATTCTCTTCGTCACGAAAGACGTCTTCGTCCAGGGGTGGACCCTTTCCGGGAGGAAGTGGTTCTCCTTCCCGGCAAGGGGTTCCCGGGTGACCTTCGCCCGGCTGAGTCCCAAAGGAAACAAGATCCTCCTGGGGCGGGAGAACGGGCGGATCGACCTCGTGAACCTCCAGGGAAAGGTCCTGGCCCACTTGCTGGGCCATACCCAGGCCATCGTCTGGGCGGAATTCTCCTCAGACGGAACCAGGGTCGTCTCGGCCTCCAAGGACAAGACGGCCCGGGTCTGGCGCGCCGCCGACGGGAAGCCCGTCATGGTTCTCAAAGGCCACGAGAGGATAGTGACTTGCGCCCGCTTCTCCCCCTCGGGAGACCGGGTCCTCACTTGCTCCACCGACGGGACGGCCCGGATCTGGGAATTGCGGCCGGACAGAATCCTCCGGATCGCGCGCCGCCTGTCCACCAGGGATTTCACCCCCAGGGAGCGCAAGGAGTTCGCCGGTCTCCTGGAGGACTGAGTCCCTCCCCCGAAACGTGAGGCCCCCCTCCCCTAGGTGGCCAGGAGGGCCCGGATCTCCTCGGCCGAACCGAGAGTCAAGGCCTTGGAGGCCAGATCCCTGCATCGGGCGATCTCCAGGGAGGAAAGGGCCCTCAGGAAGGAGGGCACCCTCACGGGCGAGATGGAGAAGGACCGGAATCCCACACCGAGGAAGAAGGGAAGGGAGACGGGATCGGCGGCGTTCTCCCCGAAGAGCCCCACCGGGAGGTTCCGCTCGCGGGCGGTCTGGTGGAGGGCGGCCAGGAGCCGGAAGAGTCCGGGATGGGATGCCTGGAACCAGGGCCGCACGGCCAGAGAATCCCTGTCGGCCGCCAGGAGGTACTGGGTCAGGTCGTCCAGGCCGATCACCACGAAGTCCACCTCTCCCAGGAACTCCGAAAGGGCCAGGGCCGTGGCGGGCACGTCCACGCAAAGGCCCACCTTCACCTCCGCCGCAACCCCGGCACCGGAGCGATCCAGGTCCGCCTTCTCCCGCTCCAACACCTCCTTCACCCTGCGCAGGTCTTCCTTGGTGGTGACGAAGGGGACCAGGACGTTCAGGGAATCCCCCGCCGCCGCCCTGAGAAGGGCCCTGACCTGGAGCCTGAGAAGCTCCGGTTTCCTGAAGAGGGCCCGGATGGAACGCATCCCCAGGGAGGGATTCCTCTCTTCGGCGCCCCGCTCCAGGCAACGCAACTCGGAGTTCAGGAGCCTGAAGGTGACCGGGGCCCCCCCCGCCCGCTTCAGGACCTCCCTGTAGTGATGGTAGGCCATCTCCTCCGAGGGAGTCTCCTCGGCCACGAAGAGGAGTTCCGTCCTGTAGACTCCGATCCCCCCCAAGCCCAGCTCGGCGCAACGATCCACGTCGGCCAGGGTTCCGCAACTCCCCACCACGACCACGGGCTCGCCGTCCCTCGTGGCCGTCTCGCCGGGGCCGATTCCCTGCTCCACGGGAGAGAGGGAGGAAGCGGCCTCCTCGAACTCCCGGAGGACCCGCTCGTCCGGATTGATCCTGACCACCCCTTCCGATGCGTCCAGGATGACCAGGTCTCCCTCGGAGGCCCGCTCGAAGAGGTCCTCCACGCCCGTCAGGGAAGGGATGCGCATCGACCGGGCCAGGATGGCGGCATGGGAGGTTCCGCTCCCCTCCTGGGCCAGGATCCCCAGGACCAGCTTCCTGTCCAGGGAGAACATGTCCGAGACGGAGAGCCTCCTCGCCGCCAGGATGTAAGGCTCCGTCGGCTCCGGCGGGGCCTGCCCTCCCTCGATCTCCTCCACCTTCATCCAGCGCAGGACCCGAAGCCCCACGTCCCTGAGGTCCTCGGCCCGGGCCTTGAGCTCCTCGTCCTCCACCAGGTCCATGACCCGCTCGAAATCCCCCACCACCCTGGCGACGGCGCTCTCGCCCCTCAGCAATTCGCTCCGGATGATCCTCTCCACGGAATCGAGGAAGGAAGGATCCTGGAGGTAGGCGGCGTGGACGTCCAGGATCTGGAGGTCCGCCTCCTTCATGGAACCCCCGTGCCTCTGCCGGAGTTCCTCCAGTTCCAGGCGGGCCATGCGCACGGCCCCCCGGAACCGCTCCACCTCTTCCTCGACCCTGTGGGCCAGGATGTGCCCCCCCTTGAGCTCGTCCAGCTGGTCCGTCTTGAAGTGCAACGGCCCCATGGCGACGCCCGGCGAGATCGGGATTCCCCTCAAACGTTCACCCATTTCTCAACTCCATTGGCCCTGGCCCGCCGACTGGACCATCCGGTCGTATGCGGCGATCACGTCCTTCCGGGAGATCATGCCCACCACCCTCTCGGGCTCTTCCTCGGCCACGACGGGCAGTTCCTCCACCGAGCCCCTGGTGAGCCGGCGCAAGGCCGTGTGCAGGTCGTGGGAAGGAAACACCGGCTCCACCTGTTCCTGGAGGAACTCCTCCACCACAACGAGATCCCAGATCACCTGCTCCGTAATCACACGCCTCACCTCCGCCAGGGTGATCACCCCCACCATCCTCCCCTCGCCGTCCACGACGGGGAAGGTCTCGTGCTCGTCCTGGGACACGAGATGCATGATGTCTCTCAAGGGAGTTCCCGTCCGGATGAAGGGAGGGAGGTTCCTGGTCTCCATGACCTCACCCACCTGGAGTTCCTGGAGGAAGTCCGCCACGAAGTCCCCCCTGTGGGCCTGGGAGTCCAGCCTCGTGGGGACCTGCTCCTCGTAGAGGGTCCACCGGCGGATCAGGAGGAAGGAGACCGTGCAGACCAGCATCAGGGGAGCCAGGAGCCCGTAGGACTTGGTCATCTCCGAGACCATGATCACCGAGGTGATGGGCACCTTTGCCACTCCCCCGAAGAACCCGCCCATTCCCACCAGGACGAAGGGGGCCGCGTGCTGGGCCAACCCCAGGGTCACCGCCATGTTCCCCACGATCCCCCCCAGCAGGGCCCCTACCACGAGGCTCGGTGCGAAGACCCCTCCCGATCCGCCGGAAGAGATCGTGAAGGACGTGGCCAGGATCTTCCCGAAGGCCAAAACGGCCATGACCCAGATGGGAAGGGTGCCGTTGATGGCCAACTGGATCACGCCGTACCCCCCGCCCAGGACGTTCGCACCGCCGAAACCGAGGGTGTCGCCCAGGAACACCGCCAGGAGACCCAGCAGGAGTCCCCCCACGGCGGGCCGCATGGTGAGAGGGATGAAGGAGAGCTTGTGGAAGAACCGGTCCCGGGATCCGTAGAAGAACTTGATGTAGACGAGTCCCACCAGGGCGCAGACTACACCGAGTACGGCGTATATGGGGAGCTCCCAGGGCCTGGTGAAATCCATGATCCTGGGATCGGGGGGCATGGCGAAGAGACCCTCCCCCGTGGGAAGGCCCATCCCCGAGAGGCCCATCATGTAGATCCAGTATCCCACGATGGAGGAGATGAGGCAGGGGACCAGGGCGTCCACCTCCATGTCCGTTTCCTTGTAGAGCACCTCTCCGGCGAAGAGGGCCGCCCCCAGGGGGGCCTGGAAGATGGCGCCCAGGCCGGCCGATGCCCCGGCCAGGAGCATGAGCCTCCTGTCCCGGCGGGAGGTCTTGAGCCAGTCCGCCAGCATGGAGCCGAATCCCCCACCGATCTGGGCGATGGGACCCTCCTTCCCGGCCGAGCCCCCCGTGCCGATGGTGATGAAGCTCGCCACGGCCTTCAGGGGTACCACCCGGCGCCGGATCATGCCGTTGAGCCTGTGGAAGCTCTTCACCATGGCGTCCGTGCCGTGACCCTCCGCCTCGGGGGCCCAGGTGAAGATGAGGAAGCCGCTCACCGCTCCCCCAAGCACGGGGATGAGGAGGAGGAGCCACCAGGAGACGGCCAGGTTCTCCTCCTGGCCGAATCCGGCCTGGGGATCGCCGGCCCGGGCCGGGTGGAACCCCGTGGGATGGTAGAGGAGGTGTTTCTGGGTGAACTCCAGGCCGCCCTCGAAGGCCAGGGCTCCAAGCCCCCCCACCAGGCCGATGAGGAGGCCGAAGACCATCCACCTCCCCGTGGCCTTCAGGTCCAGGAGCTTGACCAGCTGGGCCAGCCAGCCCAGCCAGGCTCCCCGCAGGGAACGCCCCTCTCCGGCCTCCCCCGGTCTATCCCTGGTGTTACCCGGCTCGTTTTCCTTCAAGGAAGGTCCTTCTCCAAGGGCCGCGAATCCAAGTGGTCGGTAAGGAAAAAAGGGCCCTGGAGGCGAGCGCAGGACCCTGCCCCGGTCACTCCCGCCGGCCGGGCCCGGGGAGGGAAGTATAGTCCTCCGCCCTCCCTCTCCCAAGACGGATCGTTGCTTCCAGCCCCCGGGGCCGGGACAATGGCCCCAAGGAGCAAGCTCTCGGAGACCTGCATGGAGATCCACCCCACCGCGATCGTGGCGAAGGAGGCCGTCCTCGGCGAAGACGTCAGGATCGGCCCATATTCCATCATCGGCCCCAAAGTGAAGATCGGCGCCCGGACGAGGATCCACGCCCACGTAGTCATCGACGGGGACACCACCATCGGCGAAGACTGCCAGATCTTCCCCGGCGCCATCCTGGGCATGCAGCCCCAGGACCACAAAGAGAAGGGCGAGGGGGGGAAGCTGATCATCGGGAACCGCAACAAGATCCGGGAATTCGTCACCATCCATCCCGGCACGGAGAAGGGGGGAGGCGTCACCAGGATCGGCGACGACAACTTCTTCCTCATCAGCGTCCACCTGGGACACGACGTCACCGTGGGGAACCAGGTGGTGCTCTCCAACCTGACCTCCATCGCGGGCCACGTGGAGATCCAGGACAAGGTCACCGCCGGGGCCATGAGCGCCGTCCACCAGTTCGGACGCGTGGGGACCATGGCCATGCTCGGCGCCGGCGCCATGGCCTCCCGGGACGTCCCCCCCTACGGCCTCGTCCAGGGCGACCGGGCGAGCCTGATCGGCCTGAACCGGGTGGGCCTGGAGAGGAGAGGCGTCCCCCAGGAGGTGATCCATTCCCTGCGGAAGGCCTTCAGGATCCTCTTCTTCACCGAGCCGCCCTTCGAACTGGAGGAACTGGTGAAGAAGGTCCAGAGGGAAGTCCCTCCCTGCGAGGAGGTGAACACCCTCCTGGAATTCGTTTCCACCTCCAAGCGAGGCGTATGCCTGTCCAGGAAACCGAAACTCCACTCTGGAGAATAGGGGGCCGGGCCCTGCCATGATCCGCTCCAGGAGAACCAGGATCCCGGGCCGGCGCCTCGGCCCGATGGTGTCGTTGCTCCTCCTCTCCGCTCTCGCTCCCACCCAGGAACCGCCCCCGGGAAAGGGCCGGCCTCCCGGCGGGGGGAAACCACCCAGGATCCTCTCCCTTCCTTCCGGGGTCCGCTTCGTCCTCCTGGAAAGACCCGGCGAATTCCTCACCTTCGCCGCCACGTTCGTCGCGGCGGGCACGGCATCGGAAGGAATCGGCGAGGAGGGGATCTCCCAGGTCCTGGCCGAAGAGAGCCTCCACGGCACCTGGGCCCTGGGAAGCCCGGGGTGGGAGAAGGAGAGGAGGTGGCTCGCCAGGCGGGACAAGCTCCTGGAAGAAGAGGCCCGGGCCAGGCTCCAGGGAAAGGCCCCCTCTCTCGACCTGGAGAAACGAAGGAACGACCTGGACCGGCTCCTGCTGGAGCAGACCCGGCCCCTGGCCTGGCTTGCCAGGCTCGAAGGAGACGGCGCCGCCGGGATCGCCACCTGGGCTGACGTCTCCGGTTTCGGCTTGAAGCTCGCCATCCCTTCTTCTCATGCAGGACGCTTCCTCTCCCTGGAGGCCGTCCGTTTCCGGTGCCCCGCCCTGAGGAGGGTCGTGGAGGACTCCCGGAGCTGGCGGGCCCGCCGGAGTCGAGCCTTGCGGGAGGATTCCCGCCTCCGGGGAAGGAGCCTCCTTTTGGGAGAGGCCTTCCGGATCCATCCCAGGCGGCGCTACCTGGCCCTCCCAGGCCCGGGCCCCATCCTCTGGAGCAAGGCCCAGGCCTTCTGGTCGCGGGAGGTCCTCCCGGAACGAGTCGTCCTTGCCCTGGTGGGACCCGTCTCCCCGGGCCTGGACCGGCTGATCCGTGAACTCTGGGGAAGGAAGCTCCCCTCTTCCACCCGGCCCCTTCCCCTGACCCCTCCTTCCGAGCCGCCCCAGGAAGGTCCCCGGACTCTGCATGCCCAGGTGGAGAAAGGCGAGGAAGGTGCCCTCCTGGGCTGGCGCCTCCCCGGGAAGACCGGCCGGGCCGCTCTCCGGGTCCTGGTCCAGCTCCTTGGGAACCAGGCCACCGGTTGGATCCCGGCCCTCCTGGCCAGGGACCGGGGCCTCTTCCGGGACGTCCTCGTGGAGGCGCCCTTTCCCGGGCCGGGTTCGCCGGCCCTCTTCCTCGTGGAGCTCACCCCCCGGGAAGGGGACAAACCCTCCCAGGCCGCCGAGACCCTGCTCCAGTTCCTTCCCACCTGGGCTCCCAAGCCCGAGGAGGTGGAGCTGGCCAAGGGGCGGGTCCTGGCGGACCTGCAGGAGGAAAGGGATTCTCCCTCCCGCCTCGCCTCCATCCTGGCCGAGGAGGAGGCCTGCGGGCGGGGAGCCCTGGCCTGGTGGGATCTTCCCGCCCAAGTCCGGGCCGTGACGGGGAAAGAAGTCCTGGACCTGGCCCGGCGCATCTTCCAGCCGAAGAACAGGAACCTGGTGCTCCTGGAAGGACCGGAAAATCCGGGAGGACGGAAGTGAAGAGGTCCCCTCTCCTCCTGGCTCTTCTCCTGGCGGGATCCTGCGGAAGCCCCCCGCCGCCCAAGCCGAAGAAGCCTGCATCCCCCTTCGAACTGGTGGCGGCGGGCCTTCCTCCGCCGACGCCCCTCCTTCCTTCCCCGCCGGGGGACGCGCCCCCCTCCTTCCAGGGGGCCCTTCCCTCGGGACTCTCCTGGGCGGGGGCGGTCCTGAAGGACCAGACCCTGGAGAGGGTGGTGATCCGCCTCTCCCCCCTGGGCTCTCCCATCCCCAGGTGGAGGCCCGCCCTGGCGGCCCTCTCACTGGTGGAGGGCGGGGCCCTCAACCTCCGGGGGGAGGCCTACACCCTGGCCGTCGAGGCCCTGGGAGGGAGGATCCGGGGGGACTGGCGGGACGGGGCCATGGAGCTCACCCTCGAGATCCCGCCGGCCAACCTGGCGCCCGGCCTCCTCCGCCTGGAGCAACTCATCCTCACCCCCGCATACGAGAGGTTCGCCCTGGCCAGGGGCCTGAAAGAGCTGGAGCGGCGGATCCGGACCTGGCCCGTCCTGGCTTCGCCCGGGGGGAACATGCCCCCCACGGGGGAAGGCCTACCGACCTCCGAGGAAGACATCCCCTCCCCCCTGGAAATGCGGGACTGGCATTCCAAGGCCTTCCACCCCAGGTGGACGGCCCTGGCCTTTTGCGGCCCCCTCTCCAGGAAGAAGATCCAGGAGGCCCTGGACCGGACCATGGCCCTCTGGCAGGACCCCAGGCCGGCACCCATTCCCCCCATGCCCTCCTTTCCCCAGCCCGGTCTCTTCTGGAGCGACCGGGCCAGGGCCAGGCCCACACTCCTCTCCCTCTTCCTCCCCCTGGGCTCCCTGGGCTCACCCTGGTGGGGGCCTTTCCGGGTCCTCTCCCGGGTCCTCTCGGGGGAAAGAGGGGAAGGGAGGCTTCCCGCGGCCCTCCAGGCGGGAGGGATCGCCTTCGACTCCTACCGGAGCCGGGTCCTCCACCTTGCCCCGAACCTGGCCCTGCGGATCTACCAGGTGGAAGGAATCCCCCCCGAATCCCTTCCCAGGGCCCTGGAGATCGTAGTGGACACCCTGGGGGGACTGACCCAGAACCCGATCACCCGGACGGAAGCCCAGCGCGCCCGCCTGGGCGCCCTCGCCGAAGAGGCCCTGGTCTGCCGGGACCCCTCCCGCCTCCTCCCCAGGTTGCTCCAGGTGGCCGCCACCCCTGGAGGCGTGGCCCAACAGACGCCCCCCCTCCAGGCCCTGAGAGAGGCCCTGGTGCGGACCACCCTCTCCGATCTCCGCCGGGCCGCCCCGGCCTTCCTGCCCAACCGGGCCTGGATCCTGGCCCAGGGGCCACGGGAGGCCCGGAGGGGCTCGGCCTTCTCCCGGGCCATGATCCTGGCGGGAGAGCCCGAAATCCCGGGAACCTCCAAGGAGCCCCCTCCGGCTCCACTCCCGGAAGGTAAGGCCCGGGCCCAGGAGATCGCCCGGGCCAGGGCTCTCCTCTCCCAGGCCGTCCGGGCCCTGGGAGGCCCTTCCCTCCTGGGGAGGCTGGAAAGCCTGGAGATCACCGCCACCTTCCTGTGGCCCGGCGGGTTCCGGGAGAGGCAGACCTGGAAGATCTCCCAAGAAGGGCTGGAAAGGACCCGGCGCGTCCTGGGGACTACGGTGCGGTTCATCCTTCCCGAAGGTTCTCTCTCGGGGAAGATGGTCTCAGGAGGGAAGACCCTCCCCATGCCTCCCGAAAGCGTGGAACTCCTCAAAGGGGACCTGGAGAGCGACCCTCTCTGGTTCCTCTCCCGGCTGGATCCCGCCAAGGCCCAGGCAAGGATCGTGGGAACGGAGGACTTCCAGGGAGTCTCCCTGGTCCGGATCCTCCTGGGCGAAAGAGGGCCCAAGGCGGTCTACCTCTCCATCGATCCACGCAGCGGCCTGGTCCGGGTCATGGACCACTTCCTCCCAGGGGGAAGGGTGAGGGACACCTTCCAGGACTACCGGGAGGTGGGGAACCTGAGACATCCCTACCTGGTGGAGCGGTTCCGCAGGGGGGAGAAGACCTGGACCATGGAAGTGGAAGACCTCCGGGTGAAGATCTCCGGGGAAGGAAGGAAGTGAAACAAGCACCATCGATCTCCCTGGCGCAGGACCCCGAGCTGGAGGACCTCCTAGGAGGTATCCTGGAAGACTTTCCCATCCTCCCCATTCCGCCCGGGACCGCCCCGCCCCGAGGGGAGCGGTTGTGGGTCGCCGGCATCGCCGCCTGGGCCGCCGCCGGGGAAGACTGGATCCCCTCGGGGCTCCTTCCCCTGGCGAGGGAACCCGGCCGGGGCCCCTGGCTCACGGCGCCGGAAGAGATCCCCAGGGGCGGATTCCGTTCCGCCCCCCTGGCGGCGCCCCACGCCTGGTCCACCGCCGCCCTGGCGGCCTTCCAGGCCTTCGGGAGGGGAGGCCTGGCGGTCCTGGAAGACGAGAAGGACCGGATCGAGGCCCTCCGGGAGGGGCGGGCGGCGGGAGCGGTCGTCCTGGAAGGCTCTTCCATTCCCGGCGGATGGTGGCGCCTGGACCTGGCCTCCTGGTGGAAGGAGACCTCCCTCACCCCCCTGGTCCTGGGCTTCCTCTGGCGGCGCCCCGGGGCGGATCTCCCCGAGGGCCTTCCCCAGGCCCTTCCGGCCCACAGGGAGGGGGCGCGCCAGCTCCTGGAGGGAGCGGCCGAACTCGGCCTCGCCGGGGCCGACCTGGAAGAGGCCTTCTCCCCTCGGGCCTGGCGGAGATCCTGAGAGGAAGAGGCCTTCCTACATCCCCCCGAAGGTAATCTCCACTCCGGCCGAGAACCGGTGTTCCGAAAAGTAGTCCTTCCGGATTCCCACGGGCTCCCGGGACTCGTTGGAGAGGTAGGAGTAGTCCATGTAGAGGTTCACCTTCTTGCCCAGGCTCCAGCGGAAGCTCAATCCTCCCCCGAAGAAGAACTTCTCCTTCTGGCTCTGGTCGAACTCGTCGGCCAGGCGGATGTACTGGGCGGAAAGGAAGGGTAGGACGTACATGGATCCGCTCAGGTGCCACCGGTATCCCAGGGTCGCCTGGCCGAACCGGTTGCCGATGGGTTTGCTCGCGTCGTAGGTGAGGATCCGGTCCTCCTTGTCGAAGTAGCGGCCCAGGGCGTGGAATTCCACGACCTGGTCCTTGTCGGCCGGGTAGTAGTAGCTCAGCCGGCCCCCGGCCCTCCAGATCTTGCTGGGCAGGGAACTCTCCCAGCCGGGAGTTCCGAAGTCGGCGTCGGAGTCGTTGACTTCCCGTTCCCCCCAGACCGTAAGCAAGGCGCCCCCCTTGGGAAGGCCCGTGTAACGGTCGTACTGGATCTTGCCCGTCTCCAGGGAGACCCGCACTCCCGCCACCTTGAAGTTGTCGGGAATGGTGTAGAGGGTGGAGGGATCCCTGGTCTGGGAATCCCTGCTGAAGAAATTCTTGCCCCCGTAGGCGGCCACTTCGGCGAAGGTGTTGCCCCGGGCCGTGGCCGGGAAGAGGACTCCCAGCCGGCCCCGGAATTCCTTCCCCTTGTACTGGAGGGTGGGCACGAACTCGTCGCCGTCGTAGAAGCCCTCCCTGTAGAAAGTCCAGGGGCGGTACCAGAACTCCATGCGGGTCCTGACCCCCCTCAGGTTGAAGGCGGGTTGCCCCATGGACGTATAGAACCCCTCCCTTCCCCCGTAGAAGGTGAAGTTGGCGGGCTTCCCGAACATCTTGTCGGTGATGTAGTAGAAGGAGAGGTCGGGAAAGGAGTCCCCCCTCTTCTCCCGGTCCTTGTCCTCGCCGGAAGGAAAGGAAAAGGTATACCCGGCCCGGATGAAGCCCATGGTGGGAGTGAACCGGGGAGGGTTCCGGATTTCCGTAAGCTCCAGCACGTCCTGGGCCCGGGCTGCGGCCCCGCCCCAAAGGACCGGCCCCAGGAGGAAGAGAGGCGGAAGGAGGAAGGAAACCCAGGTCTTCTTGCTTCTCATGGCCGGGATTATCCCCCAACCCGGGGAGGAATCCCACGGAAACCTCCCCTTGCGGGCCTCATCCCGGCCGCCCCCCCGGGGAGGGGCCGGCCGGGGTGAGGGATCTCTCAGGAGCACCCCGAGGTGCCCCCGCAGTTGGGGCACTTGTAGCAGGCGCCGTTGCGGATCATGAGGCTCCCGCACTCGTCGCACACCGGGGCGTCCGCCTGGGGGACGAAGGCCTGGGTCTCCCCGCCGCCGCCGGAGAGGGCCGGCGTCTCCGGGGTCCCGGCGGACCCGTTCTCCTGGTTCTCCAGGGGGTGCCACATGCCCTTCCCCGCGGGCTGTTTCTCCGGCGGCAGGAAGGTCAAAGCGAGCCAGCGGCCCACGTAGTCCATGATGGACTTGGCGAAACGGATCTCCGGGTTGGGAGTGATCCCCGAGGGCTCGAACCGGGTGTGGGCGAACTTGGCCACCAGGACCTCCAGGGGCACGCCGTACTGGAGGGCGATGGAGGTAACCGTGGCGAGGGAGTCCATGAGGCCCGAGACGACCGTCCCCTCCTTGGCCATCTTGACGAACATCTCGCCGGGCTTGCCGTCGTCGTACATCCCGACGGTGATGTAGCCCTCGTGGCCGGCGATGGAGAACTTGTGGGTCAGGGACTTGCGGGTCATGGGAAGGCGCTTGCGCCTGGGCCTGGGTTCCTCTCCGGTCTTCTCCTCGGCCGAGGTGGACAGGGGCTGGGTGCGCTTGCTGTTCTCCCTGTAGATGGCCACGGCCTTGAGGCCCATCCTCCAGGCGTCCATGTAGACCCGCTCGATCTCCTCGGGGGTGGTGTTCTCCGGGAGGTTCACCGTCTTGGAGATGGCCCCGGAAATGAAGGGCTGGACGGCGGCCATCATCCTCAGGTGTCCCATGTAGGAGATGGAGCGGGTCCCTTTCCTGGGCTTGAGGGCGCAGTCGAAGACGGGCAGGTGCTCCTCCTTGAGGCCGGGAGCCCCCTCGATGGTGCCCTGCTCCTCCACCCAGGCCATAATCTCCGTGATCTGGTCGTCGGTATAACCCAACCTCTTCAGGGCCATGGGCACCGTCTGGTTGACGATCTTCAGGAGACCCCCGCCCACGAGCTTCTTGAACTTCACCAGGGCGATGTCGGGCTCGATGCCCGTGGTGTCGCAGTCCATCATGAACCCGATGGTCCCCGTAGGGGCAAGGACCGAGACCTGGGCGTTCCGGAAGCCGAAGATCGAGCCCTTCTCCAGGACGGCCTTCCAGACCGACCGGGCCGCATCCAGCAGTTCCGAAGGGACCCCGTCGGAGCCGATCCGCTGGGCCGCGTCACGATGGAGTTCCATCACACCGAGCATGGATTCCCGGTTCTTCTCGAACTCCTGGAAGGGGCCCACGGCGGCGGCGATCTCGGCGGAGACCTTGTAGGCCTCGCCGGTCATCAAGGAAGTGACGGCGGCGGCGTAGTTGTTTCCCTCCTTGGAATCGTAGGGGAGCCCCAGGGACATGAGGAGGGCTCCCAGGTTGGCGTAGCCCAGGCCCAGGGGCCGGAAGAGCCGGCTGTTCCTCTCGATGGGCTCCGTCGGGTAGAGGGCCGGGTCCACGATGATCTCCTGGGCCAGCAACATGATCCTCACGGCCTGGCGGAAGGCCGGGATGTCGAAGGTCCCGTCGGGTTTGCGGAACTTCATCAGGTTGAGGCTGGCCAGGTTGCAGGCCGAGTCGTCGAGGAACATGAACTCGCTGCAAGGGTTGGAGGCGTTGATCCGGCCCGAGGCCTTGCAGGTGTGCCACTTGTTCACCGTGCTGTCGAACTGGAGCCCCGGATCCCCGCAGAGGTGGGCGGCCCGGGCGATCTTCTTCATCAGGTCCCGGGCCCGGAAGGTCTCGACGACCTCCCCGGTGGTGACCGCCCGGGTGGACCACTCCCGATCCTCCTCGACGGCCTTCATGAACTCGTCGGTGACCCTGACGGAGTTGTTGGAGTTCTGGAAGAAGACCGACGAATAGGCCTCGCCCCCGAAGGAGCCGTCGTAGCCCGCCTCGATGAGTTTCCAGGCCTTGCGCTCCTCCTTCTCCTTGGACTCGATGAACTCCACGATGTCCGGGTGGTCCACGTTGAGGATCACCATCTTGGCGGCCCGCCTGGTCCGCCCGCCCGACTTGATGACCCCGGCGAAGGCGTCGAAGCCCTTCATGAAGGAGACCGGGCCCGAAGGGGTGCCCCCGGTGGAGAGCTTCTCCCTGGAGGAGCGCAGGGTGGAGAAGTTGGTGCCCGTGCCGGACCCGTACTTGAAGAGCATCCCCTCGGTGTGGGCCAGGTTGAGGATGGAGTCCATCGTGTCTTCCACGGAGTTGATGAAGCAGGCCGAGCACTGGGGCTTCTCCTCGATGCCCACGTTGAACCAGACGGGGCTGTTGAATGCGGCCAACTGGTTCACCAGGATGTGGGTCAACTCCATCTCGAAGATCTCGGTGGTCTCCGGGTCGGCCAGGTAGCCCTGCTCCCGGCCCCAGGTCGAAAGGGTCCGGACCACCCTGTCGATGACCTGCTTGAGGCTGGTCTCCCTCTGGGGGGTCCCGATGCCTCCCTTGAAGTACTTGCTCACCACCACGTTGGTGGCCAGCTGAGACCAGGTCGTGGGGAACTCCACGTCCTCCTGCTCGAAGATCACTTCCCCCGTGCTGGAGGTGATGGCGGCCTTCCTCTTCTCCCAGGTCAGGAGGTCGTAAGGGTGGCGGCCCGGCCTTGTGAAGAACCGCTCGAGCTGGATTCCCTTGGTCCTTCTCTTGGGCATGGAGCCCTCCTGCTTGGCCAGGCGCCGCTCCACTCCGCCCTTTTCTTCATAGCCAGGTTTTACCACCGTCGCCCTCCCTTCTTGTGTGTCGACCGCCCTGGGAAGGCCTTGGAGACGACGCCCCGGAAGCCCTTCCCTCTCCAAGGCCCTCCCTGGGCCCCAACCCTCCCAAAAGCCCATCATCTGGGGGGTGAAGTTCAATCCTACCCCAAGATCTGGGGGAGTATCAAGGTTCGGGACAAATTTTCCAATCCCTTGGACTGGGGGAGGTTAGGAAGGATACAGGGTCCAGGGGGGAGGAAAAAAGGGAAAGAAGGCCCCTGCCCCACCCCTGCCAGGGAAGGCCGAGAACTCTAGGAAGGAGAGAGGCTTTTCACGAGGAGGCGCACCCGCTCGGGGTCCACCGGGTTCTCCAGGCGGCCCTCCTTCTTCAGCCAGGTCCCGACGATGAGGCCGTCGGCCCGTTCCAGGAGGGCCGGAGCGGATTCGGCCGTGACCCCCGAGCCCACCAGGAGGGGCACCCGGGGAAGGGCCTTCTTCACCGCCGCCAGGACCTCCGGATCGACGGCGGTCCCCGTCTCGGGCCCCGTGACCACCAGGGCGTCGGCCAGTCCCCGGGAGACCGTGTCCCTGGCCAATCGGACCGGGTCGGTCTCTCCCAGGGGAACGGCGTGTTTCACCAGGACGTCCGCCACCACCCGGATCCTGGAGCCCAGGTGTTTGCGGTAACGAAGCACCTGGGGGGCGCACCCCTGGACGATTCCCTGGTCTGTGACGGCCGCCCCGGTGAGGACGTTGATCCTGACGAAGGCCCCCCCCGCCGCAGCGGCGGCCCCCATGGCCCCCAGGCCGTCGTTCCTCAGGCAGTTCACCCCCACGGGAAGGCCCGTAGCCTCCTTGAGCATGTGGGCCGCCACGGCCAGGACCCCCACGGTGTGGGGCTCCACCCTCTCGGGAAAGAAGGGGGCGTCGCCGAAGTTCTCCACGATCAGGGCGTCCATCCCCCCGGCCGCCAGGGCCATTCCGTCCTGGAGGGCCGCCTTGTAGACCGCCTCGAAGCTCCCTCCACCCCTGGGCGATCCAGGCAGAGGCTTCAGGTGGACCACCCCGATCAAACCCCGGCCAGGAGGAAATCCCCCCTTCCGATT
>Ga0256914_1001164_pt1 | contig 24766 bp, 21 predicted proteins | sample HulkmetaG_FD_191571 | JGI IMG/M metagenome (GOLD analysis project Ga0256914, IMG submission 191571) | Hydrothermal chimney microbial communities from Main Endeavour vent field at the Juan de Fuca Ridge, Pacific Ocean - Hulk | ecosystem: Environmental > Aquatic > Marine > Hydrothermal vents ... | reverse complement strand
GCATTATTTATCAAAATATCTATCCGACCTATCTTAGATATTGCTTGTTTAATATTATCAAAATCTCTAATATCTAACTCTATAGGATATATATTTTTATGATCTATATCCACTAATTTTTGAGGACTCCTGCTCCCTGCATATACAATAAAGCCTTGTTTTGCCAAAAAAAGTGTAGTAGCTCGTCCCATTCCTGAACTAGAACCTGTAATTAAAATAACCTTTTTGATAATATCAACCTTAATTTTTTATATCATGAGACAAATCCCATAGTTTTTGATTCACCAAAGGCACCTTTTTTTTCTCTCTCAATAGCAGTTATAAAATCACTGTTTGTAAAGATTGGTTCATCTTTAATAGCTACACTCAATGCACTATTTTTGATAATAACCTTTATCTGTCCACCCGTAAGATCAAATGTAGCAAGATCATCTATAGAAAAATTCTTATCATAATCTGCGGTTGATGGAAGCATATTTTGCCACAATAGTTTACGCTCACTCAAAGTTGGTTTACTAAACTCTATTTTATAATCAAACCTCCTAGAAAATGCAGGATCAATTGTCTCTAATAGATTTGTTGTAGCAATCAAAATACCTTCAAAATTTTCTATCTGTTCCAAAAATATATTTTGCATCTGATTGTGCATTTTATCAGAACCACTACTAGAAGTTGTACGAGAAGAGAGAAATTGATCTGCCTCATTTAATATTAATATTGGTTCACTTTTTGTCTTTTTTGCCAACTCTTTATAACTATCAAAAATTTTACGCACATTTTTTTCACTCTCACCCACATACATAGAGAGAATTTTTGAACAATCAAACATAAGAGCCGTTCTTTTAAGAGATTTGGACAAAGATAGAGCTGTCATTGTTTTTCCTGTACCAGGAGGTCCATAAAAGATTAATCTTGCATCAATACCTCTTCTCTTATCTTTAATACCCCACTCCTTTAGAAGTTTTAATACATTTTTATCCATCTGTTTTAAAAGGGTATCAAGAACCTCTCTAGTTTTTGGATTTAATACAACATCTTCAAGATTAGTTTTTGGCTTTACTAATTCAAAAATCTCCTGTTCTTGAACTAATGTCTCTATCTTTACCTTCTCTACTCTTTGTCTTTTATGCGGGTGCATAATACGATATAGAAACTCCTCATTTATAAAATAGCTTCTAGTCACACCTGCAAAATTTGTCAACATCTCATCATAATCAATAATCTCTTTATCAATCAAAGTAGAACCTTCATCTAAAAGTGCTCTATTTTTGATCTTATCATAATCATTATCGCTAATTAGATTTATCAAATTACCCATCTCTCTAAGACTCTCTACATCTCCTGAATACTCCTCTTTGAGAAGGGATATAAAGATAAGTTGCTCTTTATCATTTAACTTGTACTCCTCAAAAAAGTGTTCTAAAGATAATTCTGTTTCACTTTTACTCAAACGCTCATCTATTCTCTCTTCCAAAAGTTTTAATCTTTTTTGTAATCGATTAATATTTAGTGATTTATTGGCATTATTATGTCTTAAAACACTAATCTTTTGACACAACTCGACCCGTGAAAACTGATCTTTGAGATACTCCAAATTATCATTATATGCAATATTTTCTGGCAAATCTACATCTAAAGTACCATTTTCAAGAAGTTTTAAACATGCAGGACTCAATCCAATAGTACTATTAATAATCTCAAGATGAGAAAGCTCACTAAAACTATTTTGCATAAAATTACTCTGAACAATCCATCCTAAATCAAGTAAGTTTTTCATAAATGGTAACTTCTCTATATGTTGGTAATTATCAAACGAAAATAGTTCATTCAATATTGCAAAAACTGAATTTTCAGCTTCTCCTTTTACATGACGATCCACAAGATAACGCAAAATAGTTGCCTCTTCCTCGCTACATTTGAGTTGAGAAAAAATCTTTGTTTTTTTAATATTTTTATTTTCTAGAAAATCTATTAGGTATTTCAATTATAAGCCTTAATGGGGATTAGTATAAAGATTATAGCCTATAGCATTTAAATATTGTTCAATTAAACCTACTCCAATGAAATAAATATTAAAGATTTTTCATAAATATTCGATTTAGTATATAAGTAACTACCCAACCAGTATTAATTTCAAATTACACCAATCCCCATTAGAGGGTATAAATTTAAATAAAAGAGTCCATTTACAATGAGAAAACTCCTAAAAGATAAATTAAGTCAATACAAATTAGCTACCATGTTCTCTATTATTATTTTTGCTAATGCTATTTTTGTATCTACTATTGTACAAACTATTAAATACAATGAAAGCAAAACTACCCTAGAGAGCAATTTAAAAGCTCAAGCAGAGTATATTTTGGACTTTTCCGAAACATTAATTGAAACATTAAATGAGAAATTTCTTAATAGTGAAAATCCTAAAATAGCACTTATTGTTGAAAAAGAGGTATTTGAAAAATTTACAAAAAAGTCTGAAGGAAAAATATTTTTTGAAGATTTCCATCTAAACAAAAGTAATAATCCTAATCAATATATCAAGGATGAGATATCCTTTTTTAAAAAAAATCTAACTATAACCCAGCATGAAATACAAATTTATAAAAATCAGACAAAATATTATCTTCTATCGCGACCTCTTAAAAAAGATCAACAAATTATTAGAATAAAAAGTGTTCTAATTGATATGAATGATTTTAATGATGCACTAAATAGTAGTTTATGGCTTGCTGCATTTTTATGGATTATTAATGTTGGAATTTTACTTATATGGATACATGTTCTATTTATTAAACTCATTTCAAAACGAATTCAAAAAATATTAGAGATCATCTTTCAAGTTGAAAAAGGCAACTTTGTCATTAATGATTTAATGAAAGGAGAAAATATTAAACATGGAAGTTCTCACAATGAGATAGATCGTGTTTTTAGACATCTTTATAAAATGGTCAATGGATTAAAACCAGTTATTGATAATGTAGTAGGAGAGAGTAAAAATGTTGTTTTTGAATCTCTATACTGTTTTTCAAAAATCAAAGATACATTAGAACTATCACAAGAGCAAAGAAAAAGGGTATCTAACTCAAATAAGAGTATAGATAAAATTTTAGATGTTAATCAAAGCTTAGGAGAGAATCTAAATAAACTTTTTGAAACATCTCAAAACTCTTTAAATACCATTAGTGAGGGACAAGTAATTGTTCAAAATAACTTAGATTCATCCTCTCTAGCTTCAAATGCTATGGATAATACTGTTAATACCATTCTTGAACTAAAAAAATATTCCAATGAGATATCAGGAACTATACAAAAAATTACAGATATTGCAAATGAGACCAATTTAATATCTTTAAATGCAGCTATTGAAGCTTCTCATGCAGGAGAATATGGAAAAGGTTTTGCTGTTGTTGCTGATAAAATTAGAGATTTAGCTGATATATCTATCGAAAATTCTCAAGCAATAAATAGTGTCTTGCAATCTATCCATAAAAATGTAGAAGAGGTAATGAGTAGTGCTGATAATACAAAAAATATTATTGATCAACTAAACAGTGATTCAATAGTTTTACAAAAAAGTTTCTCTAGTATTGATAGTGTTATTCACCAAAACAATAGTGTTTTAGAATCTTTTCAAGTAGAATTTACAAATGAAAAGAGAGTTCTTGATGAAATAATGTTAAGTCTAAAAAGAGTAGAAGATGGAAATCAAAGATTAGATAAAAACTCTAGAACAGTTGAATCTTCTGTAAACACCATTACAAAAATCAGTAGTCTTCTCAAAAACTTATCTAATGGATTTGATATTATGTACAATAAAAGAAAATCTGTAAGAGAAGTTGTTATTCCTCCAGTAGAGGGAACTATAGAATTTAAAAATGATACTTTAAGAGCATTACTTTATGATATTTCAAAAGAGGGAATCTCATTTATTATTACAGAAAAGTATAAAGAGGTTAAAATCAAAAATGGCGAAAAGGGTACAATCACTTTTGATAGAGAGATTAATGGTAAAAAAACATTCAATTTTACAACCATGCATATTCTTGAGAAAAAAACAAATGGCACTCGACTACTCGGAGCAACCATTTAGATTAGGCTACCTAGTAGTAGCCCTTAAGATAAATCTATTTTTTAGTAATCTGAAATCTCTTCAAACATACTAACAGCCCTATTCATCTCTTTAAGAAGAGGGACATTTTTATCAATAATAACAGCCAACTCTTCATTGCTAATATTACCCTTTTTATATAGTGGTTTGAGCTCATTCCAAATTGAGTTAACACTCAAAAGTTGTCTTTTAAGATCACTATTTGTCACCCCTGGTAATCCCAACTTTTTATCACCATTGATTAAACCCTTTAATGTTTTATCAAAAAGAGCAACAGACTCTAAAAGTAGCTTTCCATTCTCTTTTGCCTTTAGACCTCCAATGATAAGAATCTTCTCTTTTGTCATTTTTTGGGAAAGCATTCTCTGCTTACCTGCAAGATCAATAATATTTCTCAATGTTTTTTCTATTGGTGAAAGTTCATGAGTTCTATTCTTTTTATATAAACGAACCAACTCTTCACTCTCATCTAATAGAGGCATATTCTCTTCAATGACATAAAGAAGAGCCTTTTTATCAAGACCCTCATTCTCTATTGTAGATTTTATATGGTTATTAAATTTACCCCAACTTTTTTTAATTTTCTTTACTTGATCTATCAGAGTTGTTTGCGTAGCAGGAGTCAACCCTAATGTTTTATCACCTTCAATAAAACCATTAAGTGTTCTGTTAAATAGGGTAGATGTCTTTTTAAGCAACTCTCTATTTTTTTCTGGTTCAACATTCAAAGCAATCAAAATTGCCTCTTTTGACATTTTTTGGGTAAGCATTCTTTGTCTACCTGCCAAATTAATTTCATGATTAATTCTATTTTCATTATCCATAACCTGATCAACAATATTAGTAATTGCAGACATCATAACTTGACGCTTTAGTGAACTCTCATACATATTCACAGTGCTATTCATTTTTTCTAACAAACTAGATAAACTATTAATTATTTCAATGATTTTACTATTATCTTTGACACTTTTTTCATTTATGCTTGGTCTAATTTTTGTCCACTGCTCTTGTATCTGATTTAACTGTTCAGTTATATGGCTAATTTTTGAACCCTTTAGACCAAATTTTTTATCTCCATGAATGAGTGCATTAATTGTATATCCAAATAGGTCTGTCGTCTTTTTGAGATTAAAAATATTCTCTTCTTTATCTATATCACTCTTTATAAGAAGTAACTCTTTAGATATTTTTTGAGTAAGCATTCTCTGCTTTCCTGCATAATTAATATCATTTGCGATATCAATCTTAATATTAGAATTTACTCCACTCTCCTCTACTATCATTGTCACAGCTTCATGCATATTTTTTAAAAGAGGTAAGTTTTTTTTAGCAATTTTAGTAATAAGCTTTTTATCTTTAGGCTTTTTTAAAAGTGACTTAATATCTTTATAAAAGTCCTGCCATAAAATATCTATCTCTTTAAGTTTAGTTTGTACTTTTTTGGAAGGCACAGCAATAAGATTTAGGGATTTATCACCTTTCATCAACCCCTTCAAAGTTTTATCAAAAAGTTTAGCACTACTCTCTAGCTCTTTTTTATTTTTTTTAACCTCTATAGAGTTATATATTAATAGGGCATGTTTTGATACTTTTTGCGTAAGCATTCTCTGCTTTCCTGCAAGATTGATAATAGTTCCCATCTCCTTATCTGTAGCAGCTACCAAAAAAGTTGTTGAGAAGATAAAAATAAAAGCAAAAATGGTCAAAAAAACAGAAGATTGATTTTTAATTTGCACAATACATCCTTATTAATATTTTGAAGGTATCTTAAGAACTATACCAACAAAAATTTTATTTGGGCTAGATAAGATATCACGATTTGCATTATAAATAATAAGATATTTTCGACTATCTCCATAAATTCTAGATGCCAATCCAGATAAAGTATCACCTGATTTAACCATTACAGAAGTATACTCATCTTTAACTTCCATAACTTTTACTTTTGAAGTCGCTACCTCTTTTAGGATATTAGAGACATATTTATTTGAGCTACTATTTGTTTCACAATTCGCTTTATTTAACAAATCAGTTAATAGTTGTTTTGATGTTGATATATCAATTTTTGTCTCTTTGCCCTCCTCTTTTCTCTTTGTAGTATTCATTACTCTATTATCAGAGTCCAAATCCTGTTCTACAATATCTTCAGCAGAAGCCAAAAGTTTACCCAAATGACCCCTCAACAGGGTATCTGTAGAACATTTTGCATCATCTTTTTTACCATCTTTTGAGCTATTTTGTGCTGTTTTTACCTTTAGAAGAGCATCTTTAGACTCTACATCATCACCCATTTGAGCTACAAGCATCTCTTCATAATCAAGAGATTGGTTATCCTCTATTTCAGATTCAACTCCATCATCAGCAATAGACAAAGAGCTATCATCATCTTGATTATCTTCAATTTCATCACTCAATAGATCAGCATAACTTTTTTTGGAAACACTCTCTTGCTTTTGGGGAGTAGCTTTTTTTTGCTGGATTCCCTCTTCTAGATTAGAGAATAGATTATTTATCGATTCCTTGTTTATCTTGACACCATCTGTTTTTAACTCTTTAGTTAAATCTTTTTCTAGCTCCATAGCCGTTATATTTTCCATTTTATCAATTCGATTGCTCTGTGGCTCCATACCAAACTGCCAAGCAACAACAGTTTTAATAAAATCAAATTGCCATATAATAACCGCTGCGGCAACGGCAATAGAAACTGTCTTTAAATTCACATCTATAGTCATAATAAACTCCTCATCCTCAAATAAAATTTATGGCTTGATGATTGTAAGACCCATCATTTGCCAGTTTTGCATACCACCTCTATAATAGAGTATTTTACTTGCTGGATATCCAACAGCCAAGAGACTCTTAATCTCTCGAGGAGATTGATCACACCATGGTCCATTGCAGAATAGTAAAAGTTTTTGTGCTTTAGAAAAATTCCAGATACCATCTTGTTTTACTGCACCCAAAAGAGTCAATATTCTGTCAAAATATCCCTTTTTATTACCTTTTGTAAGAAGTGTGAATGGTATATTCAAGGCACCTGGAATTGTACTTTTTTTATACCATTGAGGCATACGAGAATCTATTAGTAGGCCGCCATTATTTTTTGCTTCATTTTGTAAAAAGTCTAGCAACTCTAACTCTCCAACAGTTTTAACACCTTCAGCAACTTCCATAGGGTGAATACAAAAAGGGGGACAAGGTCTTGATGTTTTTGTATAACTATTGGTTAATTTATTTCTCGTATTTTGAATTCGTTGAATTTTAATAGTTTTACCATTATGTTCGACACTAACAGAAGAAAGATTCTCTGTAATATTAACTTTTGCAAATATACTTTGCCCAAATGCCATAATAACTATCATTGATGTAAAAAATAACTTTTTCATAATTATCCAATTTCTAAGTGAGATTTCAGCTAATTATATAGCTAAAGTAGTTAAAAATTACTTATGTAAAATTACTATATATCTAATTAAATCAAAGTAATATTTTTTTAAATAAAATAGTATATTGAATACTCAAAAACAGAGACCAAAATTAATTCTTAATCTCTATTTTTTTATTAGAAGTCCGAAGTTTTTTCAAACATATTGACAGCTTTATTCATCTCTTTTAGAAGAGGTAGATTTTTATCTATAATAATTGCCAACTCTTGATTACTGATATCAGCTTTTTTGTATAGAGGTTTAAGTTCATTCCAAATTGATTTTACAGTTAAAAGTTGTTTTTTTAGATCACTATTAGTTACACCAGGTAATCCTAGATCTTTATCTCCTCTAATTAGCCCCTTAAGAGTTTTATCAAAAAGATTAACCGAAGATAAAAGTAGTTTTTCATTCTCTTTAACCCTCAATCCACCAATAATAAGAATCTTCTCTTTTGTCATTTTTTGTGTAAGCATTCTCTGTTTTCCTGCAAGATCAATAATATTTCTCAAATCTTTCTCTATAGGTGCAAGGATACGAGTAGTATTTTGTTTATATAATAGAACCAATTTATGGCTCTCTTTAAGAAGAGGAATATTATTGTTAATAACATAGATAAGAGATGCTGTATCAATACTCTTTTTCTTAATAATAGATTTTACATGAGTATTAAATTTTTCCCAATGTTTTATTATCTTCTCTATTTGTGCAATTATAGGTTTTTCAGTCGTTGCACTTAAAGATAATGTGCTATCTCCCTTTAAAAAGCCATTTATAGTTTTATCAAATAGAGTAGAAGTTTTCTTGAGTCTCTCTCTATTTCTTTTTGGTTCAACATTTAAAGCAATCAAAATAATCTCTTTAGACATTTTTTGTGTAAGCATCCTCTGTTTACCAGCCAAATTTATCTCATGTGCCACTTTACTCTCATCATCCATAGCTTCCTCAACAATATTGTTAATTGCAGATATTGTATTTTGGCGTTTTGCACTCTCGTTAGCTATAAGATTTGTTGAAAATAGAGAAAGTAATAAAACAATAGATAAAGTTTTTAAATTTTTTTGTTGTAAATACATCTTCTAATCCTTACTCAAAATATTAATATTCTGTAGGTATCTTGAGAATTAATCCAGCATAAATTCTATTTGGATTAGATAGTACATCTCGATTTGCATTATAAATAATACGAAATTTACTTCTATCTCCATAAATTCTAGCAGCTAACTTTGATAAACTATCTCCTGATCTAACTCTAATAGTTGTATACTCCTTCCCTACTCTCATCACCTTCACTTTTGAATGTGTTACCTCTTTAAGTAAATTGGTGACATATCTATTAGAATTACTATTAGCATCACAATCAGCAGTTGCAATAAGATCAGTAAGTAACTGTTTTGCTTCTACAGGATCTTCCTCTGATACATACCTTCTTTGTATTTTAATAGGTTCTTCATTAAATCCTATAGTTTTAGCGATAGGAAGTCCATTATTTATTTCTTTTGCAGTTATTTTTGAACTTTCTTTTTTTGTAGGTAATAAATCTCTATCCATAACCTCTTTTGCAGAAGCCAAAAGCTTACCAAGATTACCTCGCAGTAGAGTATCAGTAGAACACTTTTCTTCTTTTATACTTTGGCTATTTTGTGCTCTATTAGTATGAAGTATAGACTCTTTTTTAACACTACCTTCATCAGCTTCTGCCACTAACATATCTTCATACCCCATAGACTTATTATCTATTGAGCTTTGTACTTGATAGCTAGTATCAACATTTGAAGCTATATTAATATCACTCTCATTTTCTAGAGCCTCATCCATAAGAATATTTTCATAATTTTCTTCTCTATTTCTGTTTTGATACTTAATTCTATTACTTTGAGGTACTCCCTCTTCTAAGCCTGAAAAAACATTTTTAATTGAGTCCATACTCAATTCTTGATTTAATGTTACCTCTGTTTTTGGTTCATAATCTACACCTACTTGCCAAGCGATAATAGTTTTTATAAATTCTAGTTGCCAAACAATAAGTGCTGTAATAATTAATATTGATAAAATTTTCCACATAATAAACTCCTAATAGTTTTTGGGTAATAATTTTTATGGTTTTATAGTTGTAAGTCCCATCATTTGCCAATTTTGCATACCGCCTCTATAATAAAATATTTTATGTGCGGGATAACCTACGGACAAAAGACTTTTAATCTCTCGTGGAGACTGTCCACACCAAGGTCCATTACAAAAGAGTAAAAGCTTTTGTGCCTTAGAAAAATTCCAAATTCCATCTTGTTTGATTGCTCCTAAAAGTGTCAAAATTCGATCAAAATAACCCTGTTTATTACCCTTACTAAGAAGTGTAAATGGAATATTTAAAGAGCCAGGAATTGTACCATTCTTAAACCATTGAGGCATACGAGAATCAATAAGTAATCCTCTATTATTACTAACCTCATTTTCTAAAAAATCTAAGACTTCAAGCTCTCCAACACTTTTAACACCATCTGCAACTTTCATAGGATGGATACAAAAGGGAGGACAAGGTCGTGATGTTTTTGTATAACTATTAGTCAGTTTATTTCTTGTATTTTGATTCCTCTGAATTTTTATACTTTTTCCATTATGTTCTACTTTAATATAGGGAATATCTTCTGTAATATTAACTTCTAGTGCAAATAGTGTATTGGAAAGGGATAAAATAGTTATCATTATTGTAAAAAATAACAGTCTCATTTTTCTAAAATCCTTTATATAATTTTTCTCTAATTTTTATAATAAATATCCATTATATAGATGAAATATTTAAAATTTACTTATATAAAAAAAATTTAAGTATTCTTTTAAAATTGTCTTGTCTAAATAGAAGAAAAATCATAGTAGAATATAAAATATATAAACTAATTTTAGTTAAGGAGCCCCCTATGTATAAAGTTATAATTTCTCTTATTATATTTACAACTTCTCTCTTCTCTTTGAGTGTTGGAGAGAGTGCAAAACCTATAATATTAAGTGATAAAGATGGTGGAAGAGTCGATGGAACCCCGTGGAACTCTCAAATGATAAAAAATAAAGTATATTTAATTTTTTATGTTGATCCTGATGAAAAGGATACAAATAATGCTCTTTCAGAGGCACTCAAAGAGGCAAAATTTGACCCTCAAAAATATGCTTCAATTGCCATAGTAAACCTAGCTGCAACTTGGTTGCCAAATTTTGCAATAGAAGCAAAATTAAAAGCCAAACAGAAACAATATCCTAATGCTATTTATGTTAAAGATAAAACAAAAAAATTAGTTTCGGAATGGGGATTAAAAGATGATAGTTCAGACATTTTACTTTTTGATAAACAGGGAATATTAATCTACAAATATGAAGGTAAACTCAATAATAAAGAGATTCAGAAGGTATTAAAACTCATTATGGAAAATATTTAAAGTAAACTTTATTTTATAATTGAGTACAATAACGATAAACATAAGAAAAGGTTGAAATATATGGCAGGATTAGTTGATTTATTATTAAATAGCGGAAACGGTGATCTTTTAAAGCAGATAGCTTCACAAATGGGTTCAGATCAAAAAGGTGCAGGAGATCTTCTTTCTACTCTTGGAAGTGCAATGCTAGGACAAGTTAAAGGTAGAGTGCAAAGTGGTTCTCATAACTCATCAGAGTTGGAAGATTTGATAAAAGATAGTAAATATGCAGATATACTTGATCATCCATCTGCTCACTACAACAATAGAAACATGAAAGAAAATGGTATAGATATTTTAAAACATATTACAGGCAGCCGTGAAGGAAGTCGTGAAATTGCTTCCCAAGTTTCTCAAAAAACAGGTGTAAGTAGCTCTCTAATCAAATCTCTTTTACCAATGTTAGCTCCAATGATTATTGGATCACTATCAAAAGGAATGGCTTCAAATTTTAATAATAGTAACACTCCTGCCAATAATAATTCATCTAGTGGTGGAGGATTAATAGATATGTTGGATTTTGATAATGATGGTAGTGTTATTGATGATGTTGCTGGTTTGGCAATGAAATACCTATTTTAAATAATAAGAGAGAGGGTTTTAAAACTCCCTCTTTATGCAAATAAAGTCTCTTTTGAAGATTTTAAGGAGCTATTAGTGCTTCTTCTCTTTTCATCTTCTATAGATATCAAAACTTTAAATAATTTAACACTATTCTCCTCTGCCTCTTTAAAAAGTTTATAAATATCACCATAATGTTCTGACATATTTCCATTATGCAAATATGTTAATGCCTGATTAACACACTCATGAACTTGATAGTGAGGATTATCTATCTTATTATAACTAGGCAGTGAGGATATTTTTGACTCATATTTAAATTTCCATTTTCCAAATCTACAATTTTTGTCATCTAATAATTTAATATCTCTATTTTCAGTGATAATAGCTGTATAACCATCTGTTTTAAAGACAACATGATCAATTTTTGCTAAGTTTAAATTGATACCAAGAGAGATATCAGAGATATCTTCTTTGATCTTTTCGATATTATGTGATAATTTATCAAAGCTCATTTGAAAAACATCAAGTGTACGAAGAGAGGAAGAGGACTCTTCAACCGCTTCAGAATTTTTTTCTATCATCTTGACACTATTTTGTTTCAATAGACTGATATTAAGTTCTATATCATTTGTAGCTTTTTGTGTCCTCTCTGCTAATTGCCTTACTTCATCAGCAACAACAGCAAAACCTCTTCCATGTTCACCTGCCCTAGCCGCCTCTATTGCAGCATTAAGTGCCAATAAATTAATCTGATCCGAAATATCTTTGATTAATGTAACTACAGAACTAATCTCTTTGACACTTGTATCTAAATTTTGCGTATTTTCCATCGAACTTGATAACACTTCAGAGACACTCTCCACCGCACCAATAATATTTTGTGTATTTTCACCAAGTACAGTAATATTTTCTGTGGATTCTCTACTCAAATAATCTATATTTTCTAAAAACTGCATATTATTTAAAAGACCACTTTGAACAATATGCATATCACTAGAGAGACCATTTGACATATTATTAATAAGTTCTATAATTAATCTATTCTTTTCAAGTTCCATATCTGCTACCAAAACTTTCTCTTTTGCTATATCAGCATTTTTACTTGCTTTATCTGTTTCATCTTGAGCTCTATCCAAAATTTGATCTATAATTTTTGATGTTTTGCTAAGTTCATCATGTCCTTTTGAATTTATTCTATTATCCAAATTTTTACTATCTAATATTTTCAAAACTTTCATATTCATGCGATGAAGTCGTATTGTAATATCCCTACTAAATAGAGCTAATATTACAATAACAATAGAACCCATCGTAGATACAAGAATTAAAAAATTTATAATAGAGTCTTGTAAAAGTTGTGAAAAACCTCTGTCTGCCTCAAGACTCTCTTTTTTGAGCTTTTTAATAATCGATAAAGTTTTAAATTTTAGAGTTCTCCAATTCTTGAGATTTATATTTATCTCCTCCTCAGAGAATCTACCTCCTTTACTTATTTTGTCATATTCTGATAAAGCATATTCAATAAAGACTTTATAATCATTCTCTAAAGAAGAGTAGATATCTTTATTCAATTTTTTAATATTTTCCATAGCAAGAGAAACTTTTTCTAATCCCATCTTCATAGTTTTTTTTGCTTTTTGATTATTAGGTAATCTTACTACAACACCTGATGAACTATTATATAATAGCCCTCCAATAATAAGAGATTTTATTTCACTTACCTGATCTACTATATCATGTGAACTATGATAGTGACTTTTAATATCTTTGAGCGAAAAATATGTACTTATAGAGACAATTAGTAAACTTATAAATATAAACCCTCCCATAATATTAAATTTATTTGATATTGTTAAATTTATCAACATTTGAACCCCTTTTTACTCTAATATTACATTATCGTCCTCTTTCATAATCATTTTAATTTTACAAAAAGTAACTAATCTAAAGTAAAATTTAAAAATACAAAATATAAAATTAAAGTTTTTCCTATTTAAGTTTCACATAAGTTTATTTATATAAACTGTAAACAAGTAAATAAAAACTTACTAAAAAAACTAAATGGAGAAAGTTATGAAAACTTTATTTAAACTATTTTTTATTGCTGTTTTAAGTTTAACCTATACACAAGCAGATGATAATCTTTCAACAATTATCTCATCTCTATTTGATACAACTGATGTTGAAATTACAGATTCGGAATCTCCAATTATTCCATTTGATCTATGTGAAGAGGCAGAAGATCCAATAGATTAATAGATTATAAATTAAAATTATTTTCTTAAAATCCGATCTTCTTTAGAAGAATAAAAAATAGGATATTTAAGAATGAAAAAAAGTATAATTTATATGTCACTATTAATTACTGCTCTTTTATCCGCACAAAATAGCAGAATAATTAAAATTGACAAAGAGATGGGATTGATCTATTATGCTGATGGTTCAGTCTATTCTACTGATGAGTCTCATATAGAGAAACAAAATATATATACTCATAATCAGCCAACCATTATTAGAGAGATAGAAAATGGCCAAGAGGTGGAGTATATTATCCAAAACAATAATAACAATAAACAAATAACTGAAATACCTGAGCCTCAACCACAATATATAGAAACTCCTCCACAACATAGATGGAAACCAACTATTGTCCAAATCCAAGAGCCTCAAATAATAAAAAAAGATGAATATATAGTAGAAAATAATATCCAATCTCAACCCATAATTAAACCTACAACCAAATATATAAATAGTAATAAAAAAAAAAATATAGGAAAAGTTCATGGAAGGGCAACAGTTGCTTACGCAGATAATGAAAAAGCAAAAGCAAGTGTATACTATCTTGAAACAGGATATGAAACCCCTTCATATAAAGGAGTAAGTGCCAAAATATCACACTATATTGCAGGAGATACAGGTCTAAGCGATGTTCCAAATAAAGAGATCAAAACAGAAACAGGACTTAGTGAAACTTATGTCAAGTACAAAGGTAAAAATTTAAAAGTACAAGCAGGACAATTTAGACTAAATACTCCATTAACAAAAGATAAATCTTCAACTATATCAAATATGTATAAAGGAGCAGTTGCAAGCTCTTCAAAGCTAATCAAAAATAGTACTGTAGTAGGTGCATATATTACAGAGATTAAAAAAGGTGGCATAAAACCACAACCATCTAAATCTACTAAAAGTAGATCTTATGATGATGAAAATATTGAACTATTTGATCTAGAAGATGTTGATACAAATGCCCAACTTGGTGCAACTTTGGCTACAAATGCAGTAGATAAGAAGAAGAGTGACGATATAGCTATTGCAGGTATAATCAATAAATCTATTAAAAATGCAACTATACAAGTATGGGAATATTATGCTTTTGATGTTGCAAATGTTACTTATGTAGATGGCATGATGAAATTTAAAATGGCAAATGGTGTCAAAACAATGGTAGGTGCTCAACTAATTCATCAAAGTGTTGAAGATCAAGATGGAAACCCAATGCTACTTGGTGTAAAAGGAGCTATAGGATACAAAGGAGGACAGATTATTGTTGCTATCAATAAAAGTAACGGTGATGTAATATTAAATAAATGGGGTGGAGATCCAGCATACACAAGCTCATCTAAGTCAAAAAATGAGTACAACAAAGATGTAACAGCTGTAAAATTTATTGGAAAATATAATATTCCTGCATTCAAAAATATTATTCCAAAAAATTTACAACTTGTAGTATCACAAGCATCTTACTCCAAATCCTCAGATGCAACATCTACAAGAGATGGAAGTGAAACAGATATAGTACTTAAATACAAACCCAAAAAGAATCTTCTATTTGTAGCAGCATATATAGACAAAACAAGTGATATAAGTGATAAGAAAAATATAAAATTATCTAAAGTAGCTGTAAAATATAAATTTTAATTAAAAGGGAAAACCCCTTTTAATTAGATTGGTAATACTCTAATACTCTCATCAAGCTTCTCTTTAAGAACAGCCTCAATAGCATATAAAGTACCAGTAGAACTACTAGCACATCCATTACATGCTCCCAAATAGCGAATATATATATCAATATTAGAGCCATTCTCTTTGATATCAAGAACTTCCATATCTCCACCATCCATAATTAACATTTGACGAATATTCTCATCCAATGTATTCTCTACAGCTTTTAACTTTTGAACCAAAGTCATCTGAGCAAATGCAACTTGAGCACCACCAGCTGCTGATTCACCTGCCGCCTTTAGAGAATCTGCATTCATTTCAGCTCTAACCTCAGCTAAAATATCTACAAGATAATAATCTTTCTCTTCATGACCTCCTGGCTTAATACATGATTTACAAAATGCACCAGCTTTTGTATAGTCTGTAATCTGCTCAACTGTTGTAAGATCATTGATTTTGATAACTTCTCTAATAGTCCCAAGTGTTACCCTTGCACATTCACAAACAATAATTTCAGACTCAAAGCTCTCCATATCAACACCCTTATACTCAGCTGCTGCTTTTTTGATTACATCATAAGCCATTACTGAGCAATGCATCTTTTGTGGTGGAACTGCTGGAATATCGGGATTATCTCTCATTGCAAATTCAACATCAATATTTGTGATTTTTACCGCTTCATCTACTGTCTTACCAATTGTAAGCTCTGCCATAACATCACTACTTGCAATTGCAGTACCACAACCAAAACTTTTAAACTTTGCAGTTTTGATCATATCACTCTTTTCATCTACAACCCAATAAAGTCTTACAGCATCTCCACAACTTTCAGCTCCAAAATCAGCAACAATAAGTTTTCCACCCATCTCTGCTGCCTCTTCCTCTGTAATCTCACCCATATGCTGTGGATGGTTCATTCTGTCTTGTACTTTTTGGCTATATTCGTCCCAAATTGTTCCGCCAACTAAACTATCAAATCCCATTATTATTCCTTTTATTTCTCTTTAATTCTTATAATTCACTTTTATGATTTTTTGGTGTATATGCGTATGAACTAGATATACCTCTCAATCTCTTTACTGCCTCATTAACAACACCAATAGTATAATCTATCTCCTCTTTGGTTGTAAAACGACTAAGCGAAAATCTAACAGCAGTATGAGCCAAATCAGCTTCAGCACCAATAGCTTCCATAACTGGATTAGATTCTAAATCTTCACTAGCACATGCACTTCCTGTACTTGCTCCAATTCCTGCCTTATTCAAATCCCAAAGCATAGACTCACCCTCAATACCTCTAAAACTAATTAGCATAGTATTATGTGTTCTTTTGGCTCTTGGAGTGACCACAAATGTATCTTCTATTTTGAGTATCTCATCTTCAAGATAATCTCTAAGCTCTTTCACATCTGGAATATCAAACAGTAAAGAGTCAACGGCAAGCTCCATCGCTTTTCCCATACCAACAATACCCGGTACATTGAGAGTTCCACTTCTAAGACCTCCCATCTGTTCTCCACCATGCAATAGAGGAATAAGCTCTTTACCTTTTTTCATATACAAAGCACCCACACCTTTTGGTCCATGAAACTTATGAGCAGAAAAAGTAAGATAATCTATATCAAAACCTTGTACATTCACTGCTATTTTACCTATAGCTTGAACAGCATCGGTATGAAAAAGAACACCTTTCTCTTTACAAATTGCACCAATCTCCTCAACAGGAAATATTGCACCTGTCTCATTATTTGCCCACATAATTGATACTAATGCTGTCTTATCAGTAAGAGCATCTCTTACATTTTTTGCTTCAATTAATCCTTCTGAATTGATAGGAATATAGGTAACTTTTACACCCAAAGATTCTAAATATCTTGCAGTTGCGATAATAGATGGATGCTCAACTTCTGAAACAATAATATGATCTTTTCTACCCGTTAATATATATTGAAAATAGATACTCTTAAGAACCCAATTATTACTCTCTGTTGCACATGAAGTAATAACTACACTATCTTGTTTGGGGGCATTAATCCCTGCATATATTTTCTCTAAACCATTGTTTAGATCAATATGAGTATCACTTGCAAACGCATGTAGTGAATTTGGGTTACCATAATATTGACAAAAAAACGGATCCATTGCAGTTTTAACCTGTGGATCTACTATTGTTGTTGCATTATTGTCTAAATAGACTCTCATCTTCTCTCCCTAAGTTTTTTAAATAGGACAATTTTTGTCTCGTTTATATAATTCTATACTGATTAAGATAAAAAAAGGCTTAATTATTTATTATAACTAGAAGTTCTTTTAATGTTTGTGAAAAAGGTATGCTTTCTTTAGAGTTTTGTTTCAAAAAGTTATCCATGTCATCTTTTTTTGACATTGCACGATCTAGTTGAGGATCATTACCCTTTGTATATGCACCAATTCGTATCAAAACTTCATTCTCTTTTAATAGTGCATACATCTTCTTAAACTCTTTTGAAGCTTCTAAATGTTTATCTGAAACTACATCATCCATCACTCTTGAAGCACTATTTAAAATATTTACAGGTGGATAGATACCATAATCTGTCATCTCACGACTCAAAACAAAATGTCCATCTAAAATACTACGACTCTGATCAGCAATAGGATCACTCATGTCATCACCTTCGATAAGAACCGTAAAAAATGCAGTAATTGACCCTTTGCCCTCCTCTTTTCCTGCTCTCTCCATAAGTTGAGCAAGAAGAGTTAAAGATGATGGAGGATAACCTTTTGAAGTAGGAGGCTCACCCAAAGCCAAACCAATCTCTCTTTGAGCCATAGCAAAACGAGTTACAGAATCCATCATAAATACTACATCCCTACCCTGCTCTTTAAAATATTCTGCTACACTCATGGCACTAAAAGCACCATATTTTCGCATAAGAGGAGAGTCATCACTTGTAGCAACAATCAAAACAGTATTAGTCAAATCCCCTCCAAGATTTTTCTCTATAAATTCAGGAATCTCTCGTCCTCTCTCACCAATAAGAGCTACAACTTTGATAGGAGCATCACTACCTCTTACAATCATTCCCATAAGCGTTGATTTACCTACACCACTACCAGCAAAAATACCCAATTTTTGCCCTTTTCCACATGTAAGCAATCCATCAATACTTCTTACACCAACACTAAAAGGCTCATCAATCATGCCTCTTTTCATAGCATCAATAGGAGATCTCATAATAGGCATTTTAGCAGTAGTTTTTATTTTTCCTTTTGAATCTTTTGGATTCATAAATGGATCAACTACTCGTCCAAGAATATCTTCACCCACACTAATCATAAGGCCCTGCTCCTCTATATAAGCACGATCACCCACTTTTAAACCCTCAACATACCTAAAAGGAGATACAACAAAAGAGCTATTTTTGAGTTCAATCACCATAGATAACTCTTCTCTATCGCTATCTTCTGATTTTATGCGAACAATATCACCAATACTAGTATGAAGCCCTTTGATCTCTATATGAGTTGCACTAATATGTTCAACTCTTCCAAAATAGACTTTTAGATTTAGATTTTGAATTTTCTCTTTTATTTCTGAAAGATTCATTAGTACCGTACATGTTGTGAACTATTTACAAAGTTCAAAAATTCACTTCTAGTTTTCTGCTTTCTAAACATTCCACGAAGAGCTGATGTAGTGGTAATAGAGTTAACTTTTTCAACGCCTCTCATCTCCATACACATATGCCGAGCTTGAATCACAACCCCAACACCTTTAGGATTAATCACATCTTTAATAGCATCTGCAATCTGCTCAGTTAACTGCTCTTGAATCTGTAATCTTCTAGCATATACTTCAACCATTCTAGGAATTTTGGATAATCCTACTACTTTTCCATCAGGAATATAAGCAACATGAGCCCTACCAATAATAGGCAATAGATGATGTTCACACATAGAATAAAACTCTATATCTTTAATCAAGACCATCTCATCATTACTACTCTCAAAAAGAGCCTCATTTAAAATATCATGAGGATTTTGTTTATACCCTTTTGTCATAAACTCAAATGCTTTAAAAACTCTCTCAGGAGTCTTCACCAACCCTTCACGATTTATATCCTCTCCAATAACCTGTAACATATTTTGTACAGAATCTTCAAACAGTTTTTTATTACTCATACTCACACCTCTTATTTATTGCATTATTACTTACTATAATAACTATTTTTTGATAAAATATTGAAGATCATTAAAGTTTCATATTAATATGACGATTTTAGTTAAAATTAAATCATTGGAGAAGAGATAATGAACAAGTTAGTCATAATTAGTTTTGCAACTGCAATACTACTTTTAAGTGGATGTGGAAGTTCTAGTAGTAGCAATAAAGATGCAGAGAGTAATACAACAGATACAGCAGCAAGTGCAACGATAGCTAATCCAACAACAAATAATAACACTATTACTAATTGGACACCGATCACTACAAAAGTAAGCTGTGATCCTAAAGAGCTAATTATGGCAGGTTCAACTTTAGACTTTAAATATTATTCAGATGGAGATATTAAAGTTGAGTGTCAAACTATAAATGGATTTACCATTGCAAACTATAAATTAGATGATAATATCACCTCTTTGGATATAACTCAACTAATCAAAACTGAAGTAATGGATGGGAGTGTAAAAGATGATAAAGGAATAAATGCATCCTTTGATGGAGTTACTACTTATGATTACAAAGCAGGAACCCAACACATAAAAGGAGACTACACATATAATGGTAAAACAGAAAATATTGATTGCGTAGAGACATACCCAACTATTTTACCAAGAACTATTAGTAATGAAAATGATATCTCTAACTTATTAAATTGGGAAGGTGATGATCTAGGAGAATATACATCTACAACTTGTCCTGAATCTTATTATGATGAAGAAAATGACTTAGATATAGAGGATGAAAATATAAACTGGAGTGGAAATATAAACATAAATACAAACTACACACTTACAGATTCAACTGGAAAACAACACTTAATCTCTACAGAAATGAGTATGAAAAAGTAGTTTATCTATCATTACTCCTAATATCATCCAAAATTAGGAGTAATAAAAATATCTATACAACCACAAATTGCCCCATCATACCAGCATCCTCATGCTCTAAAAGTAATATTTTCATAATTAAAACTTAAATATTTAGTCATGAAAGAGTATCAAATATAATATCATACTCCAAAGCGTAGTAGTACTTATCCACTCCAACAATCCTGCCTCTTCATGTATATGAATCATCTCTTTTACATTCACATCTCCAAGAATATAGTCCAAACCAAGCCCAAAAAGAGTAGAACCCAAAATAATTGTACTAAGATAGATATATAGAGTTTTTGTACCCAACATTTTTTTGACCACTCCAATAGTAACACTATTTGTAGCAGGTCCCGCAGAGAGAAATACAAAAGCAGCTCCAGCAGATACACCAGAAAGCATCAATCCAGCAGCAATAGGCAAAGATGCTGTTGCACAAACATACATCGGCACAGCAATGGCAATTACAATAATATAAGAGAGCCAACTATACTCTACTAAGATTTCACTAAGATTTGAAGGAATAGCTATAGTAATCAATGCCCCAACAATCAAACCAATAAGTAGTGCATAGGCAATATCACCCAAAAGAGTTACAAACGCATAACGCATAGCCCTTTTAAAAGAGAACTTCTTTTTCTGATTATCCCCTTCACAACCACAAGATGTTTGACATGAAGACTCTTCATTTTTAATAATAGGTGATAGTGATAATGAAAATTTAGCAACTTTTAATTTTTTTGGTTCTGGTCTATCCCAAATATTAGAGACAATTCCCGCAATAATAGAGATAACGATAGAACTAACAACCCTATAAATAGTAAAAATCCAACCAAACATACCATAAGTCGCCAAGATAGAATCAACTCCAGTAATAGGAGTAGATATCAAAAAAGATAGTGTCGCCCCATTACTCGCACCACTTTTTTTAATACTAGTAGCCAAAGGAATAACACCACATGAACATACAGGCAGAGGTATACCAAAAAGTGTCGCTTTTATAACTGAAAAAATAGAGTCATTTCCTAAATGTTTAGAGACTAAAGTATCAGGTACTATTTCATGCAAAATACCAGCAATAAATAAACCAAACAATATATAAGGAGCCATAGAGTGACTAAGATCCAATAATGCATCAATAAAGAGAGTTAAATATTCCATGAAGTTACCTTTTTTTAATATAAGTATAATCAATTGAAGCAAAAAGCTAGAAAAAAGAGGAGCAACTTCCCTTTATTAGTCATGAACCAAAAACAATTGGTGTGTTATTTAGGGCTTTAGAGTGTGAACTTTATACCTTAACCATTGCGATGCAAATTATTTATTATTATTATACTTGAAAAGATAAGCAATCTTGCTTTTATCCTATCTCCATAATGACGGAGGCTTAAGGGATTCCCTGAAAATCAAAGATTTTTAGGGTCTTCTTTGCCTAATCAACCTATTGGGATTTGAAGCAAGTGATAGACTCCTTGGAGATTTAATAAAACTTCATTTAAAGTTCTATCATTGATCTAAAAAAAATGTGATCATCTTGCTTATCTCTTCACATGTATGCATGAGATCACCCCATTCGGACACCCCGTACGATTTACATTCGGACAGCCAGATCCTCCAATTCAGACAGGCAGGATGATTTACATTCGGACACTTTCATAAAATTTCGTACGAAATTTAAGAAGTGGAAAATTTTCTAAAATTTAACTACACTTTTGAAAAAAAAGGTGTAAAAATGAAGAGGATTTCTATGAAGAAAATTAAGGAGATATTGAAGTTAAAATATATAACCGATATATCAATAAGAGCAATAGGTAGAGCTGTAAATGTACCGCCTTCAACAGTATCAGATTATTGTAAAAGATTTGAAAAAACTGGATATACGATAGATGAGATTTTAGAGTTTAATGAAGAAAAGACTTATCAACGCCTTTTCCCTGAAAAGAAGATACCAAAAATAAAGAAAAAAGATAAACCACTTCCAGATTTTGCATACATTCATAAAGAGATAGCCAAAAAGGGTGTAACCTTTGAACTATTGTGGATGGAATATAAAGAACAATATCCCAATGGTTATGAAATTAGCCAATTTAAAAAACTCTATTACAAATTTAAAAATAAGATAAATCCAACAATGAGACAGACATATATACCAGGAGATCAGATGTTTGTTGATTATAGTGGTCTTATTGTGCCTTACTGTGATAGTAAAAGTGGTGAAATCTTTAAAGCACAGATATTTGTAAGTGTACTTGGAAATAGCGGTTATGTATTCGTTCATGCAACTCCAAGTCAAAAACAAGAGTACTTTATAAAATCACATATATTAGCTTATGAATTTTATGGAGGAGCTCCCAAAGTAAATGTACCAGATAACCTAAAAAGTGCAGTTATTTCAAATAATAAAAAAGGGATAGTGATTAATGAAAGTTATGCTGAGATGTGTAGACACTACAACTGTGCAGTCCAACCAGCAAGACCAAAAAAACCACAAGACAAAGGAATAGTCGAACAAGCAGTACAAGGGATTCAAAGATGGATACTAGCGGTATTTAGAGATAGAACATTTTTTAGTGTCGATGAGATAAATCAAGCAATAGCACCACTGCTAGATATTTACAACAATAAAGTGATTAAATTTATAGGTAAAAGTAGATATAAACTATTTGAAGAGCAGGAGAAGCAACAACTACAACCATTGCCTACAAATAGATATCTATATAAAGAGATAAAAATTGCAACTGTAGATATCTCTTATCATGTACAACTGTTAAAATGTTTCTATTCAGTACCATTTAAATATCTAAAAGAAAAAGTTGAAGTAAAATACTCTACAACACTTGTAGAGATATATCATAAAAGTAAACTCATATCGACACATCCAAGACTTATTAGAGTTAATGATAGATCAACACTAAAAGAGCATATGCCTAAGAATCATCAGTTGAGGGAAGAGAAAATGAATCCAGAAAGACTACTCAATTGGGCATTGTCCATAGGCAAAAATACAGAAAAGTTTGTACAACATAGACTAAATACAACAGACTATCCTGCAAACATCTACACAAGTATTATTGCAGTTTTATCAAAAGCAAAAATATATGGAAATTTTGAACTTGATTTAGCACTTACTTATGCATTGTGTATAAATGCAAAAAGTGTGAAATCAATAGAGTCAATTTTATCAAAAAAACTATACAAGCAATCAGCTAATAATACAACTAATCCTGTACTAAACAATCATAAAAATATTCGTGGATCAAATTATTACAAATAAATAACAAAAATAAAATAAGAAAAAAAGGAAATAGGAAGATGAACCAAACAACAGTTATAAACAAGATAAATGATTTAAACTACCAAGGAATCAAAGAAGCCTATCTTAGACAGGTAGAAGATACAAACTATAACCAACTTAACTTTGATGAAAGACTTTATAACCTACTTGAAGCTCAGGAAATATTTACTCACAATAAAAGAGTTGCAACAAATTTAAGAGCTTCTAAGATTAAAGATAGACAAGCAACAGTTGAAGATATAGAGTATAGTGCTAAAAGAAGAATTGATAAACAAATAATGCAATCATTAATTACTATGGATTTTATACGAAATCATCAGAATATTATTATTACAGGTAAAACAGGTACTGGTAAATCATATATTGCACAAGCTTTAGCAAACAGAGCAATACTTGATGGATTTAAAGTTTACTATATCAGAGTACCAACACTTCTTGAAAATATAAAAATTTCAAGAGCTGCTGGTACTTATACAAATTTGCTTAGAAGATATTCAAGATTTAAATTACTCATACTTGATGATTTTGGAGTATCACAAATATCAGCTGATGATGCTACAAATCTATTTGAAATTATTGAAGATAGAAATGAGATAAATTCAATAATAATCACATCTCAACTTCCAGTATCGCAGTGGTATGAATATTTAAATAATGATACAGTTGCTGATGCTATTTTAGATAGAGTTGTTCACTCATCTCACAGGATAGAATTAGAGGGTGAATCTATGAGGAAATTGAGGTCTAAAATCAATAAGATTTGAAAACCTTTCGGACACTTGTGTTATAATTCAACTCTTAGAGATTTTTTACTTTAAAGTGTCCGAATAAAATGATCTAGGTGTACGGATGGATGATCTATATGCAGCTTACAACTGGAGTC
>Ga0256914_1001163_pt1 | contig 24772 bp, 24 predicted proteins | sample HulkmetaG_FD_191571 | JGI IMG/M metagenome (GOLD analysis project Ga0256914, IMG submission 191571) | Hydrothermal chimney microbial communities from Main Endeavour vent field at the Juan de Fuca Ridge, Pacific Ocean - Hulk | ecosystem: Environmental > Aquatic > Marine > Hydrothermal vents ... | reverse complement strand
TAAGTAACCCCTCAGTATATGGTACTTCCAAACTGGAATTGGTCACTGGTGCTGCAGAATTGTACGATCTTTTCCTGTCAGGCAGTGATGATTCAATGGGCAGGTAAGAGCGTGAAAAATGCGGTGGTTATAGCTAATTTTTAAACAGTTTCCCGGGGAATGGGATCACTGTTCCAGAACCAGCTCGTAAGGCAGACCGGATCGTTTGAAATGACGATGGATTTCTTTCAGATCGTGCAGGTTGGCCACCGTAAAGGTGATTTCCCAGGCAGGAGTGGTGGTCGGATAATTGGTGAGCTTGATGACGTCCAGAATCCTCATCTCATTTGGTGCCACGGAAAGCAGCATGAACAGACGCTGGCGAGATGTATCCATGACCAGGATCTTCTGCGGCTTGTATAATCGGGTCTCCCGGCGTCGCCAGCGTACCTCCACAGCATCTTCGCGCTGAAACTTCAGCTTCTGCAAACGGTGGCAATCTTTCCTGTGCAGGGAGAGCCCCCGTTCGCTGAGCAGGCCGATCACGCCCTTGTCCAGCGGAGTGGGTCGGCAGCAGGCCGACGACTTGACCACCACCGGATCCAGGGTGTTCAGCACTACCCGGTTGAAAGCACCGGTAGGCCGCTGCAACGTCTCCCGACCGGCGTACAGTCCATGGCGAATCTCGTAGATCAGTTCCCGCATCCGGATACGGCCCTCGCCCACCTGCAGGAAGAGCTCTTCCATGGAATCAATGCCGAAGTAAGCCAGGATGTTTTCCATGCCCCGTTTTTCGATCACCGAGAACGGCACACCGTATCGGCGCATCTCCTGTTGAAGAACGGAAAAACCGATCTCACGCAGAACATGCTGACGCCGCTCCCGGAACGCTTTGGACAACTCGGAGCGGGCCCTGGGCGTCTGACAGAGTTTCTGGATGGCCGGATCGAACTGCACCGGTGCATCCTGGCGTACGATCCAGATAACATCTCCATCCTGGAGACGGTAGTCCGGGGACACCTTTTTCTTGCCGATCATGGCCGCCACGCACGTATGGCCTATGGCCGTGTGTACTCTAAAGGCGAAATCCAGGACAATGGAATTGACCGGCAGGCAGATGAGATCGCCCTGGGGGGTGTAAGTATAGATCTCCTTGCGGCCGCTGGCCGCGATCATGTCCCTGTAGGATACAGAGTCATCGCTGCCGAGTATGTCGAACATCTCCTGAATTTCACGTATAAATCTCCCCCTATCCTTGGCGCCGGAAGTCCAGTGGCGAACCAGGCCGCGCTGGGCCTGGCGGGCCATCTCCTCGGTACGGATCTTAAACAGGTACTTTCTGCCGCCGATATTGGCCCGGGCATGAAGCCCCTGGTAGCCTGACGGTTTTGGATTGGCAATGAAGTCGCGGATGGTTCTCGGTATGGGCGGGTACAGTTCGTTCAGGGTGCCCAGGGCCTGGTAGCAGGCCCCCCTGGAAGCGGCAACGATGAGTACCTCCTGGGGACTTTCGATCTCCTTGATCAGGATACGATTCTTGACATCGTAATACCCCCACAGCCCCTTGGTCCGCATGGTGACCTTGCAAACGACGCCCTTGTCCGCAAGGGCCCTATCGAGCCTGGCCACGATCTCCTTGAGTTCCGGACTCTGCTTGAGCTTGTCGATATAGAGCTGCAGCTTGTTGCCCTGCTTGGGAAACTTGTATGCCAGGGCAAGGTTGTACAGTTCCCTCTTGATGGCGAACAGGCCGAGAATGGTGGCCAGCGGGGCATAGATGTCCAGGGTTTCGTCGGCGATCTTTTGCCGCTTGTGGCGGGGCATGGAAGAGAGGGTGCGCAAGTTGTGCAGCCTGTCCGCAAGTTTTACCAGCATTACTTCCGGCTTGGCTGCGGCACCGCTGAAAATCTTTCGATGCACCAGTTTCTTGAAGGTCTGCTTGTCACCCATGTAATGGGTCACCTTGGTGCATCCCTCCACGATCGCCTCGACATTGGCGCCAAAACGCTTCCGTAGCAGTTCCGGGGTCACCTCCTCCACGTCCTCGATGGTGTCGTGCAGGAGGGCGGCGGCAAGGATCTCCGGGTCCCGAATGTCGAGTTCCTCGGCCAGAATCTTTGCCACCGAGCAGGGATGCATGATGTACGGATCACCGGAGCGACGCCACTGATTCTGATGGGCCGCAAAGGCGAAACCAAGGGCATCCCAGAACACCCTGGTCTCCGGGGCGTCCCCGATGTAGCCCTTCATGGTCGCCTTGTAGGCATCGAGATCGAATTTTCTGTATTGCATCGCGTCCGGTCGTGCCGGGAAAACATCGGCCCGAGCCGCCGTTACGGCGTCACGGCGCTGGGCAGATGGCTGCTGGTTCTTGGTCAAAGAAGGTTATCTGTTTCTCTTCCCGGCAAAATGATGTACACTGAAACGAAAAGCAGTCCGCGCCGCGGTGCGGACCGAACTTCAGTGAACCGGAATTTTCCCATACCATCCCTTCCATAATAACTGATACCTGTCAAATCAAGTCATAATCAGGCTCGGACCGATTTCGGGTCCGGCCATCCCGCCCATTCAGGAGGACGCAACAGGCCATCATGGCAAGACATTATCGCGGAGGACGCAAGAAACAGCAAAGAAAAAGGCACCCCATCCGGCCGGGAGGCAGCCCCGGTTCTCGGGTTGTCCTGACAGACCGACTCCTGTCATTTCTCAGCCGCCAGGAAAAACCGGTCTCCATCGGCGCCATACTCTCTGGCTTGGGGTTGCCCCGCCAGGATCGCAAACTCATTCACGAGCACCTGGCCGGCCTGGTCCGGGAGGGCAGGATACAGCAGCTGAAAAGAAGGTATCACCTTGCCGGCTCCTCCTCACTTGTCAGAGGAACCATGGACCTGAACGTCCGTGGCTTCGGTTTTGTCCGGCCGCATGGCGCGTCGGGACGGGAACAGGATATCTTCATCCCCAAGGGCGGACTGGGCGGCGCCAGCCATGGCGACCGGGTCCTGATCCGCATAACAGGCAGCTCCCGGGGACGACAGGAAGGCCGGGTCGTACGGGTTCTGCAACGGGGTCATACCCGTCTTTGCGGCATCTACCGGCAGGGAAGCAGGCGGGGCTACCTGATTCCTGACAACGAACGGATCCCCTTCTCCGTCCTGATTCCCCGTTCGGCCAGCAAAGGCGCCCGGGACGGAACCGCAGTCCTGGTGAAAATCACGTCCCACGGCAGTGACAAATCCGGACCGACGGGCAAAGTTGTCGAGATCCTGGGTGATCCGGACAGCCCAGGGGTACAGATCCGCATGGCCATGGAACAGTTCAGCCTGCCCCTCTGTTTCCCGGCAGAGGTGGAATCAGAGACCGCCGCCCTGACCCCTCTGCAGGAATGCGATGCTTCCCGCAAGGACCTGCGCCATGTCGGCCACGTCACCATCGACGGCGCCACGGCCAAAGACTTCGATGACGCCATCTGCGTGCAACGGCTGCAAGACGGCTACCGGCTCTTCGTGTCCATTGCCGACGTGGGCCACTATGTCCGGCCGGGTTCGGCCCTGGACAGGGAGGCGTACCGACGGGGAACAAGCGTCTATCTCCCGGACAGGGTTATTCCCATGCTGCCGGAGCGGCTTTCCAACGACCTTTGCAGCCTGGTCCCCGACGAAGACCGGCCGGCCTTCACTGCCATCCTGGACTTCGATTCCCGGGGACGCCGGACAGCAGAGAGGTTCACAAAATCCATGATCAGAAGCCGCCGGCGCCTCACCTACTCGGCTGTCAACGACATGGTCTACCAGCGCACGGCATCCGCCCGAAAGGAGGAGGCCCCCTTACTGTCCATGCTGCATACCGCCGCAGAACTGGCAGAGCTCCTGGATATGCGGCGCCGCAGGCGCGGCAGCCTGGGCTTCAACATTCCCTCGCCCCGGATCGTTCTCCAGGAGGATCACATCGAGACCATCGGCCGGAGCGAACAGAACCGGGCCAACAAACTGGTGGAGGAATGCATGCTGGCTGCCAACGAGGCCGTGGCCGAGACCCTGGCCCGCAAAAATGTTCCGGTCCTGTACCGGATCCACGAGCAGCCTGATCCTGACAAGGTGGAGAGTTTCACCGAGGCGGCCCGTTCCATGGGGTTGCAGCTGCCTCCAACCGAGATCACGCCGTCCTGGTTTGCAGAGGTACTCGCTGCGGCACGGAATTCACCGACAGAGTACGTGGTCAACAACCTTCTCCTGCGGACCATGCAGCAGGCAAGATATGCCCCGGAGAACATGGGACATTTCGGTTTGGCCGCCCAGTATTACCTTCACTTTACTTCGCCGATCCGACGCTATCCTGACCTGGTGGCCCACCGGGTCCTGCAGGCTGCCCTGTCCGGACAGACGGCAAAGCAAACAGAAGGTCCCCTGCCGCCAAAGGTCGACATGGCAGAGGCCGGAATCTATCTCTCCAAGAGGGAGCGGATCGCCATCGAGGTGGAACGGAACGTCCAGGCCAGGCTTGCCGCCCTCTTTCTCCGTGACCGGGTCAACGAGGAATTCGATGCCATTGTCTCGGGAGTCACTTCCTTTGGCCTTTTCGTGGAATTGCTGGAATACTTCATCAGCGGGGCGGTCATGGTCAGGGACATGGAGGATGACTATTATCTCCATGACAGCAGGGGGCACAGACTGATCGGCGAGCGCAGCGGCAGGATTTATCAGCTGGGGCAGATGGTACGGGTGCAACTGGACCACGTGGACATGCTGGCCAAACGGATCACATTCTCCCTGGTCAACCAGGGTAACTGATGGTTACCCTGAATCATGGGCCAGACCTTCTTTTTCTTGACGAAGCAGGGCGAATTCAATAAACATGAACCGTTGGTCCGGCATGGTTGGCAGTCAACTTCGACCACTCGGTAAACAGAGACCATATCGAGGTGTAATATGGATAATTCCGGTTTCATCGCAACCATCATCGGCAATCCCTTCTGGAGAGGGCTGCTCATCGGCGGCATTGTCTGCCTGATCATCTGGATCCGTTCCCTGCTCCGGATCCGGACCCTGAACCGGGAAATCAAGAAACTGCGGGAGCATCTTCATACCAAGCTGGAGATCGACTCGGAAGAGAACGAGCGGCGGAAAAAAGAACTGGAGCGTATCAGGCAGGAACGGGACAATCTGCGCAACATGGTCCAGGTGCTGAACCAGAAACCAGGCAAACAGGAAATCCGGCAGTCGCATATCTACCAGAAGGCGGTGGATATCATGTTCGAAAAGACACCTGGATTTGCTCCGGTCTGGCAGATCACCCTCAAAGAGGCCGAAGAGGAGATGAAAAATGCGGAACGGGGCATCATTCCTTTTTTCAAGAGAATGAAGTCTCCCCCATCGGTCTCTTCCACTGACACGGACCGCAAAAAATCCGGCCAGCTCGAACTGGAAGAACCCGCATCGAGCTGAAATTCCGGGCTGCGACACAGACCACAATCCATGTCCTCCGGCAACGGGAAAGGCGCGGCTCCAGCCGGCAGCGGCATCATCCTGGTCGGACCGAAATATCCGGAAAACATTGGGGCCGCTGCCAGAATCGCCTTCAATTTCGGCTTTGACGAGCTGATCGTCGTCGGCCGGGAAGAGCCTGACCGCGAACGGATGCTGAAGATGGCCACCCACAAGGCGGCCCATCTCATCCACAATATGCGTCTAGTGCGGGAGACCGTGGAGGCGGCCGGCTCCTTTCACTTCGTGGTCGGCACCACGGCCCGCCAGGGACGGCAGCGACAGCTGATCCGCACGCCCAGGGAAGTCATGGCCGAGCTGGCCCCCCTGGCGGCCGGCAGCCGGGTTGCCCTGATGTTCGGCCCGGAAAACTGTGGCCTGACCAATGCCGACCTGGACTGCTGCCAGTTCTACTCGTCCATCCCCACGGCCTGCTTTGCATCCCTCAACCTGGCCCAGGCAGTGGCCATTCACTGCTATGAATTCTTCATGGCGATCAACGATTGCCGCACCCGGCACAGCGAGGCCGACTATGCCAATGTCTACGACCTGGAGGGGATGTACGCCCATATCGAGCAGGCCCTGACCAGGACCACCTTTCTCCGGGAAAGCAATCACGCCTACTGGATGCGCAACATCCGGCAGTTTCTCGGCAGGGTCAGGATCAGGAAAAAAGAGGCCAGCCTGATCCGCGGTATCTGCAGAAAGTTTCTTTGGTATGCGGACAACAGGATGCAGGCAGTGCCAGAGGCAGACCAGGAGAGCTCAGAAGCCGGCTAACGGACAGCCCTTGCAGGCAGGCCTGCTCTTTCTGCAGAACTCCTTGCCCAACCGGACCAGAAGGGCATGGAACTCGTTGAACAGGGACACATCCTCCGGCAGGTTGTCCATGAACAGCTCCTGGACTTCCGTATAACCATAATCTTCCGGCACAATATCGTGACGGCAGAGAATGCGGTGAGTGTAGGCATCTACAACGAAGATCGGTTGTTCGGCGGCATACAGGATGATCGAATCAGCGGTCTCCGGACCAATGCCGTTCACTGACAGGAGTTCCCGGCGGAGATCAGGCAGGGGCCGAGCAAGAAAGCCTTCCAGGTCACCTCCATACTTACCGTTGATGAGCTGCAAAAGGTTCTGCAGGCGACCAGCCTTGATGTTGTAGTATCCCGAAGGCCGGATATACTCGGCCAGCAGACCGACAGGAAGGGACGACATCGCTTCCAGGGTCAGCCTGCCGGCCCGCTTGAGATTGTCGATGGCCTTTTCCACGTTCTGCCAATTGGTATTCTGGGTGAGAACCGCGCCCACCATGATCTCGAACGGACTCTCTCCCGGCCACCAGTGCTGGGGCCCGAACCGGTCCAGAAGCACTTGGTAGAGAGCTTCCAGCCGCTCGGCAGTACTCATCATGGTCCCCGATCGCCCAGACAGATTCCAATCTCCCGGGCAGTCAGCACCTTGTCGCTGTTCAAATCCACCTTTTTCCGGCAGCAGACCGCATCGGCCAAGGGGACAGCACTCATTTCCGGCGGAGTCCAGGCCACCATCTGATCGAAGTTTCCTGCCTCAGCCAGACGAACGGCGGCGGCACCGAACCGGATGGCAAGCAACCGGTCGAAGGTGGTAGGAGACCCGCCCCGCTGCAGGTGCCCCAGGACCAGGGAACGGGTATCCTTTTCCAGCCGGTTCCGGATCTCGTTGGCCACCCACTCGCCGATACCGCCCAGGACCACCTCGGACCGGCCGATCTCTCCCCTACCCCTGCTGATGATCTCACCATCTTCCGACCTGGCTCCCTCGGCCACCACCACGATGGAGTAATGTTTGTCGTGAAGCTCGTTGTCGGTGATCTTTTCACAAACCGCGTCGATCTGGAAAGGAATCTCTGGGATGAGTATTGCGTCTGCTCCACCGGAAATTCCAGAGTAGAGAGCGATCCAGCCCGACTCCCGTCCCATGACCTCCACCACCATGACCCGGTCGTGAGACTTGGCCGTGGAATGCAGCTTGTCCAGGGCCTCGGTGGCGGTGGCCACGGCTGTATCAAAACCAAAGGTCCGGTCTGTCGCCTCCAGATCATTGTCGATGGTCTTGGGCACACCGATCACCGGCATCCCCTTTTCCGCAAAGCGGTGGGCGATCTCCAGGCTGCCGTCTCCCCCCACGGCGATATGGCAGTAAAACCCCATCCGCTTGAAATTCTTCATGATCCGATCAGAAACATCGACGATCTTGGTCTCTCCGGCCAGATTTTCCACCGGCATGGCAAAGGGATCCCCCTTGTTGGTCGATCCCAGGATGGTACCACCGATGGGCGTGATCCCCTCCACATCTTTTGGAGTGAGACGGATCAGGTCGTCAGCCGGATCAAGCAGTCCCCTGTATCCTGACCGGCTGCCGTACACTTCCCATCCCCGCCGGTGGGCAGCCTTGACCACGGCAAAGATTACGGCATTCAGCCCCGGCGCATCACCGCCGCCCGTAGATATAACAATCTTTCGCATGGTAAACGTCCTGCAGACGCCTCGATAGAATTTTCGCCACTCTGAAAAAATGCCCCCAGAGACGGAGGCCCAAAAGTGTCCTCATATTTTTCCTATTCTAAGGGACCAGCAGTGATTAAGCAACTTTTTTTTTTATAATCATATGTTACGTTGCTCATCTCTCATTGCAGGCCAAGTTGTCCTGATAATCCCTATCGATTCCATTTAATCCTGCATTGACTTCTGAAAAAATCTACCTTACTTTACCATAAGTACAAATAACAAAATACACTATCACTCCATGCGGTGGAGTGCTGATAATTTATCAAGATCAGGAGGATATCATGTTAGAAGTGACAGGTTCCGCTGTCGAGAATCTCAAGAATTATCTCGCGCAGAACAACATCGACTCCGCTGTCCGGATCGCTCTGATGCAGGGTGGCTGAGCCGGGCCCTCGCTGGGCTTGGCTCTGGACGAGCCGAAAGAGAATGACAGGATCTTCGAAGAGGATGACCTGACTTTTCTGGTTGAACAGGGATTGCTGACCACCTGTGGTGCCATCAAGGTCGACTTCATCGAGGCCGGATACCGGTCCGGATTCTCCATCACCTCGACCAACCCGGTGGGAGGCGGTGGATGCAGCTCCGGTTCCTGCAGCTCCGGTTCCTGCAGTTACTGATCCTTCGATTGGCCTGTCGGAAATCGCGGCCCCTGTCCTTTGGGACAGGGGCCTTTTTATTTTGTTATTTCATATTATTCTGGATATTTCCTCCCGCCAAAATCTTGACACCTGCCCATTCGTCCTTATTCTTTATCACACACGACGAATACCATGCAGTCTGAACATCCTGCCGGCAACATGATTGCACGGCAGACAAGGAGGAATTATGCAACTCGATAAATTTACTTTAAAATCTCAAGAAGCTATCCAGGCGGCCCACAATCTGGCTCAGAGTCGGGGAAACCAGGAGCTGAAACCCGAACACCTGCTCAAGGCGATCCTGGAACAGCCGGAAGGCGTGGTGGTGCCTGTTCTCCAGAAAATGGGAGTCGATCCCAGCCGGGTGCTGGCCGAAACCAACCAGCTCATCGAAAAACTCCCCCAGGTCTCGGGGGCCGGAGCCGGGCAGATCTACCCCTCCCAGGCTTTCCGCAGCCTCCTGGATCAGGCATTCAAGACAGCCACCTCCATGCAGGATGAATATGTCAGCCAGGAACACCTTTTCCTGGCCATGCTGGCTGATACCACGCTGGAGGTGACGGCCATGCTGACCAGGATGGGTGTCAGCAGCGACACCTTTTTGCAGGCCCTCACCACCGTGAGAGGCAATCAGCGGGTGACAGATCCCTATCCCGAGGAAAAGTACCAGGCCCTGGAAAAGTACGCCCGGAACCTCACCGATGTGGCCCGCCAGGGCAAGCTGGATCCGGTAATTGGCCGGGACGAGGAGATCCGGCGCATCATCCAGGTGTTGTCCAGGCGGACAAAAAACAACCCGGTGCTCATCGGCGAGCCCGGTGTGGGCAAAACCGCCATCGTGGAAGGGCTGGCCCAGCGAATCGTCAACGGCGATGTACCGGCCACCCTGGAAGGGAAGCAGGTCATTGCCCTGGATCTCGGGGCACTGGTCGCCGGGGCCAAGTACCGGGGTGAATTCGAGGACCGTCTCAAGGCGGTCCTGAAGGAAGTGGAGAAACGGGCTGGAGAGATCATTCTCTTCATCGACGAGATCCACACGCTGGTTGGAGCAGGCGCGGCCGAGGGCTCCATGGATGCTTCCAACATGCTCAAACCGGCCCTGGCAAGAGGTGAACTGCACTGCGTTGGGGCCACCACCCTGGACGAGTACAGAAAGTATATCGAAAAGGACGCTGCCCTGGAACGGCGTTTCCAGCCGGTCCTGGTCCAGGAACCCAGCGAGGAGGATACCATAGCCATTCTCCGGGGAATCAAGGAGAAATACGAGGTGCACCATGGTGTCCGCATCCAGGATTCCGCCACAGTGGCTGCGGTCACCCTCTCCAACCGCTACATCACGGACCGTTTCCTGCCGGACAAGGCCATTGATCTCATCGACGAGGCAGCTTCCCGATTGCGGATAGAGATCGACTCCATGCCCACGGAGATCGATGCCCTGGATCGGAAACGGATCAAGCTGGAAATCGAACAGGAAGCCCTGAAAAAGGAAAAGGACGAGGCGTCCAGAGAGCGCCTGGAGAAACTGAAAAAAGAGCTGGCCGAGCTCAACGACCGGCTGAATGCGATGAAGGGGCAGTGGCAGCTCGAAAAGGACGTGATCCAGCGAATCCGCCAGATCAAGAGTGAGATCGACGAGGCCCACATGGAAGAACAGCGGGCTGAACGGGCTGGTGACCTGAGCAAGGTGGCTGAAATTCGCTACGGCAAGATCGTCAACCTGGAAAAGGAGCTTGAGGAGCAGAACAGGAAACTGGCCGAGATCCAGTCGCAGCACCAGATGCTCAAGGAAGAGGTCTCGGCCGAAGACGTGGCCGCAGTGGTCGCCAAATGGACTGGTATTCCTGTAGACAAGCTCCTGGAAGGCGAAAAGGAAAAACTGGTCCACGCCGAAGAGGAACTGGCCAAACGTGTTATCGGCCAGAAAGAAGCCATTCAGGCAGTGGCCAACGCTGTCCGCCGGGCCAGGGCCGGCTTGCAGGATCCTGACCGCCCCCTGGGCTCGTTCATCTTCCTCGGCCCGACCGGTGTCGGCAAAACAGAACTGGCGCGCAGCCTGGCCGACTTTCTCTTCGACTCGGAACACGCCATGATCCGCATCGACATGTCCGAATACATGGAAAAGCACTCTGTAGCACGGCTGATCGGTGCGCCTCCCGGCTATGTGGGCTACGACGAAGGCGGTATGCTTACCGAGGCCGTGCGGAGACGGCCCTACTCGGTCATCCTGCTGGATGAAATCGAAAAGGCCCATCCAGACGTCTTCAACGTCCTGCTCCAGGTCCTGGACGACGGGCGGATGACGGACGGCAAGGGACGGACGGTGGATTTCAAGAACACCATCCTGATCATGACTTCCAACCTGGGCAGCCATATCATCATGGAACTGGCCCAAAGCGATCCGGAAGAGATGCGTCGGCAAATCGATGAACTGCTCCACCGTCAGTTCAAGCCGGAGTTTCTCAACAGGGTGGATGAAATCATCACCTTCCACGGCCTGAGCCGGGAGGATCTCAAACAGATCGTGGACATTCAGATCGGACGGATGGCCAGAAGGCTGGCCGAGAGAAAGTTCACCGTCGAACTGACCGAAGAGGCGAAACTCTTCCTGGTCGAGACCGGATACGATCCCAACTTCGGCGCCCGGCCTCTCAAACGCGCCATCCAGCGTTACATCGAGGATCCACTTGCTCTGGAAATCCTGGAGGGCAACTTCCGGGAGGGTGACACCATTCTCATAGACCGGGCCCTGGATAACAATCGGCTGGTTTTCAGAAAGAAATGAGATGAAACCGGCGGCAGGATCCATCGATCGACCATCCATCCCCTTCCGTTTCCACGGAAGGGGATTTTTTCTTTGCCTTTTCCATTTTTTCTGTCAAAATGATTGATATTAGTTCTCAAAATCGATGGCATGGTGACTGGAATCTGCCCAGGGGTCGCCATAATGCCGGAGTACCGGCCTGCCGCAGCGGTTCCAGATCACTCCAGGCAGAACAAGCGGAAAAATGCCCTATCTTTTCGTCATTGACGGCATAAAAAACGAGTACCGGATCCTGGAGCTCAAGGAAATCCTCAACATCGGCCGTGACGCTGTCAACGATCTTGTTCTGGACTCTCCCGATGTCTCCAGGCTCCACGGTTCCATACTCCGGGAAGAAGACGGGGCGTTTGTACTGGTTGACCAGAACAGTACAAACGGCATTGAAGTGAATGGCTGCAGGGCCACCCAGCACCGGCTTCAGCACGGAGACACATTTTCGATCTCCACCTTTTCCTTTACCTATTTGAATACCAAGCCCAGATTGCCTGGTGTAGAGGTGGAAACTGCCGCTTATTTGACGCCGGAAGACACTGATGCTACCGTTTTTCTAGACAGAGAGGCCTTCTGGAAAAAACTTCCGCAGACCGAAAAGACAGAACCCGAGAACCCGCCTCAGGGAGGCAAACTGCTCCGTATGGTACGCCAGAACAACAACATCTCCATTCGTGAGGCATCCAGCCGGACCAGAATATCGCTAACCAACCTGAAAGCCATCGAGGCGGAGGATTTCGCCAATCTGCCGATAGACACCTTTCTCAGACCCTATCTCGTCACCTATGCGGAATTTCTGGGTCTCGACGGGAGCAAGGTAGCAAGAGAGTACCTGCAAAAACGGGATCAACAAATTGCAAACGGCAAGCTTTCTCCGCGCAAAAATGTTTCAACGGGCAGCGTCATCTCCATGGAAAGGGGAAGTTTCCTGTCCAGGCTGCGGGTAACTTTGGTCTTTTTTCTCGCCTTTGTTGCCGGTTTCCTCCTTTTCTCCTTTCAACTCCACCTGTGAAACCAGCCAGAAAGAGAGCTACTGACCAGCGACCATGACCTTTGCCGAACCAGTCCTGAAGACGGTTCGCATTTCGTCCGGAGTTCTGGCCGCTTTTCTGGTTGCAGAGGAGTTTTCTGGAATTTATACTGAAACTATACATCCAACAACAAGCGCCCCGGTGCAGCGCTTTCCCGGACTATCAGGTGACGACATCCATGTACACTATCGCCCTTTTTGAAAATGATCCGGCCATGCTCGAAACTCTGGTTGAAATCATCAACCAGGAGCATGAGGATATGAATATACTTCAGGCCAGAACCGGCTCGGCAGCCCTTTATCTCTTGGCCCTGCGCCACATTGACCTGGTGATCTGCGAACAGACACTTCCCGATATGGAAGAGATGGAGATCCTGACTGTGCTGGCTGATCAATTTCCGGATATTCCCAGCATCGCCCTAGTCGACTCCGGAGAAAAGGACGGGAAACAGGCTCTGGAATCAGGTGCTTCCAAGTTTCACGAAAAACCGGTCACGGCCAAAAAACTGCTCAAACAGATCGGAGATCTTCTCCGTCTCGGAGGCTATGATGAGCGCCTTGAAGACGAACAGGACGGGGGAAGCAACGATCTGACAGCCGACGACTACGACAGCAAGATCACCGGGCTTGCCCTTCACTCCTTTCTCCAGATGTTGGAAAGCGAGGAAAAGACCTGCACCCTCAGGATCTGCAGCACCAACAAGATCGGCCTGCTGTATCTCCAGGACGGCCAGCTCATGGCGGCTGAAACAGGTAAGCTGCGCAAGGAAGAGGCGGTCTACGAGATGATCTGCTGGGATAATCCGTCCATTGAAATCAAATACTCCAATCCCAGGAAGGAGCAAGAGATCACTAAGCCGCTCATGTCCATCCTCATGGAAAGTTTCCGTCTCAAGGATGAGCGGGAGGCCAGAAAAAAACCGGACTCGCTCCGAAAAAAAGCCAGAAAACTTAAAAGGATGTCCACCCTGGGCCGCCGAATCTCTCTGGATATAGGCGCCAAGCTGACCATGGGCCTTGAAGGGATCAAATCGCCCATGGAAAGCATCATGGTCGGCATGATACCGGACAAACTGCTCATCGTCACCACCCCATCCCACCTGATGGTCATAGAACACAAGGTGACGCCTGGGACCAAGTTTCTCGTCAAATTCCTGAATACCGGCAATCTCTACTTCTTCAAAAGCCAGCTCATTTGTGCAGTGGATGAACCCCAGAAACTGCTCTTTCTCTCCTACCCGCCTCTCATTCATTATCAGGAACTGCGGAACAGCAAACGGGCCGTTACCTTCATTCTTTGCACGATATTCTGCGGCGAGGGACGCATCTATCATGGCGCCATCATCGATCTGAGCCGGACCGGTGCCCTGTGCCAGGTCAAAAGTACAGAGCCGGAACCCTTTCCCCGCATTCAGATAGACGACATGATCACCGTGCGTTGCCTGCTCCCCAATGTCAAAGAAGAAATCGACTTTTCGGCCCAGGTGAAGAACATGAGAAAAAATCGATATGATGCCAAAATCGGGGTCGAATTCAAGATCGAAGACCAGAAACTCCAGCATCTGCTTGACGAGTACCTGGCCTCGGTTGAACCCATAGACGCCCCATGAGAAACGGAGTTTTCATTTCACCGGTCTAAGGTAGCTTTGTTCATACGCTCGGTGAAAACGGCCTGGATCACTGGTCGTTTTTTTGTTTTCCCGTTGCAAATTCTACAATTTTTCTATTCAATAGATACAGGTTAGGACTGATCACCATCCTGCCGGCTAATATCATCCGACCAACCTGATCCGCAGAACCCTGTCGCGAGGACCGGTTTATGTACCAGCCACTCTTACCCACGATCAAGCCCCTGGTTTTTGAAGGGAAAAGCGGTATCCTCTACGTGAACCACAAGTACAATGACACAGCCCGGCTCTTTCTGAAGGAAGGGATCATCGAACAGGTGGAGACCAATACCCTGAGTGGCGGACAGGCGGCTGCCGCCTGTGCCCGCTGGGTTTCCATCAAGACGACCTTTGCCGAGGGCGAAGAGGGAATCTATGATGCTGACCAGGGGATCGATACCAATACCTTTCTGGCCTATCTGGAGAAGGCGGCCAACAATATCAAGGTCATAAAGAAATATATTCCAGACGATCAGGCCATCGTCGCGATCGATTCCGAGCAACTGCACGCTGCAGGCCAGCTGAACACCGACGACCTGAAGACGGCGATCCTGTTCGATGGCCAAAAGACCATCGAAGAAATTTTCCAGCAGGTGCAGCAGCCGGAAATCGTCTTCCTGACCCATATCTGCCGACTGATCATTGCCGGTGCCGCCACCCTGGTACCTGCAAAAAACGTCATCCCGGAAGAAGAACGGACCCGATTTCTCCAGGAACTGGAGGACAAGCTCACTGACCTCATCGGTCCAGCCGGACCGATACTAATCGAGGATGGTTTCAAGGCCATCGGCTCTGAGCCCGCCCGCCTCTCCAGGGAAGAAATACCCGCGCTGCTCTCCGAGGTGGGCAAACTGCTCGACCCACGGGAACGCGACGAGCTGGCCGGATTCGGCAGGGAATACCGGCAGCAAACCTAACCGTTCATGGCCCTCTTGTTTTTAGCCAGATTTTTGATGAAAAATTCTATGAGTTCGGCCTGTGGAGGCTCATCGAAGGCCCGTTCAAAGGCCTTGTGAAACTGAAGCACCGTCTTGACCAGCCCGTTGGCCACAGTCCTGGTGAACTCTATCTTTGCCTGGTCAACCGGTGACTCTTCCTTCCGTTGCCGGATATTCCGCATATTTCCCCGGATGGCACCAAGAAAGTACCGGGTGAGTTCTTCCGAAGGCGATTCGCCAAACTTCCTGTTGAATGCTTCCCTGAAACTCAGGACCGTTGGCCTGGGGCCGCGGGCTATTTCATCGGCAAATTGTTGATGAATGTCTTTCCGTTTACTGGCGTCTGCCTTTTCTCTTTCTGCCAGCAACTCCTTGAAATAGGAAACCAGTTCCTGGTCAGGCATATGACCGAACTCATCCAGGATCTCCTCTTGCAAACGGTCCAGGGTCGGTGAAGGGGATGCGGCGATGGAGCGGGCAATGGACCGCTTGATGCTCCGGAACTCCTTTTCCCTGGCCCTGAGCTTTCTGTCCTCCATCAGCTGGTTGAAATAACTGATAAGTTCCGGCTCTGGTTGATGGCCGAACTCCTCGAGGATTTCTTCCTCCAGCGCTGCAAGGGTGGGCGCCTTGCGGTTTACGATGGAACGGGCAATAGACGTTTTGATATCCCAGAAATTCTTTTCCTGCTCCAGCTTCTGCTTGGCCGCCAGGAGTTCACTGTAATATTCGGTTAGTCTCTTGTCTGGAGCCTGACCGAATTCCTCGAATATCTCCTCTTCAAGTCGGGCAAGGGAAGGCTCGGAACTGTTGACAATGGCTCTGGCGATGGCAGCCTTGATATCCCAGAACCTGTCCTGCTGCGCAAGATGCACCGGCATGATCTCCTCTGGATCAGCGTCTGCGCTTCATCAGGATGGTCATGGACCTCCGTAACCGTTCGATGGACTCTGCCAGCAACCGGATCTCATCCTTCGTGTCCACCGAGATGGTTTCCGACAGTTTACCCTTGCTCATGGCATGGGTCATCTCGGTGAGATAGACGAGAGGGGTTGTGATGGAGTTGGCCAGGTAAACAGCTACTCCAATGGTCACCAGAAAAACGGTTCCGGCTATAAGCAAAAAGATATTTCTAAATTTCACCACTGAGCTGAAGACGATTCTGCTGGGTATGACATCCACCACGTTACCCAGCAGCCTGGTCTGCTGCTGATCGAGAAAGACCGGTGAAGCGGCGATGATATGGTCTGCCTGCGAAACTAGGGTCTGCCCGCGGGAAGCGATAATCTGATCGGCAATCCCTGGGTAATCGGCCCGGAAGCTTGCTCCGCTGTCCAGGTTGTTCGCACCGCCCCAGGCCTTTCCAGGGCTTGGATGAAAGTAGAAGAATCCGTCAGGATCGATAAAGGTTATCATCTCTTCCTCTGTATTTGCCCTGCGGACAAACTCCAGGAACATCCTGGCATTGACATTCAGAATGACAATCCCTCTAAACTGGCCCTCTTTATTGTAGAGCGGTGTCGCATACCGGATAACAGGCCGCAACGGTCTTTCGATCCGCCCATGCTCCCGGTTCAGGTCCAGTGGTGAAATCATCAGCTCGCCGGCTGCAAGCTTGGCTGTATCGGCAAAGTAATAACGGCTCTTCTTGTTTTGCAGTTTCTCCCTGGGAATAACCCTGCTGGTGGTAGCCGGTCTGTCCACGCGGACCACCTCCATACCGTTGTCGTCCAGATAACGGATTTGCAGATAGAGCTTCTTGTTGGTGGAAAAGGCCAGGAAGTCGTTTTCCAATCGTCTCCTGACGCTGTCGAACCGCTGTCCCGCCTGAGGAGGTGTATTGATCAGCTCCTCCATGGTCGCCGAGCCGGCCAGGTAAAACAGATCATTGGCAATGTCATGGAGAAGATTCTGGATCTGCGACGAGACCAGCGAGACCTTGCCGTCCAGTTTGCTGATACTGGATTCTTTCAGAGAACCGGTGATGCTCATCACCCCGTACACTCCCAAGGCGATGAGAGGTATCAGGGCGACGAATACGAACGAGACAAGCAATTTATTTCTTATCCTGGTCATGCGGGTTCTCCTTTGTTTCCATCTGTCAGCCTGGTTATCCGGTACCGGTTCCGTAGCAACCCGCAGAACCGGTACTTATAAAAAGGATATACCCTGGTCTGGAGAATATCCAGGAAAAATATCTACTGATTGCTGTTCCCTGGCAGCCTCTGGAACTCGGCGATCCCCGTCTGGTCAGCATCGGGCTCTGTCAGATTATTATTCATACGAATCTGATTGATATTTTGTTTGAATCAACGATTAGGTTTTCATTTTGTCAAGCATAAAAGAATTTTTTTTCGGCTTTCACTAACTACATATCTAGAAAAATAAAAACTTCTATTTCAGAAGGTTAAATATAAATATCAGTGTTGTTGATCTTTGTATCAATTATTTTAAATTTGCTTTATTTTGTGCCACCATGTAGCTTTACAACTCCAGTTACAGTTAACCGGCAAGGAGGAAAGAGTTTCATGACCGACAGACCTGTACATCATACGGGGTATCACCAGTTGGCTGCCCAGCCCGATCCGGAGCTGGTTGCCGATGGCTTTGTCCTCTCCATCTTTCTTCTTCTGGGAATCATCTTTGCCCTGGCCCCCCTTGTTGCCTGCCGTCTGCTGGCACCCAGGAGCAGGAACCCGCAGATCGGCACGATCTACGAATGCGGCATGGTGGCCTTCGGCCAGGCCACTTCGGCCCGCTTCGGCGTTTTTTACTATCTCTACGCCCTGATCTTCATCGTCTTCGAGGTGGATGTCCTCTACCTGTTTCCCATCGCCCGGATCTACAGACAGGGCGTTGGATTGGCAGGTTTTCTGGAGATGCTCATTTTTGTCTGCATTCTATTCATGGCCATTGTCTATGCCTGGAAAAAAGGAGTCTGGATATGGGAACGGGAAGCACTCTCCCTCCGGTAGTTCATTTCGGCTGCCTGGAGCAGATTTTCAACCTGGCAAGGGCCAACTCGCTCTGGCCCCTCACTTTCGGCCTGGCCTGCTGTGCCATCGAGATGATGTCGGCCGCCGGCCCCCGTTTCGATCTCGACCGGTTCGGAGCCGGCGTCTTCCGGGCCACCCCCAGGCAGGCCGACGTCATGATCGTGGCCGGTACAGTTACCGCCAAGATGGCCCCCACGGTGGTGCGTCTCTACAACCAGATGCCGGCCCCGAAGTGGGTTATCGCCATGGGCAACTGCGCCATTTCCGGCGGACCGTTCAAACTGGACTTCAACTACAATGTCATCGAGGGCGTGGAGCGGCTCATTCCGGTGGATGTCCATGTTCCCGGTTGTCCGCCCCGACCGGAAGCCCTGGTAGAGGCCTTTCTCAAACTGGAGGAGAAACTGACCTCGGACCGCAGGTTTCCGCACCCCCCGGAAATCCCGAGGAGGTCATGATATGCAAGGCTCAAACCGTCTCGAAAAGGCCCTGGCCGAAGCCGGCATCGAGTATCGGCCAACAGAATTTCCCAACACCGGGCTCCACTGCTCCCTGAGCCTCGGTCCCGATCTTGTCCGTCCCCTGGCGACTGCTTTGCGATCCAATGGCTTTTTCATCGAAACCGTAACAGCCGTGGACCTTCTCCAGGAGAACCGCTTCGAAGGAATCTATCTCTTCAATCACTATGATGATCCACTGCGGTTGCTGGTCCGCGTTCCCGTGGAGCGGAGCAGGCCGGTGCTCCCCTCCATCGGCGGGATTTTCCCAGGCGCTGTCTGGCATGAACGCGAAACCGCCGAGATGTTCGGCATCACCTTTCAGGATTGCCCGGACAGCCGCAACCTGCTGTTGCCCGAAGACGCCGACTATCACCCTCTGCGCAAGGACTTCACAGGACGATCATGAGTATGGCCGCGCCCCTGACATACACTCTGGAAAAACGGGACAACGACAACTTCACTCTCAACCTGGGGCCCCAGCATCCCGGCACCCATGGTGTCCTGCGGGTGGTCCTGCAGATGGACGGCGAGTACATCCTGCATGCCGATCCCGTGCTCGGTTACGGCCACCGCATGCAGGAAAAAATTGCCGAGAACATGACCTACCTGCAATGTCTCCCCTATGTCTGTCGGATGGATTACCTGGGAGCCATGTCCTACAACCTGGCCTGGGTCTGCGCCGTGGAACGGCTCTGCGGTTTCGAGGTGCCGGAGCGGGCCGAGCATATCCGGGTCATTGCCACCGAACTCAACCGCATGGCCAGTCATCTGCTCTGGTGGGGAGCCTACCTCCTCGACCTGGGCGCCTTCACCCCGTTTCTCCAGGCGTTCACCGACCGCGAGCAGATCCTGGATATCCTGGAATACCTGACCGGATCCCGCCTGACCTACTGTTATTTCCGGTTCGGCGGCCTGCCTGACGAAGTGGACGATGTCTTTCTGGAGCGGACCATGAGCTTTGTGAACGGCTTCCGCAAGCGGCTGAAGAACTATCACGACCTGGTGACCGGCAATGTCATCTTTCACCACCGCTCCAAGGACGTGGGCGTGATTCTTCCATTCGATGCCGCCGCTTACGGCCTGACCGGTCCGATCCTCAGGGGATCGGGATTTGCCTATGATGTCCGCAAGCAGGAACCATACGCCGCTTACGAACGCTTCGACTTCATCGTGCCTACGGAAACCTCGGGTGACTGTCTGGCCAGGTACAACGTCCGCATGGAAGAGTTTGTCCAGTCCATGAACATCATCGAGCAGGCAGTCAACACCATCCCCGAAGGACCGGTGCGGTCAAAGGTTCCAAAAACCATCAAACCGCCCCGGGGCGAGGTGGCCATGGCCGTGGAGACGCCACGGGGCGAACTGGTGATCTATATTGTCAGTGACGGCAGCAAGAAGCCCTACCGGGTCAAGTTCAGGGTGCCCTCGTTCGCCAACCTGTCTGTCTTCGCCAGGCTGGCCAGGGGACAGTTGCTCGCCGATGCCCTGGCCATCCTGGGCAGTCTGGACATGGTGATTCCGGAGGTGGACCGATGAGTATCACGCCTCTTCATCTGCTGATCTACCTGGCCGGCATCAGCGCCCTGGTTGGACTGAATGCCGTCATCCTTGTCTGGCTGGAGCGGAAGGTGGCCGGTCACATGCAATTCCGGTACGGCCCCATGGAGGTTGGGCCGCACGGCCTGCTCCAGACCCTGGCCGACGGCATCAAGCTGGTCTCCAAACAGCTTCTGGTGCCGAATCAGGCAGACAAGCCTCTCTTCCTCATGGCTCCCATCGTCAGCCTGGTTCCCATTTTCGTGGCCATGATGCCTCTGCCGCTGGGCGAAACGGTGCAGGCCTGGGAACTGAACATCGGCCTATTGCTGATCATCGCCCTGGGACTGCTCAACACACTGGGTATTCTCCTGGCCGGCTGGGGCTCCAACAACAAGTACGCGCTCCTTGGCGGCTCCAGGGCGGTAGCCCAGATCCTGGCCTACAAGATTCCGCTCCTGCTCTGTATCCTCACCATTATCATGATGGCCGGCTCCTTCAGCCTGCGGGATATCGCCCTGGCCCAGGAAGACGGCTGGTATGTCCTGTACCAGCCCTTGCTCTTCATCATCTATATCGTGGCCATCACCCTGGAGACCAACCGCAGTCCTTTTGACTTCTCCGAGGCGGAAAGCGAGCTGGTGGCCGGATTTCACACCGAGTATTCCGGCATGGGATTTTCCCTCTTCTTCCTGGCCGAGTATTCCTACATGTTCATTGCCAGTGCCCTGGCCTCGATCCTCTTCCTGGGTGGCTGGCAGGGACCGCTGCTGCCCGGCCCGGTCTGGTCGCTGATCAAGCTCTACGCGATCATCTTCCTGCTCATGTGGTTCCGCTGGACCTTTCCCAGGTTGCGCATCGACCAGATGCTCTCCTTTGGCTGGAAGATCCTTCTGCCGGTCACCCTGCTTAACTTCCTCGTCACCGCTGGAGTTCTGGCCCTATGATCGAATGCTGCTACATCAAGGACATCATCAGAGGATTCGCCAGCCTGCTCGTCGGCATGCGGGTCACCATGCAGAACATGCTTTCCAGGCCGCATACCGTGCAATGGCCGAGGGAGGAGGCACCCCTGCCGCCCCGTTTCCGCGGACACATCACCGTGCTGCCCGACGAGATGACACGCTATCCCAAATGCTTTGCCTGCGGAACCTGCGCCCGCAACTGCCCATCGGGCTGCATCACGGTGAGCGGCAAAAAGCCGGCAGGAGCCAGAAAAAAGGTGGCAAACTCCTTTTTCCTCGATTTCACCAGGTGCAGCCTCTGCGGTATCTGTGTGGAAAGCTGCCCTGTCGGTGCCCTGGATTTCTCGCGCCACTATGCCCTGGCCGACTTCGATGGCCGGAAATTCCAAGAGATGGATCTACTTCAGGACCTGGTTTCGCCATTCTGAATGGTAGACAAGGAGGCTCCATGTTCGAAACCTTTGTGTACAGCGTCTATTACCTCTCTTTCGGGATGATCCTGCTGCTGGTCATCGGCGGTGCCCTGCTGGCCGTGACAGCCAGGAGCCTGGTCTACTGTTTCTTCGGCCTTGTCGGCTCCCTGCTGGGAGTGGCAGGACTTTACTACAACCTGGGAAGTCCCCTGGTAGCGGTCATGCAGGTCATGATCTACATCGGAGCGGTCTGCGTGGCCATCGCCTTCGGCCTTTCCCTGACCCGAAAGGCAGGAGAGGAGGGAGCCCGTCCCCTGGACATCAGGGTGGCACTGCCAGGTATCCTGGTGGTCGCCATGCTGGGCGCGACCCTGAAAGGCCTGGATGGCAGGCACATCGTCTCCTCTGCCCACAAGATCGACGAAGGCCGGATCGGCTGGATGCTCCTGAAAGAATACCTGCTGCCCTTTGAAATCATCTCCATTCTGCTCACGGTGGCCGTCATCGGTGCGGTCACCATCGCCCTGATCAAGCGGAGGATCTGATGCAGTTTCTCGCAACCCTGCCCAACAACCTGCTGGTTTACGTGGTCACCGCCCATGCCCTTTTTGCCATCGGCCTGTACGGTATGCTCTTCCGCCGGACCCTGATCGGTTTTCTCATCTCCCTTGAACTGCTTCTCCAGGGAGTAGGGATCAACATCATGGCCTTTGGCACCTATCTTACGCCCGATCCCATCCAGGCGAGGATCACCACCCTGTTCATCATCGGTATCGCTGCGGCCGAGGCCGCCGTCTTCTTGGGTATCGCGGTGGCTGTCTTCCGTAACTACCAGACCATTGCTGTGGACCGGCTGATCAAACTCAAGGGATGATCCATGGCTGAACAGACCACGTATTCCATAATCCCGGTCCTGATCGTCGCCGTTTCCCTGGTCGGTGCCGGGCTGATCATGCGTTACCGCAACGATCCTGACCGACGGGAGGCGGTTTCGGTGATCAGCGGTATCATCAAGTTCGTCCTGGTCTTGTCTCTCTTGCCGCCGATCCTGCGCGGCGAGGTGATCAGGATCCAGCTTGTCGAGATCCTGCCCGGCCTGGCACTGGTCTTTCGGGTGGATGGCTTTTCCATGGTATTCGCCTGCATCTCCTCCTTCCTCTGGATCCTGACCTCGTTCTATTCAATCGGCTACATGCGGGGCCTGAACGAGCATGCCCAGACCCGGTACTACACCTGCTTCGCCCTCACCCTTTCCGCCGCCCTGGGCGTGGCCCTGTCCGGTTCACTCTTCACCATGTACCTGTTCTACGAGCTGGTTTCCATCTTCACCTATCCGCTGGTCATGCATCATGAAGATGGCGAGGCAAAATGGGGAGCGAACAAGTATCTCGTCTATCTGATGGGTACGGGCAAGCTCTTTCTTCTTGCTGCCCTGGTTCTCACCTATGTTCTGGCAGGTGATCTGAACTTCGGGCCCGCATCCATTCTGCCCCCTGATGCCAACCCGGTCCTGCTGATCGTCATCTTTATTCTCTTCATCGCCGGCATAGCCAAATCCGGCCTGATTCCACTCCACTCCTGGCTGCCGTCCGCCATGGTGGCACCGACGCCGGTTTCCGCCCTGCTGCATGCGGTGGCCGTGGTCAAGGTAGGGGTCTTTTGTGTAGCCAGGGTGATCTTCAATGTCTTTGGCCCGGAGCTGATGCAACAGCTCGGCCTTGTCCTGCCCACGGCCTTTTTCTTTTCCGCTACCATCCTGCTGGCATCCATGATCGCTCTCACCCATGACAATCTCAAGGCGCGCCTGGCATATTCCACAGTCAGCCAGCTGGCCTACATCACCCTGGGGTTCGCCCTGGTCTCGGTGAACTCCATGACCGGCGGCGCCATCCACATAGCCAATCACGCCTTTTCCAAGATCACCCTGTTCTACTGCGCCGGGGCCATCTTTGTGGTCAGCGGAAAAAAATACATCTCCGAACTCTCCGGGATCGGCCGCCGGATGCCGGTGACCATGGCCGCCTTTGCCGTTGGCGCCTTTTCCATGATCGGCATCCCGGGAACAGCCGGGTTCATCACCAAGTGGTTCCTGGGCCTCGGCTGCCTGGACAATCACTCGCTCCTGCTCCTGACCATCATTCTCACCAGTTCTCTGCTCAACGGGGCCTACTTTCTGCCCATCGTCTACCGGGCCTTTTTCCTGCCCCTTGCAGCCGGAGACGAACACTTGCGGGAGGCGCCGCTGACCATGGTCGTGCCCATCGGCATCACAGCCGGGCTCACCATCCTGTTCGGCCTTTTTCCGCAACCATTTCTCCGACTCATCGGCGAGGTACTCTCATGATCGTTCGCCTGCTTACCTGGATGCGGAACCATTACCCCTGGATCAGGAGATCCTTTCTGGTCATCCTGGCTCTGCTGGTCATCGGTGATCTGTTCGTGCCCAGACACCATCCCCATTTTCTGGGAGACGAGATTCCCGGTTTCTGGGCCCTCTTCGGCCTGCTCGCCTGTATGCTGATCATCGTCTTCTCCAAATGGCTGGGCCATGCCTGGCTGTTCAGGCCCGAAACCTATTATGAACGCAAGGAGGATGACCGATGAACACGGCCCTGTTCCTGCATCCCGGCCTGCTGTTCTTTCTCGGCCTGCCTTTTGTCCCCGTCCTGCGCGGAGTCTGGCGTCAAACACTGGTCTTGCTCCTGCCGTTGCTGGCCTTTACCCTGGTTCTGGGCCTGCAGCCCGGCACTTATGGCGTCATGGACGTGCATGGTCTCAGGCTGACCTTTGGCCGGGTGGACCGGCTGGCCCTCGTCTTTGCCCATGTTTTCACCCTGATGAGCTGCATCGGCGCCATCTACGGCCTGCATCTCAGGGATCCCTGGCAGCAGGCCGCCGCAATGGGCTATGTGGGCTCGGCCCTGGGATGCGTGTTTGCCGGCGACTATCTCACCCTCTTCCTCTTCTGGGAAGGCCTGATGGTCTTTTCCACCGCCCTGGTCTTTCTCCGTAGGACCGATGAGGCGGTGCGGGCCGGATACCGCTACTTTCTGGTTCACGTCACCGGGGGACTCCTGCTTCTAGGGGGTATCTTTCTCCACTACCACCAGAGCGGCACCATTGCATTTGAAGGGTTCGACCCCGCCGCTGCCGGTCCGGCCGAGTATCTCATCCTGGCCGGATTTCTTCTCAACGCAGCCGTGCCTCCCCTGCATGCCTGGCTGCCCGACGCCTATGGCAGTGCCACGGTGGTCGGTTCGGTCTTCATG
>Ga0256914_1001162_pt1 | contig 24780 bp, 20 predicted proteins | sample HulkmetaG_FD_191571 | JGI IMG/M metagenome (GOLD analysis project Ga0256914, IMG submission 191571) | Hydrothermal chimney microbial communities from Main Endeavour vent field at the Juan de Fuca Ridge, Pacific Ocean - Hulk | ecosystem: Environmental > Aquatic > Marine > Hydrothermal vents ... | reverse complement strand
CAGATATCAGTTACTAAGTAGTTTGCAATAAATTTCCTAATTCCAACTTGCGAGCTTGTCATTTTTCCATGACGAAGATGGACCCAATGAGACGAATGTGGACGATTTTATTTCCTCCACGCTCCTCCTTTCGTCCATTTTCGTCTTGGCGTCGTCACAGAGCAAATTGACGACAGAGATTATTTGTAACGACTAACGTACCCGACTTCAATCACCACAAAGGCACAAAGACACTAAGAACACCAAGAATTTCAAAACTTTTTCTTTCTTTGTGCCTTTGTGGCTTCGTGTCTTCGTGGTTTCTAGCCGAGCTACCTTAGTAGTAACGATTATTTAACGCATGTTACGTAGCAATCGATTAAGCAGCTCTTGGCAAGCACAAATGCGATGATGATTCTCATCCTCTGATTGATCGCGAAGGGCACGAAGACACAATGGCACGACTTCCCCTCTTCGTTACCTTCGAGCCTTCGTGGCAAAAAATTAAAGGTCAAGAGCTGTCATTTGCGTAACATCAGTTACTAACACTGTGAATTTCCGTGAGGATTAGCATGACACCACAAGAAACCTATCAAGAACTTCTGGCCCGAGCCAGAGAAATCGCGCTGATTGGCTCGACCAATGCGGTCCTGGGCTGGGATCAGGAAGTGAACATGCCGCCCAAAGGTGCAGAATGGCGGGCGCAACAGAGTGCTTATCTTTCGGGGCTGGCGCACCGCAAGGCCACAGAGCCTCAGATTGATGAGCTGTTGGCCGTGTTGGAAGCCAGCGATTTGGTGCAAGATCCCCTGAGCGATGAAGCGGTGAATATTCGCGAATGGCGGCACAGCTATGATCGGGAAATAAAACTACCCACCGATTTTGTCGAAAAGTATTCGCATACAGCTTCGCTGGCGCAAAATGTGTGGGCCCAGGCCCGAGCCGCTAATGATTTTTCCCTGTACGCGCCCAAACTGGCAGAACTCATCGAACTTACCAAGCAGAAAGCTGACTACATCGGCTATGACGATAAACCTTATGACGCGTTGCTGGATGAATTTGAACCGGGCGAAAAGACCGAAAATGTCAAACGGCTCTTTGCGGGCCTGCGAGATGAGCTGGTTCCCTTTTTGCAAGCCATTCTGGCCTCTCCCCATCAGCCCGATGCCAGCATCATCGAAGACCGCGATTACCCCATCGAACGACAGCGCATTTTGGGAGAGATGGCCTCGGTGGCTTTTGGCCTGGATTACGCCAGCGCCCGCCTGGATGTGAGCACGCATCCCTTTAGCACCAACTTCGGGCCTGGCGACCAACGCATCACCACCCGTTATCGGGCCCGCAACCTGGGTGATTCGCTGTTTGGAACCATGCACGAAACAGGCCACGCCCTTTACGAGCAAAACATGCCAGCGGCATTCTTTGGCATGCCCCGGGGCAGCGCGGTTTCACTGGGCATCCACGAATCGCAATCCCGTACCTGGGAAAACCTGGTAGGCCGCAGCAAAGCCTTCTGGCAACACTTCTTCCCCATCACCCGTCAGCTCTTTCCGCAGGCCCTGGCTGATGTAAGCCTGGAAGATTTCTATTTTGCCATCAACGCGGTCAAACCGGGGTTCATCCGGGTGGATGCCGATGAAGTGACTTACAATCTGCACATCATGCTGCGCTTTGAAATCGAACAGGCCATCATCAACGAAAATTTGCCCGTTGATGACATTCCCGCCCGCTGGAACGCTCTGTTCAAAGCATATTTGGGGCTGGATGTTCCCTCCGACACCTTGGGCGTGCTGCAAGATATTCATTGGTCATTCGGTGCGATGGGCTACTTCCCCACCTATGCGTTGGGCAATCTTTATAGCGCTCAATTCTTTGCCCGGGCCCGCCACGATTTACCAGATCTGGACGCCAGCTTTGCCCGCGGCGATTTTTCGCCCTTGCTGGATTGGTTGCGCCAGAACATCCATCAGCATGGCCAGCGCTACCGAGCCGCAGATTTGGCCCAGGTTGTCACAGGTTCCCCCCTGGATTACAAGCCATTCATGGCCTATCTGCGAGAAAAATATACCCCTCTTTACCAGTTGGATGCTTCATCCAGCACCCCCTCATAAAAAACCACAAAAAATGCCAAAACTTTTTTTAGTCCATTGGGACGATAGTAAAATCGAAGCCTATGCCGATACCTTGCGCGAGCTGGGCTGGGAAGTAGAGCATGAAGCTATGGATGGCTCTCTGGCCTATCGCCGTGTTAAGGAATGGCAGCCAGATGTGATTGTCATCGATTTGCGCTACCTGCCTGCGCACGGGCGCATGACCGGCATGATTATGAAAAAATCACCCACCTCCTGGGAAATCCCCATCATCTTCGTGGGGGGCACGCCCGAAGCCATCGTCAAGGCGCAAGAGGATGTCTTTGATGCCCGCTTTGTGAGCCAGGAGGAACTGCCTCAGGCGCTGGAGGCATACAAGGCTGAGCAGTAAAACAGACGATAGTTGTCGCGTTCTCACCCATGCACAACTTGGCCAGCTTTGATGACCGTTTGCACCAGATTGACACCAAATTCATAGGCCAGCGCCCGATAATCCCCTGTTTCCAGAATAAGAATATCTGCTTGCTTGCCCGGTTGCAGAGAGCCCAGATGCTGGCCCATGCCCACCGCCCAGGCTGCATTCAGGGTGCTGGCATTGAGAGCCTCGGCAGGGCTTAGATGCTGGTAACGTGTGGCAATGGCCATAACCATGGGCATGGAGGGGGTGGGTGCTGAGCCGGGATTGATATCGGTGGCCAGCGCCAACGCAACGCCCGCATCTACCAGGGCCCGGGCATCGGCAAAGTGATGGCTGCCCAGATTGAAGTTGACCGCGGGCAGCACAACGCCCACTGTGTCAGAGGCAGCCAATAATGCCATTTCAGCCGGGGGTGTTACATCGAGATGATCGACCGAGGTGGCTCCCAGATGCACACCCAGGCTAACGCCCCCCAAATTCTCGAATTCATCGACGTGCAATTTGGGGCGCAAGCCGTGGGTTAGGCCCGCTTGCAGCACGTTTTGGCTTTGCGCTACATCGAAAACGCCTGCCTCGCAGAAAACGTCGCAAAAGAAGGGGATGTGCTGGCGGACGAAGCTGCTGGTTTTGTACCATCGGGCCGCGGCGGGGAGCATCTGCTCGATGACAGTTTGCACATAGGCGGCAGTGGAGGGGGCCGCAGGAGGCACTGCGTGGGCTCCCAAAAAGGTGGGGATCAGTGTCATGGGGTGGGCGTCAGCGAGTTGCTCGATAACACGCAGAAGCTTCATTTCAGCATCCAAATGCAACCCGTATCCCGTTTTGACCTCTGCGGTGGTGGTTCCCAGGGCCAACATGCTATCCAGACGTTGGATACTTTCAGCCGCCAGTTGTGCGGGCGATGCCTGACGCACGGCCCGCATGGTGCTGGCAATGCCGCCGCCCGCGGCCATGATTGCCATGTAACTGGCCCCACGGATGCGCATTTCAAATTCATCCAGGCGGTGGCCCGCGTAAACCACGTGGGTGTGAGCATCGACAAAACCGGGTAGCACAGCTTTGCCGGTGGCATCCAGGGTGCGGCGGGCGCGGTAGCGGGATGTGATGAGGTCGCTGGCCCCCACATCGATAATTTGGCCCGCGCGTATGGCGAGCGCCCCGTCAGCGATAACGCCGACATCGGCCAGGGCTGGGCCTCGCTTGGGGCCCGCTGCCGCGCAGGTAACAAGTTGGCGGGCGTGCTGGATGATGAGATCAACAGCTTGAGACATGGCGTTTGTGGCAAGCATCTTGGCTGCTCAGCGCACGTGACGCATAACGCGCTGGCGTAAGGCGGGCGCGGGCAAGGCGCCGACAATTTGATCGACGACCTGTCCATTGTTGAAGATGAGCAGGCTGGGAATGCTCATAATGTTGTAACGGGCCGCGGTGCGGGGATTTTCATCCACGTTGAGTTTGGCAACCAGTAGTTTTCCGGCAAATTCCTGGGCCAGGGCCTCGACCGCAGGGGCAATACGATGGCAGGGCCCGCACCATTGCGCCCAAAAATCGACCAAAACCGGGGTGGTGGCCTGCCGAATGGCACTATCAAAGCTGGCGTCGGTGAGATGCACCGGTTTGCTGCTGGTTGCACGGGGCCGCGCGGAGCCTACTGAAATGGTGGCGCCAGTAGGCAGCGGAGGCTGCGAGCCGCCACTTATCAGATAATCGGCCCAGCGCTGCAAGTCGGCATAGGAGGCGGCACCGGCACTGCGAGCCACTACCTGGCCGCGCTTTACCATGAGGATGCCAGGCAAGGCGTTGATGTCGAAGCGTTTGAGTAGCGTCCCGTCCATGTTGACATCTACTTTGGCAATAAGCAATTTGCCCGCGTAGTCTCGGGCCAGACGATTGAGGCTAGACTCCAGTTGCTGGCAGGGGGCGCAATGATTTTTCCAGAAGACCACGATGACAGGTAATCCCGCCTTGAGTACGCGGTCAAGGCTGTGTTGGTTGGTGTGGATAGGGGTATCGAAAATCATGGCAAAAGAGAAAGAGAAAATTAAAGTAACGACTGTACCCGACTTCAATCACCACAAAGGCACAAAGACACGAAGAACGCCAAGCATTTCAAACCTTTTTCTTTCTTTGTGCCTTTGTGGCTTCGTGTCTTAGTGGTTTCTAGCCGGGCTACCTTAGTAGTAACAAATTAAAAGGAAAATGTCTGTCTTTTGTTCGTCCGTTCAGAGCATCTGTTGGAGCTGGCCCTGCTGTACTTGTAGCCGATGGGCGGTGGCCAGTAGTTCGGACGAAAAGTGATGCCAATCGGTGGTGGTAACAATGGCTTGTTTGACGGTGGGGATGACTTCCAGCAGCATGGCCCGTCGCGTTTTATCCAGCTCCGACATAACATCATCCAGCAGGAGGATGGGGGCCTCGTGGCTGACACGGGTCATAATGGCCACTTCGGCCAATTTGCTGGCCAGAGCCGCGGTACGCTGTTGTCCGCGTGAACCGTAGGCCCGCAGATTGCGTTCTCCCAAGTAGAAGCCGAGATCGTCGCGGTGCGGGCCCAGCAGTGTGGTTCCTGCGCCCAGGTCGCGCGTGCGGCTGGCGTGCAGATGCGCCATGAAGGAGGCTCGGGCCTGCTGCGGGCTGAGATCGGCATAGGCGACGCCCAATTCGCGCAGCAGAGGAGGGCGGCGGTAGGGCACGCTGCTGGCCTGTTCCTGGCCCGGATCAAAGCTGGGCAGGTAACGTAGTTGCAGGCGCTCGATGCCACCGCTGAGGTCAAGATGCAACAGGGCTGCATCCTTTTCCAGCTCGGTGATGAGCCACTGACGTCGGGCAATGACCAAGCTGCCGGCGGCCACAAGTTTTTCATCCCAGTAGCGCAGTTGCTCGCCCGGATTACGACTGCCCCGTTCAGCCAGATTTCGCAGCAGGGCATTGCGTTGGGAAAGAATTTTCTGATATTGACTCAATGCCCGGCAGTAATCGGGCTGCATTTGACACAGGGCAATGTCGAGATAACGGCGGCGCTGGCTGGGCGAGCCAGAAACCAAATCAACATCCTCGGGCCGGAAGATGACGGTGCGCATGAGCCCCACCAAATCCATGGCCCGCTTGTTAACGCCATTGATGCGCACCTGTTTGCGGAAGCGATGGCTGTTTTTGCCGGGCAGCAGGGTAATATCCAGGCGCTCGGTTTGCTGACCATGCTGAAGTTCTGCGGCCAGACGGGTAAAGGGCAAAGGTTCTTCCCGCACCTCCCAGCGCACCAGCTCGGCCTCGGCGTTGGCCCGCAACGATTTACTGGTAGCCAGATAGACGATGGCTTCCAGCAGATTGCTTTTGCCCTGGGCGTTATGCCCCTGCACCAGGGTCAGGCCCAGGGGCAGTTCCAGCTCAAGGCGGGCGTAATTACGAAAGTTGGTGAGCGAAAGATGACGAAGGTGCATGCTGTTTAGGATTTTTGCCACCTGCTGGGCTAAGGATTAGCGGCGGCGCAGAGCGGCTTCCAAACCGTAGACACCTTCGGGACCCACGTCGATAGCGTGTTGGGTGCGGGCCTCGATTTCGATTTTGTCGCCGGGCTCAAGATTGACCGCCTCGTTGGTTTCGGCAAAATGAAAGGTGGCTGAACCGCTGATGATGTAGATGATGCGGGTGTAGGAGCGCGAGTGGTAGGAAAAGTGGTCGCCGGGCCCGTTGCGCCAGGTAAAGGGGGCCAGTCCCTGAGAACGCATCTCGGCCCGCAATTCAGATTCGGTGACATCGCCCCATTGCCACGGGGTGTACTGATAGCTCATAAGAATCTCCTGTTTCAGGCTTGGGGCCCGGTTTGGCGGGCAATGGCTTTTTGCACAAAGGCTAAAAAGAGCGGGTGCGGATCATCGGGACGAGATTTGAATTCGGGGTGAAATTGGCTGCCCAGCATAAAGGGATGATCCTTGAGTTCAGCAATCTCTACCAAACGTCCATCCGGGCTGAGACCACTAAAGATGATGCCAGCCTCTTCAAAGGAGGCGCGGTAGCTGTTGTTAAATTCCCAGCGGTGACGATGCCGCTCCTGCACTTCATCCTGGCCGTAGGCTGCCCGAGCCTTGCTGCCAGGGCTAAGCACGCAGGGATACAATCCCAGGCGCATGGTTCCCCCCATGTTGGTAATATCTTTCTGGTCAGCCATCAGGTCGATGACGGGGTAGGGGGTGGCAGGATCGAATTCGGTGCTGTTAGGGGTATCGGCATCAAAAATGTGGCGGGCAAATTCGATGCACATGACCTGCATGCCCAGGCACAGGCCCAGGTAGGGAATGTTGTGTTCGCGGGCATGGCGGGCAGCCAGAATTTTGCCTTCGATGCCGCGGTAGCCAAATCCACCGGGAACCACAATGCCAGCGACGGTATCCAGCAGTGCAAGATTTTTGCCCCGCTCCAAATCTTCGGAGCTAATCCATTCGATCTCCACATCGTAGCCTTCGGCGATGCCCGCATGAAAAAGGGCTTCCCGCACACTCATGTAAGCATCCTTGAGCTCGACATATTTGCCAACCAGTCCGATGCGAAGCTGTGGCTTGGGGGCGTAGATGCGTTGTACCATGTCGCGCCAGCGGGAGAGATCAGGCGCTTGGCGCACCTGCAATTTCAGGCGCTCTACCAAATAATCGCCCAAGCCCGCATCTTCCAGGGTAAGGGGCACTTCGTAGATGCTGTCGGCGGTGACCAGGGGGATGATGGCCCGCGGCTCGACATCGGTGAAGAGGGCGATTTTGTCCCGCACCGCGTCATCCACCGGATGATCTGAGCGCAGACAGATGACATCGGGCTGAATGCCGATGCCGCGTAAATCTCGCACGCTGTGCTGGGTAGGCTTGGTTTTTAGCTCATCGGATGCCCCCAGATAAGGCAGCAGAGTTACATGAATGTAGAGGGTGTTCTCCCATCCTACATCTTTGCGGACTTGGCGAATGGCTTCCAAAAAGGGCAAGCCTTCGATGTCGCCCACAGTGCCGCCAACCTCGATGATGACGACTTCGGCGCCAGTTTCTTTGACCACCATGCCAATACGGCGTTTGATTTCGTTGGTTACGTGGGGAATAACCTGGATAGTTCCTCCCAGGTAGTCGCCGTGGCGCTCGCGGGCAATGACATCGGCGTAAATTTGGCCGCTGGTCACATTGCTGGAGCGTGTAACGTTGACGCTGGTGAAGCGCTCGTAGTGGCCCAAATCCAGGTCGGTCTCGGCGCCGTCGTCGGTGACAAAGACTTCGCCGTGCTGGTAGGGGCTCATGGTGCCAGGGTCAACGTTGAGGTAGGGGTCAAGTTTTTGACCGGCAACGCTAATGCCGCGGGCCCGCAGCAAACGCCCGATGGCAGCAGCGGTGACGCCTTTGCCCAAACCACTAACAACGCCACCGGTCACAAAGATGTATTTGGTCATTGATTACGACTCCGATATGAATTCAAAAAGAAGAGACACGGAGAAGGCCCTCCGTGCCGGCATAATAACTGTAACTGTAAAGGTCTCTGCCCGCTTTTCTTGCCACAAAGCCATTCTTTAGCCTTTGGCAGTTCTTTCAGGAGGGGCGTAAATGATTGCTAACGGTTACGACTAAGGTCGCCCGGCTAGAAACCACGAAGACACGAAGCCACAAAGGCACGAAGAAAGAAAAAGCTTTGAAATGCTTGGTGTTCTTCGTGTCTTTGTGCCGTTGTGGTGATTGAAGTCGGGTACGTTAGTCGTTACTGCTAATGACTAAACCTGGTTGCCGTTTGAAATAGATGGGGGCAAGATGGTGCTGATTACCGTTCATGCCGCAGAAGATTCAACCACAATTGCCAATTGGGCTGAATGGTTCGCACCGCAGCAGCCTGCTCCGCCTGCTCTGCGGTCATCGTGGCGTTGGCATCAATGCCCACCGGAACGATTATCTGGTCGTCCGGGCGTCCCCAACCCAATTGATGAGCAAAATCTTCGACCACGGCAGGGGCCAGACTTTCATCAAAGGCCCGGTCTACCTCCTCCTTTTTGGCCTCGACTTCGGCAATGTGCCCTTCCATGATTGCCACTTCTTGCTGCACGTGCCGATAGCGTACCACATTCTGACCATACTTAACCGCAAAAAAGAGCAAAAAGAGAATACCGACCATTATCATGGCCTGCCGTGCGGTTAGAAGTTGCCTGGGAGTTGTGGGTTTGCGTGTCACGGAAAGATACCTTGTTGCCTAGGTGAGCTAGTGCACGACTGCACTTTCGTCATAGAAAAATGGTTACGACTAAAGTGGCCTGGCTAGAAACCACTAAGACACGAAGTCACAAAGGCACAAAGAAAGAAAAAGGTTTGAAATGCTTGGTATTCTTAGTGTCTTTGTGCCTTTGTGGTGATTGAAGTCGGGTACGTTAGTCGTTACGAAAAATGACAAATACGCACAGATTGTGCTGCCGGTCAGGTTGAGTGTCTTTTGTCGTTTGCATGGAGATGAAAGAAGAAGCGTTAAAAACAGACCGTGGGGTACGCTTTTCAAATCATCACTTTGTGTGCATCATAATCGGTGTGCCGAGCACTAATGATGTTGTCATTTTACCCCAAATTTCTATACAAGTCCAAAACAAAAAGAAAACCCCGTCCAAAACGGGGTAAAAGTATGCCGATGGAGGGATTCGAACCCCCACGAGCCTATGCCCACTGCGCCCTGAACGCAGCGCGTCTGCCAGTTCCGCCACATCGGCTTTTTTATTACAAGGGCTATTTTACTCCCTGTTTTGAACTTTGTCAAGATTCAAGGTGCGGCGTTCGGTTCTTGTAATCTTCCGGGTGTTGATGTACCAGTGCGCAAAGGTAGCAAAACGGTCTGCCGGTTCATTGAGATTACCAACAGCCATGTCGTGCACCACGGCAGAGGCGCCATAGGTGAGCAAGGGATAATAAAGCAGGATGGCAGGCAGCTCGGTGGCAAAAATATTCTGGAACTCGTAGTAAAGCTGACGGCGCATTTCCTGCTTGCCAGCCAGACGGGCCTGCTCCATGAGAATATCTGCTTCGCGGCTCTGCCAGCCACCGAAATTTTGCCCCTTGGGGCTAATCTGCGAAGAATGCCACTGTGGATAGGGATCGGGGTCGCCGATGAGTTCCACTGAAATGAGCGCAGCATCAAAATGGCGGGGCGACAAGAAATCGGTGACCATGCCGGTAAAGGAGACTGGTTGCGGTGTAACACGCACGCCGATTCGGCCCCAATCTTCTACCATGGCCTGGGTGATAGCAATGGAATGCGGGGCATCATCGCTTAGCAGGGTAAATGCCAGCTCATGCCCATCTTTTTCTCGCACGCCATCCTTGTTGCCATCAATCCAGCCAGCCTCTTCTAACAGCTTTTGGGCCCGCTCCGGGTTGTATGGGTATCGGGGTGCATTGGGATTGTAGGCCCAGGAATCGGGCAGAATAGGACTATCCGCCTTCAGTCCCACGCCCGGGATAATTTCAGAAAGCAGCTTGTCACGATTCAACGCATACGCCAGGGCCTGGCGCACCGGCTGTTCCTTCAAGCCTGGTGCATCCGCAGCATCGAAGTTGAATAGCACCATGGTGTAACCGGGCGTGGGCGCAGTAAAAAGCTGTAAATCAGGAATCGATTCCGCCTGTTTTTGATACTCGGGCAGAATGTGGCTGACCCCGTGTACTTCGCCCGCTTCAGCCGCGGCCAAAATGCTGGGGTAATCGGGGTAAAAACGGAATTCCAGGGCGTCAAGATAGGGCGTCGTGTCAAATTGCGAAAGGACAGGCTCCAGACGAGCGTGCTGACTATCCATCTCGACCAGCTTAAAGCGCCCGCTGCCAATGGGTTGGGTGTTTAGCTGAGCGTTGGGGATCTCTGCCGGAGCGTAGCGCTCCCAATAATGCTTGGGAATCACGCCAAACCAGCGCAAGGTTACATAATCGGGGAACGCGGCGTAGGGCTGCGAAAGATGAAACACCACGGTGCGTTCATCCGTTTTGGTAGCGATGACCGAACGCCACAACTCCGCCAAATCGGGCAACACAGGCAAATCGGGATCCTGCATAAGCTGCACCGTGAACAACACATCATCCGCGGTAATGCGCAGCCCATCATGCCAGCGGCTATCGCTGCGCAGTGTAAAAGTATAAACATCGCTGTTGGGCCCCATCTCCCAACTCTCCGCCAAATCAGGCTGCCATGCCCCGCGCTCATCCAGCTTTAACAGGCCATTAAAGATAAGCGCGCACAAATCCCGATCCACTTCGTTGTACTGGCAAAGGATCGGGTTAATGTACTGAGGATTGCCCGCAACCCCCTCAACAAAGACGCCCCCGCGGGCGGGGACTTCTTGAGATGTGTAAGTATAAGTTGCGTAGCTGAGCAGTGCAATAACCAGTAAAATGCCTAAAAAGGCCAGGATTGCCTGCCAACGTACATGTCGACTCAATTGTGATGAACCAAGCAGGGAGGGCAACTAATAGGTCTAAAATCTTTCAGGCTTCGTGCCCCTGATCGTTTCAAGGGGCATTTAGCCGATAGCGCGCACAGTTACCATGGTTAGCAAAACAAAGATAATGCTAAGCACAATGGTAGCCTGATACAAAGTCTTTTCCAGACCGCGGCGGGTGCGATAAACAGTGGTATCACTGCCAAAAACACTGCCAGCGCCGCTGTTTTGCGTCTGGAAGACAATTAAACCGGTCAGGGCGAGGCCCAGAATGATTTGTGCAATAAGTAAAAATGTGGACAAGGTAATTTCCTCCTGGAGAAATCAGCACGAAATTATAACATTTCCACGAACAGCAGACAAGTTTTAGCCCGGAGCGCAGCGCCCTCACCCCACCAGACCGCGAGCCCGCAACACAATCCCAAAACAATGCGCTAAATCATGTGCAAAGCTTGACAAAAACAGGCAAAAAGTTATAGGATTGATGCTTGCCAATACCTCGTCGAAAGACCTTACGCGTGCATAACTTGTGCGATATCGAGATCGTCGATGGGGCCAATAATAAAACGGAAACTATTGAAGGAGTTTTTCTCGTGTCTGAAAACCAAAACGCCACTCAAAAAGCAAAAAAAGAAGCAAAAATCAAAGTTATTCCTAAAAAACGCGTTGTGCGCCCGCTCGCTGTTGGCGAAAAAGTGAAAGGACGTGTCAAGCGGCTCACCGACTTTGGTGCATTTATTGACATTGGCGTTGGTACAGACGCCCTGGTGCATGTCTCGGAAATGAGTCAGCGCCGGGTCAAGACCCCTAAAGATGTTTTGAACGTCGGCCAGGAAATCGAAGCCTGGATTAAGGTGCTGGATAAAGAGAACAATCGCATCAGCCTCACCCTGCTTTCGCCCGGCACACGCACCATCCGCGATATCAAAACAGGCGAAATTCTCAAAGGCACGGTCACACGGGTCACCAACTACGGCGCATTTGTTGACATCGGCATTGGCTACGAAGGCATGGTGCATGTTAAAGAGATGGCCCACGGTTATGTGAATCAACCCAGTGATGTTGTTTCTGAAGGTCAGGAAATCGAAATCGAAGTTATCAAGGTCAACCGTCGCCGCGGCCAGATTGATCTTTCGATGAAGAACCTGCTGCCGGAACCGGAAGTCTCCAAACAGAAGAAATCCCGCAATTCTGAGCCGGAAGAAGATTTTGTGATGCCGGAAGAAGAGGAAGAGGAAGTTGCTTCCCCCTTCGAGATGGCGCTGATGAAAGCCAAAGAGAGGAAGGGAAAGCGCAAAGAGAAAAAACGCAAGAAGAAATCCTGGTACGAGGATGACGAAGATGATGAGCTGATTCGTCGCACACTGGGTATTTCGGACTGACGCCCGACTCCCCCACCATCATGGCCCGATGCTTTTGCGTCGGGCTTTTTGGTTTCTCGGCCTCACACCGGCATCTGCATAATGTTCACCGTCTCTTCCACTACAAACCGATGCAGCGCATCACAGGCAGAGGTCTTTCTGAATGCACAAAAATCATCCCAGCCCTGAAAATGATTCCCCGTGAGCCGTGAGCATTCGAGATAACCGAAGGTTTTGATGAATCGACTGACCAGAATCTTGGCTTTGCGGAAGAATTCTGAATCCATCGACCGGTAGATGTTCCGCAATTGCCGGGGATCTGTCTTTTTGGGATCCAGGGCAAAGCGAAGCCCCAGCGCCATCAGTGCGCCCGAAAGCGCACCGCACCCACCGCCAGATAAACCAATTCCGCCATCCAGTGCCACGGCAATTTGCTCCAGTCGCTCATGCCCGATGCCCGTTTGTAGCCTGATTTCTTCGAGCACGCCCGATGCGCAGTGAGTGCAACGACACCCCGCGCCCGTGGTCATGTCAGCCTTGGCCTGGGCCTCGTCCATGGGCTGCTTCGCCATAAATCGGGTCATGCTTGCTCCTGTGCGAGCCACACATCCCTTCACCTTTCGGGGATTCAGCAGACCTATCACAGTGATTCGCTGGTAATTCAGGTCATCCCTTTCACGGCACAGACACGTGCCAAAGCGCTCCTCGAACCAGGCTACATCGCGCCCCACCTCCTCCAAAAGCTGAATTTCATCGGCCAGTGTCCACTTCCCAGCCAGCGCCTGATCACGAATCATAGCTGAACTGATAGCTCCGCCAATGACCACGCCACACGTTGAGCCATTGTTCAAAATACCGCCAGCCAAACCGGTCAAAGCCATAATCAGCGCATCATCCTGAATCTCATACGCCTCTTGCAATGGAATCAATTGCGCTTTGGCACAGTTGAAGGTGGTAAAAAGCAACTTCTTTGAATATCGAATCGATGACGTTGGTTTCAAGATGACCGGTCCTGGGCTGTAGAGAGGGCAAAACAGACAACCCTGATAGCTTACCGGCTTCAGCGCTCAATGTCAACCGGCACACAGCACGCATCATCGCCTCACCTATCAACGCTGCATTGTAGTATACTAAACCAACATGATTGATGCGCAACCCTCCTCATCACCAGTGGCACGCCCGCGACAACGGGCCCGCGATAACGCCTATCTCGGAGTGCTAACGCTGATGCTGATGCTCTTTGTCGGCATCTTCACACAGTTAGCCTGGCAACAGCACGCGGCCCTGCGCACCCACAAAGCTGATTTAGGGCAGATGGATTTGGCTATCTGGAATAGCGCACATGGCCGCTTGTTGGAAGAAATCAAGGGCGATTCCCTTTCTACACGCCTCACCGACCACGCAGAGCCCATTCTCATACTCATAAGCCCCATCTTTTGGCTGTGGGATGATGTGCGGGCGCTGCTTTTGTTGCAAGTGCTGGCTGTGGCCCTGGCCGCTATCCCCCTGTTTGCATTGGCCCGAGATGCGCTGGGGCCCGTGGCCGCACTGACCCTGGCCGCAGCCTGGCTGCTAAACCCCTCGTTACAAGCAGCCGTCCTCAGCGATTTTCACGCCATCCCCCTGGCAGTCCCTCTGATTTTGTGGAGCTTCCACGCCATCGAGGCCCGACACTGGCGGCAATTTGTGCTGGCCGCGAGCTTGCTGGCTGCGGTCAAGGAGGAAGCCGCGTTGCTGGCCGCGGGCCTGGGCCTGTGGGCGCTGTGGCGGACTCGTCACGACACCACATCCACCGGGCGTCGGGCAGGCCTGATGCTGCTGCTGGCGGGCAGCGCCTGGTTTGCCCTGGCCACCTTTGTCATCATTCCGGCTCACGGCGCAACCGTACACCACAGCCCCGCATCGATCTACTTTCGGCGCTACACCGCACTGGGCGACACCCCCGCGGCCATCTTCAAAAACAGCCTGCTGCACCCCCAACGTCTGGGACAAATCCTGGCCGAACCTGCTCGGCAACGTTACCTGGCGAAACTGGTCGCGGGCTTTGGCTTCCTGCCCCTGCCGGGGATAGAAAGCATCCTGCTGGCCCTGCCCCTGATACTGGCCAACACCCTTAGTTCTTATCCCGCACAATTTTACGGCGACTTTCATTACAGCGCCCCGCTGATTCCCTACATGGCCGTAGCCGCAATTTGGGGCTTGCAACGCATCACCCAACATCGCCCCACCTGGCTGCGCCACCTCCTGCTCATCTGGCTGATAGGATGGGCCGGGTTCATGTACACCCACGCAGGGCGCGGGCCCGGGGGCGGAGCCTACGCAGCCATCCGCCCCAGCGCGCATGCACGCCTGCTACCCCGCTTTTTGACCCAAATCCCGCGGCAGGCTGCTGTCACCGCCACCGCCGCCCTAGAGCCGCACCTCACCCATCGCCGCTTCATCTATCAATTTCCCTACGGCCAACAAGCTGAATGGGCGCTGCTGGATGTAACAGGAGACACCAGCATGGCTCCCGGCGATCTTTACGAGCAAGTACAGAGCATGCTGACCACCGACTGGGGTGTTGTCGATGCAGCAGATGGTTACCTGCTGCTGCACCGCGGAGAAGCAAACCGGGTCATTCCCCCAGCCTTCTACGATTTTGCGCGCACGCCCGGTGCCGCCCGGAACAACACCCCGCCCCTGCAATTTTTGGGGCTGCAAGCACACCCCCGGGCCCGCTGGCGATTGGTAGATGTGCAAAGCCAGTGGCAGGTGGGCGCAACCTTCCAGGCGGGCACAGTGCGTCCCTGGCTGGTATTACGTGCGCCCGATGGCGAACTGTTGTACACCTACGACCAAAGCACACCCCCCGCGCTCATCTGGTATCCACCAACGCGCTGGCAAAAAGGTGATATTCTGCATCTGCGCAGCACAGGCCTGGCCCTGCCACATTTTTGGGTCGCGGCCGCGGGCGTGGTGCATGGCCCCGACCCCAGCCAGGCCGCACATCGCCTGCCCCGTGAGCTGGTCGCGCCGCAACTGCCTCCCGCCGATGCCAACGACACCCTGGGCCTGGTGGCACTGTGGCAATGGCAAGCCCGGCATCTGCGCCGCTACGAACCAACCCTGCTCACCTCCTCCAACTTGGCGGCACAACTCCAGCCCGACAGACACGACATCAGCGCCAGCTTTCGGGCCCAGGATGGCCATGTGTACAGAATGACCGCCCATGTGCCCCAAAACATGCCCGCCGCGGGCCAACCCCTGGATTTCTGGCTGCACTGGCAGGATGCCTTGCCCCCCCATGTTCAAAGCTTCGTGCATCTGCGGCATCAGGGGCAAATCGTGGCCCAGGATGATGGGCCGCGACGGCTCTTTTGGCTTCAACCGCCGCAACAGGGGGGCAATGATTGGCGCGAAGTACAGATTCCCGGCGATAATGTAGCATCGGGCCAGCGTGTCGAGCTGGTGATAGGCTTGTATCAACCTGCCACAGGCCAACGCCTGGCCTTGCTCGGGCCCGATGGCCAACCCGCGGGCACAGAACTTGTGCTGGCAAGCTGGCTAGTGCCCCATCCCCCAGTGCCCGATCAAAGCTGCGCACTCATTCCCGCCACCTGCGTCTCGCAACCGCAGTAAAGCAACAGCCACCGCACCCCGGCCCATATCGATACCCCCTCCTCTCACTCAGCACACCAAACCATGTACGACTTCAACCTCTACCAACAACAAGCCCTGCGCACCGCGGGCAATCACGGCGAATTCGATAAAACCCTCATCTACACCGCGCTGGGTCTCACCGGCGAGGCGGGCGAGGTGGCCGAAATCATCAAAAAAGCCTTCTTTCATGGACACGTACTGGACAAAGAAGCACTAAAAAAAGAACTGGGCGATGTACTTTGGTATTTGGCAGTCATGGCCAACACCCTGGAAATCCCGCTGGAGGATGTGGCCCGACACAACATCGAAAAACTGGCCAAACGCTATCCCCAGGGCTTCTCGCAAGAACGCTCACGCAATCGCACCGACAATTAAGTAGGTGATGCTATGAAAGTTGAAATGTGACGGCTCCTTGCTATCCGGAGTGCACCACCAAGAACACCAAGCATTTCAAAACTTTTTCTTCCTTGGTGCCTTTGAGGCTTCGTGTCTTCGTGGTTTCTAGCCGGGCTACCTTAGTAATAACTGCTTATCTACTTAATCATTGCTCCTTAGCTGCCAATGAACATCCGCCAACGCCTGACCCTGCTGCTACTGCTGCTGCTGGCCTTTGCCCTGCGTCTGCATCACCTGGACGTGCAAAGCCTGTGGTACGATGAAGGTGTTAGCGCGCGTGTGGCCCAAATGTCCCTATCTGAGCTGGCCCGCTGGACAGCCGCCGATATTCAGCCGCCACTTTATTACATGCTGCTGCACGGCTGGCTAAAGGCCTTTGCGCCCTGGCCCGGAAACATCGCCTGGCTTATGCGCTTTGTTTCGGCCAGCTTTGGCCTGCTGTTGTTGCCATTGCTGGCGGTACTGGCCCGCAAGCTGTGGCGCATCTGTGCAGGCTTGCTAACAACTTTGGTGGCAGGCATCTCGCCGCTGATGGTTTATTATAGCCAGGAAGCCCGCATGTACACGCTGCTGCTCTTTTGGCTGGCCCTGGCCGCGTGGGCGGTGGTGCGTCTGCTGGATGAAAATGGTCGCGTCCATCGCGAAAAAGCACGGCTGCAATGGCTGGCATTATACACCCTGAGCGGCGTGGCCGCGCTGTATACCCATTATTTTGCCGGATTCGCCTTGCTGGCACTGGCACTTTATTGGGGGCATGTGTGGCTACGTGAGCATCGTAGTCGCCGGGCGCTGGGCGGCTTTGCCCTGGCCAATGGCCTGATTTTGGCAGGCTTTGCGCCGTGGCTGCCCCTGATGTGGCAACAATGGCGCACCGATACCAGCTACTGGCCCGGAAAACTCAAACTAACCGAAGCGCTGTGGCATCTGCTCGACAACCTGACCGTAGGCGCCACCGAAGTTTTTTTTGAGAGGTTGGCCCGGGCCTGGCTGCCCTGGTTCGGGTTTGCTGCTCTGCTGGGACTTTGGGGATTGTGGCAGCTTCACCGCAGGGGACGACAACGCCCGCTGGCCCTGGTGCTGCACTGGTTACTGCTGCCAGTGCTATTTATCTTGGTGCTGGCCTGGCGCACGCCCAAGCTCAATACCCGCTATCTGCTGGTGGCCTGGCCCGGTTGGGCGCTACTGCTGGGCGGCGGCGCTGCCAGCCTGTGGCATCGACGCTCTCAATGGGCCCGCGGCCTGACTGTGGCCATGTTGCTGCTCATCACCCTGGCCAGTGCCCGCGGCCTGGATAATTGGTTCCATGACCCCAATTTTGCCAAAACAGGCTGGCGTGAGGCTGTGGGCTATGCAGCCACGCACCATGCGCCCGATGAGGTGGCGTTGTTGGTCTCGGGCCACGCTTACCCCATCTTCGATCTGTATTTGCCCCCAGATGCGCCGGAAAAATGGCGCATGACCCGCTTTCGTCTGCCAGAGATAGAGATTTTGGACGTGACGCAAGTGCTGGGCTGGGAAGAGACCGCGCGGGCCCTCAACGCCAATTTGCAAGGACACAGCGGTGTTTGGCTCTTTTTGTGGCAAGATGAGGTAGTCGACCCGGCGCAAACCACCCGCACGCTGCTGCGGCGCTACGCTCATCAGGAGCCGACTCCGCAATTTGCTTTTTTGGGATTAGAGCATTATCAGCTCCCGCACGATTTTGCTGTGCCCGTGCAGCCTCCTCTGACCTGGCCCGGCCATACGTTTGCCTCGGGATTGAGCCTGGTGGGCGTGCAGCGGGCACAGGGAGGCTTGTGGCTCTATTGGCAGGCGCAGCAGCCGTTACCCGATCTGCAGGTAACGCTCAGCTTGCAACAAGCAGGACAAGAACTGGCACATTTGGATCAACGCCCGCTGGGCTACGACTTTCCGACGACGCATTGGAACCGGGGCGACACCTATGCTCAGTGGCTGCCGCTCGCGCAGGCGCCAACGAGCGCCAGCCTGCACCTGCGCGTGCATGATGCGCACACCAGCGAAACCTGGATACTGCCACTGGAGTAGCCAGCCGCACGCCCTATGACATCTGTTACATTCGAACCACGACGATTTTTTGGTAACTACTAACGTATCCGACTTTAATCACCACAAAGGCACAAAGGCGCAAAGACACTAAGAACACCAAGCATTTCAAAGCTTTTTCTTTTCTTCGTGCCTTTGTGGCTTCGTGTCTTCGTGGTTTCTAGCCGGGCTACCTTAGTCATAACATTTTTTGTAAACCTCTGTTCATCAAGAATGCAAGACCCATAAAACAGGAGCCAACAATGTCTGACCCATACGCACACCAAAAACATGATCACTTCGGCGTTCCCGATGTGCCCCGACCTGTGGTGCTCATTTTATCGGGCCCCTCGGGCGTGGGCAAGGATTCGGCGCTGGACGCGCTGGAACGCATGGGCGTTACGTTTCATCGTGTGGTGACAGCGACCACGCGCAAACCGCGCCCGGGCGAGGTGGATGGCAAGGATTATCATTTTGTGAGCATGACACGCTTTGCCGAGATGATTGAAAATGACGAGTTGCTGGAATTTGCCCTGGTTTATGGCGATTACAAAGGTGTTCCCAAGAAGGAAATCATCGAGCCGCTGCAACGAGGGGTGGATGTGATTATGCGGGTGGATGTGCAGGGCGCTGAAACGATGTCGAAGAAGTTATCTGGAGCCAGCACTGTGTTCTTGACCACCCCCACCGAAGAGGAGATGGTACAGCGTCTGCGGGCCCGCAAAACAGATTCGGATGAGCAGATTGCTATTCGTGTGGCTTATGCTCGTAAAGAGTTGGAGATGCTGCCCAAGTTTCAGTACGCGGTGGTGAATCGTCACGACAAGCTGGAAGAGACCGCTCGGGTGCTATGGGCCATTTTAACCGCTATCCGTGCCCGCACCGATTACAACCGGGTGACGATTCAGGACGAGACATAGGCTTGCTGCGACGGAATCTGTATGACACTCCCTTTTATTTTTAGCCCATGACACCACATCGATTTGCTCAAGTGGTGGTGCTGGTTCCCATCGACCGGCGTCCTCCCAAAGCCACCTCCCCCAATGCTCTGCAAAAACTGGTGGATTTTGCGCCGGAGCGCCAGATTTTTACTTATGGCATTCCGCAGGAGCTGCGCGGGCTGATTGTGCCGGGCCAGGTGGTGCAAGTGCCTTTTGGTCGCGGGCAGCAGTTGGGGGTGGTGATGCGTCTGCAAGCAAGTGCGCCTCCATCGCTGAAGGTGAAGCCGCTGGGCGAGCCGCTAAGTGAGGGTGCGGCTCTGACTCCGGAGTTGCTCGATTTGGCGCTGTGGATGAGTCGGCATTATTTGGCGCCGCTGAGCGAGTGTATACGCCTGATTTTGCCGCCGGGCTTTACCGCCAAAAGTGACTTGTGGGTTTCGTATGTGCCGGGTGCCCCCATTTTTGCCGATGAATTGACGCCGGCCCAACAGGTGCTGTTGCTACATCTTAAAAAGTCGGCCATGCCGCTGAAAACCTTACGAGAGCTGGACCGACGGTTGGTGGCGGAGGATGTTTTGGGCGAGTTACGTCAGCAAGCGCTGGTAAGGGTGGAGGATCGAGGTAAGTTGAAGCGTCCCAAGCCGAAGTTGGCCAAGGTGCTTTCGCTGGCCATCGCTCCGGCAGAGGTGGAGGGTGCGCTTATGGGCGTGGGTCGGGCCAGTAAGTCTGCCGAGGTTCTGCTATGGGTACAGAATCAGGGGTCGGGCGCAGCGACGCTGTCCGATTTGAAGCGGGCGCTGCATCCCACAAAGAAGCAGTTGGCAGCTCTGACCGGGCAGGATTGGCTGCGAGTGGTGGATGATACGCTGTTTTTGGGCCCGAACGAGGCGGATTTGCCCCGGCAGGTGATGCAGTTGCGAGGGACGCTGAAGTATCGGGCGGGGTTGCAGGCGCTGGCGCAGGGGCCCATGTTGCTGGATGATTGGCGCAAACGCACCGGTTTGGGCTTGCCCGAGGCCCGAAAGCTGGCAGATTGGGGCTTCATCACGCTGGATGAGGTGGATGTGTGGCGGGATCCGCTGGCTGGACGGGTGTTTGAATCGCCACGACCTGCTGCGCTGACCGAGGATCAGCAACGGGCCTGGACACAGATTGAGCAGGCGTTGACCCTGCTGGATGCTCAGGAAGAAGTGGGTGAGCCGCCAGTTTTTCTGCTGCATGGTGTAACGGGCAGCGGCAAGACGGAGGTTTATTTGCGCACGCTGGAGCGTGTGGTGGCGGCGGGGCGGCAGGGCATTGTGCTGGTTCCCGAAATTAGTCTGACTCCGCAGACGGTGCGGCGTTTTGCCGGGCGTTTTCCGGGCCGGGTGGTGGTGATCCATTCCAAGCTGACGCCGGGGGAGCGCTATGATGCCTGGCGTCGGGCCGGGGAGGGGCAGGTGGATGTGGTGGTGGGTTCGCGATCGGCGTTGTTTGCGCCATTGCCTCGCATTGGGGTGATTGTGGTGGATGAGGAGCATGAGGCGGCGTATAAGCAGATTCGCACGCCCCGCTATCATGCCCGTGATGCTGCGGTGCAGTTGGCCCGTTTGCACGGAGCGCTGACACTGCTGGGCTCGGCCACGCCTTCGCTGGAGAGTCAATTTTTGGCCCGCCGCGGTCGGTATCGTTCGTTGCGTTTGCCCCGGCGAGTGATGGGGCATCGGGAGGGGGGCAAGATTAAGATGCTGACGCTGCCGCGGGTGCGCATCGTGGACATGCGCGCGGAACTGCGCGCGGGCAATCGTTCGATGTTTTCGCGGGCGCTGCACGAGGCGCTGGATGAGACGTTGGCCCGGCAGGAGCAGGCGATTATCTTTCTCAATCGCCGCGGCACGGCCACGTTTGTGATGTGCCGCGATTGCGGGCATGTGGTCAAGTGTCCCCGTTGCCAAATCCCACTAACGCATCATCGTGGCGATGTGCTGATTTGTCATCATTGCAATTATCGGCAGCCTATGCCCCGGGTGTGTCCTAAGCCCGATTGCAGGAGTCGGCGTTTTAAGACGTTTGGTGCGGGCACCGAGCGGGTGATGGATGCGCTGCGGGCGGCGTTTCCGCAGGCCCGGCCTTTGCGCTGGGATCGGGATGTGACAGGGGGCAAGCACAGCCATGAGGCGATTTTGCAAGATTTCATCGATCACAAGGCGGATGTGCTGGTGGGCACGCAGATGATTGCCAAGGGGCTGGATTTGCCGTTGGTGACGCTGGTGGGCGCACTAAGTGCCGATACGGGGCTGTTTTTGCCTGATTTCCGGGCGGCTGAACGTTCATTTCAACTTTTGATGCAGGTGGCGGGCCGGGCCGGACGTTCGGAGCTGGGGGGGCAGGTGATTTTCCAGACTTATCATCCGCAACATTATGCTGTGGTGGCAGCCAGCCAACATGATTACGATGCGTTTTATCATACAGAGATGCGCTTCAGGCAAGAGCAGGGATATCCTCCTTATCGCCGTTTGACGCGGCTGCTGTATTTGGATAGTTCGCGGGAGCGGTGTCAGCAGGAGACGGCGCGGGTGGCTGCCTTGCTACAGGCCCGGGCCTCAGCTTTGAAGATCGCTGAGTTTAGCGCCATTGGGCCCGCGCCAGCTTTTTTCAGCCGTGAGCGGGGCAAGTTCCGTTGGCACATTCTTTTCCGCGCAGAAGATCCCGGTGCGTTGCTGGCAGGTGTGCCTCTGGGCCCGCAATGGCGCATCGATGTAGAGCCGGTGGATACGTTGTAAGAGGGCAGACTTTTTGGAGGCGGAGCCCCGGAAATGGTAAATTGTTATGAAAGGTGACTACTAACGTACCCGACTTCAATCACCACAAAGGCACAAAGACACTAAGTACACCAAGAATTTCAAACCTTTTTCTTTCTTTGTGCCTTTGTGGCTAATCATGCAACGTGAATCGTTACAATCTTTTTCCTTACTCATCAAGGATGTATCATGGCTCAATTCGATTTCGATAAACTGGTCAATCGCCGCCACACCGATAGCATCAAATGGCGTCAACCAGATGATGTGCTGCCCATGTGGGTGGCTGATACCGATTTTCTGGCGCCACCTCAGGTCATTGCAGCTTTGCAGCAACGGGTGAGCCATGGCATTTTCGGATATCATCACGAATCACCTACGTTGCGTGCCACGGTGGTGGCCTGGGTGGCCCATCGCTATGGCTGGAGTATCGAGCCGGAATGGATTTTGTTTTTGCCCGATGTGATGCGGGGTGTGAATTTGGCCGCGCAAACGTTGGCCCGTCCTGGCGATGGCATTTTGGTGCAGACGCCAGTGTATGCGCCCTTCTTCGATGTGGTGCGCAATGCTCGCTGCATCCAGCAGGACGCACCCCTGGTGGCCGATGCGAGCGGACGCTATCATTTTGATATGGATGCGTTGGAGGCTGCCGTCACCCCCGAAACCTCGGTGTTTTTGCTGTGCAGTCCACAAAATCCCACAGGCCGGGTCTTCTCGCGGCCCGAGCTGGAAGCTATTGCTGCCTTTTGTCAGCGTCACCAGCTCAGCATCATTTCCGACGACATCCACGCCGATTTAATCTTCTCCGAGGCGCAGCATACGCCCATCGCGTCGCTGGATGCCGATTTGGCCCGGCGCACAGCCACCTTCATTGCGCCTAGCAAGACGTTTAATTTGGCGGGACTCAAGGCCGCGGTGGGCATTGTGCCCGATGCCGAGTTGCGGCAGCGAATGCAGGCCCAGCATCGTGGTCTGATGGCGCGCGTCAATCTTCTGGGGCAGGTGGCCATGGAAACCGCATATAGCCAAGGGGCGCCCTGGCTGGATGCCATGCGGCTTTATTTGCAGGACAATCGTGATTTCTTGCTGGCCTTTATTGCCGCAGGTCAGCTACCTGGTGTGCGCATGGCTCGGCCTGACGGCACTTTTTTGGCCTGGCTCGATTTTAGCAAGACTGCGTGGGCCCATGAGCCTGCCCGCCACATCCGCGAACAGGCGCGGGTGGTGGTCAATGAGGGCACATGGTTCGGCGATGCGGGGGCAGGGTTTGCCCGTCTGAACTTTGGTTGCCCGCGGGCCACGCTGGAAGAGGGCTTGACGCGCATTCAGCAGGCCATGGCCCGGCATCAATCACGTGCTTGACAAATTGGTGGTATTTAGCGAATCCGCGGTAAGCTTTAGCCCAGGGACCAATGCACCGATGATGATACCGCCCGGCGTTTGGGCTAAGGTTTTTCCCCTACACTCACACCACCTCAAACCATGATGACATCCCAAAAAACAACCCTACTCTTCCTTTGCACAGGCAATTCCTGTCGCAGCCAGATGGCCGAAGGCTGGGTGAATCATCTTTTGGGAGCGACTTACCAGGCCTACTCGGCTGGAACCACTCCTTCGGATACGGTTCATCCCCTGGCTGTGCAGGTGATGTCGGAAGTGGGCATCGATATTGCCGCGGGTATTCCCAAGCATCCCCACGTTTTCCGTCATCTCACCTTTGATTTGGTCATCACCGTGTGCGATGATGCGGCAGAAAAGTGCCCGCTATGGCTGCGAGAAGGGCGCGTTGTCCACATCGGTTTTGATGACCCCGCCCGTGCCCAGGGGCCAGAAACGGCTCGATTAGCTGTTTTTCGCCACGTCCGCGATGAAATTCGCACACAAATTTTTGATTTCCTACACTCCCTTACGTGAGGTCTCCCATGAAGAAGAAGCATCTTACTGCCATGCCCGAGGATGTGGCTGCCGCACGCAACGATATCGGCCATGTGCGGGCCACCATCTCGCAGCTTTTGGATGATTCGGATATCGCCAAAGGCAAAACCTGGAAGCGGTTGAACAAAATCTATAAAGCATTGGATGATGCTGATCGAAAGTTGGGCCAGGCGCAATCGTTGCTGGAAGAGGCGTTGCCCAAATTGTTGAAACAGTTCGAGAAGAAAAAGGGGCGAGGCGAAACATGATGGCCAGCGGCTATGCCCATTATGTTGCCGAGACGCATAATCGGAAGGCCGTTTGTTCACGTTTTTACGACTAAGGTAGCCCGGCTAGAAACCACGAAGACACGAAGCCGCAAAGGCACGAAGAAAAGAAAAAGCTTTGAAATGCTTGGTGTTCTTAGTGTCTTTGCGCCTTTGTGGTGATTGAAGTCGGATACGTTAGTAGTTACTTCACGTTTTTATATCTCATCACCAAAGCAGTGCGCCACCCGCTTCTTGTTGCTACGCAAATTTGGGGCTGCTTTTCGCTATACCCTATAATTGAACCAGCCATTTAACGGTTTCAAACTATCGGTTCAGTTATTGGATCATCGTCATCAAAAAATCAAAGTAACTGCACAGTTACAAACCAAAAAATCGTTACGACTAAGGTAGCCCGGCTAGAAACCACTAAGACACGAAGCCACAAAGGCACAAAGAAAGAAAAAGTTTTGAAATGCTTGGTGTTCTTAGTGTCTTTGTGCCTTTGTGGTGATTGAAGTCGGG
>Ga0256914_1001161_pt1 | contig 24804 bp, 17 predicted proteins | sample HulkmetaG_FD_191571 | JGI IMG/M metagenome (GOLD analysis project Ga0256914, IMG submission 191571) | Hydrothermal chimney microbial communities from Main Endeavour vent field at the Juan de Fuca Ridge, Pacific Ocean - Hulk | ecosystem: Environmental > Aquatic > Marine > Hydrothermal vents ... | reverse complement strand
GTTTATCTATCCCCCTTGGTTCATTACCAACAATAAGCGCCACCCCTTTTTTATTCTTGGCCGGCTTAAATTTTTTATAATTAACACTTTTTTCATCCTGCTCTAATGCCACAACTTCCACCCCTTCTCCCCTTAACTTCTCAATAAGAGCAGAAATATTTTTTACCCCGGACCAAGCAACATATTTATCGGCACCCAAAGCGGTTTTAGATAACATTTTTTCCGCTTTGGTTTGCCATTCATATTCCCGCAAAGACGGTCTTTGGGTAAATCCGGTTAAAAATATCTTGTCCACACCAATCCCGTCGGCCGTCCTAAACATTGAGCCAACATTATAAGCACTTCTTATTCTATGTAAAATTAAATAAAATTTCATTACTGTAAGTCTCTTTATAAAACTTCTCTAACCGGAGCAAAAGATTGCCGATGAATGGCGCAAGCACCGTTTTTTCTCAATTGCTCCAAATGTTCTTTTGTTCCATATCCTTTATGTTTATCAAATCCATATTCGGGAAACTCCCGATGATATTTCATCATTAATTTATCTCGATAAACCTTGGCATTAATAGAAGCGACGGCAATGGAAAATATTCTCTGATCTCCCTGAGCGAAAAGTTTTTGCTCCAATTCCAAGTTTGGAATATTTTTATTACCATCAATCAAAACACATACCTGATATTTTTCTTTTCCAATTATTTGCTCAACCTGCTCCAAAACTTCATCAATCGCCAACCTCATTGCCAAAAGAGCTGCATTTAAAATATTAATTTTATCAATCATTTCTACGGATACCTCTCCAATTCCGGAAACAAAATCTTTATTACCTTGAATAAATGTATAAATTTTTTCTCGTTGCTTTTCGGAAAGTTTTTTACTATCCCTAATCAAACCCCTTAATTCAAAATCTTCCTCTAAAATACTCGGTTTAACCCAAGTTGCTCCGGCTACCACCGGTCCGGCCAAAGGACCTCTGCCTACCTCATCTACTCCAATAATAACATCAAAACCATTTTTTTGTAACTCCTTTTCTTTTTCTATTGTAGGTAAAATCATAATATTAATTGAAAGTTATTTTCAATCCGGTAATTCTGTAAACATCTCTAAACCTCTTCTACAATCATCATATTGGTTGTTCCGGATTTTCCAAAAGGAATTCCCGCCACAATCACCACCTTGTCTCCCTTTTTAACAATTCGTTTCTCAATTAATATTTTTTTACTCTCCGCCACAGTTTCCGAAACAGTCTTAAATCCGGCAATACTTTCGGCATAACAACCGTAAGAAATGGAAAGTTGCCTTTTGGTCGGTTCCTCCGGAGTTAAGGCAATGATAATCTGTTTGGGACGATAACGAGCTATTTTCCGAGCGGTTTCTCCGGACTCCGTCAAAGCGACAATACATTCGGCCTCAACATCCAAAGCGGTTCTGATTACGCTTCGAGAAACGGCATTAACGGTGGCCCGAGTATATTTCTCATTATCTTTCACCGGCTGATATCTTATTTCCTCCTCCGTTCTCTTGGCAATTTCCGCCATCATCTTAACCGCCTCCACCGGAAAATCACCTACTGTCGTTTCCGCACTTAACATCACGGCATCAGTGCCGTTCAAAATGGCATTAGCCACATCCGCCACCTCTGCTCTGGTCGGCACGGGATTTTTAATCATTGATTCCATCATTTGAGTAGCTACAATCACCGGGCGTCCTTTCACCTGACATTTATGAATAATCATTCTTTGTAAATGAGGAACTTCTTGGGCGGGCACTTCTACAGCCAAATCTCCTCTGGCCACCATAATCACATCTGTGGCTGAAATAATTTCATCAATATTTTCAATCGCTTCCGGCGTTTCTATTTTGGCAACAATCTTAGCTTGAGAATTATGTTTCTCCAAAAGTTTTCTCAATTGTAAAATATCTTTTGCTTGTCTTACAAAAGAAATCGCCACAAAATCAACCTGATGCTCAAAAGCGAATTTCAAATCATTTTTATCTTTTGGTGTCAAAGCATCTACACTTAAGCGAGCATTGGGAATGTTAACTCCTCGTCGCGACCTAATCATCCCACCATTAATTACTCTGGTTACAATTTCCTCTCCCTTGATAGCCACCGTTTTTAATTCTTTTGTTCCATCGTCCAGTAAAATTTTTTGTCCAATTTCAATTTCTTGTGGTAATTTCTTGTAATTAATATAGACCTTATTTTCATTACCGATGATTTTTTTAGTGGTTAAAATAAACTTCTGCCCCCTTTTTAACACAATGGAATCATTTTCAAAATCACCAATTCTTATCTTTACTCCTCCCAAATCCTGCAAAATAGCCACACTCATTCCTGTTTCTCTCTCTACTTCTCTGATATTTTTTACTCTGGCACCATGCTCCTCAAAATCACCATGAGAAAAATTTAACCGTGCCACATTCATTCCCGCTTTCGTCAATTTCAATAACTGACTTTTATTTTCCGTAGCCGGACCGATAGTGGCTACCACTTTAGTCTTTTTCAATTTTTTTAAATTCATTCTTTCAAATTTATAAATTAAACTTGCGAAAGCATCCTTTCACAAGTCTTCATTATATAAGATTAATGATAAAAGTCAACTTCCGATAAATTACACACTCCAAACTGACATCCGAAACCTAACTTTGACCCCAATTTTTAATCAGCAAAATCACCGCCTCCCTCTTTCGGTCTTAATTATTTCTCTCCGCCAAATCTTGTATAATAGCTTAGTATTTTTTTGTTTGACTCTGAGTTAAGTGGTCTAAAGCGGAATAGGGATGCAGGTCTTACATCGGTCGTTGGCGAGGTCCGTTTTTCACAAAATCTTGTTCGATAGTAGCTAAAGCCACTTGCGCTTGATGAATGGTGACAATAAATTTCAAGACCCATTCCCGAATTTCTCGGTCCATATTTTCAACCCAAGCTTCCGAGCTGACAATTGGTCGTTCTTTTATGGATGATGGTTGTTCAGACATAGATTTATGGTGTTTAAAATATACCTTAAAAATTTATAAATCCTAACCATTCCGTACCGCCAAATATGCCTCCAGTAAAATCACCGCCACCGCTACCAAAAGAGCATCCCACCAAACCAGCATTCGCCAACTTTGTAATAATAATAGCAAACACACCAATACTCCCATTAAAATGCTCCGCCGAAAAGAAGTTACAGCATGTAAATACAAATCACCTGTCCGGTTCTTTTTTTTACTTCGCCAAAAAAATAAAGTGGAAAAAACACCACTGATAAAAACCAAAGTTGAGCCGTAAAACAATAATAAAGAAAAAATATTTGACACCTCTTTGGACAAATCCCCCGCCAAAGGTAAATCTTTATAAGGATTTAACAGAAAAATAATTGTCAACAACAAACCACCTCCCAATATGATCAGGCCTCCACTGAAGAAAAAAAATTTATTTCCCGAACTCTTCATTGTTGTTATAAAATTATTAAGAAATATCTTCCAACTCAACTTCTTCGGAAACACGCGCCACTTCTTCCAAGGTGGTTATCCCTTCCACCACCCTCAAAACACCATCTTGTCCCATCGTTAACATTCCTTGTTCTATGGCCTTCTCCTGCAATTCCGTAGTTGTCGGATTGGAAACTATGTATTTTTCCATTTCCTCATCTATCTCCATCACCTCCGCCACCGGCACTCGCCCACTATAACCAAGACCGTGACAACGAGGACAACCAACCGCTTCATAAGTATTTCTTACCGACGGTATTTCCACTTCACTGGCCGGAGATATTTTATTCAGAACATTATCAATTTGCTCCCTCTTTTCCGCCGACAATTTTACTTCTCTCTTACAATGCTCACATAATTTTCTTACCAATCGTTGAGCCATAAAACAATTTGTTCCCGAAGACATATCTGACAAACTTATTCCCATATTGGCCAATCGTCGCACCGAACCGGCGGCATTATTGGTATGCAAAGTACTTAAAACCAAATGTCCGGTTAGAGCGGCTTGATAAGCAATCTTGGCCGTTTCCTCATCTCGAATTTCTCCAATCATTATTATATCCGGATTTTGTCGCAAAAGATTTCGCAAAGCGGTGGCAAAAGTATAATTCTCTTTTTCGTTAACTTGTGTTTGTAAAATTCCATCCATTTGATATTCAATCGGATCTTCCACGGTAATAATTTTTAACTCCGGTTTGGCAATTTTTTTAATGGCACTATACAAAGTGGTAGTCTTACCACTGCCCGTCGGACCGGTATTCAAGACCATTCCATTGGGTTTTTTGATATTTCTGTTTAATTTAAGAAGGTTAATCTCTCGCAAGCCCAATTTTTTTAATTCCGTCGCCTGAGCCGTTTGATTTAACAACCGCATAACCACAATGTCTCCATAACCACCCAAAATAATTGAAGTTCGTACATCAATTTTGTGATCACTAAATTCCGTCAAATTCTCCGGCAAAACAATTCTAAAACGACCATCCACCACTCCTTCCCTTTTCTGAATTTTTACACCAATCAATTCTTTGATTTGATTTAAAACCGTCAAATATTCATTCATCGGCAAACTAATAATATCATGCAAGATACCATCTATTCTGTAACGAACCTTAAACTCTTTCTCCCCCGGTTCAATATGAATATCTCCGGCCTGCATAATCAATCCGGCCGCCAAAATATATTTTATTTTATCTTTAGAAGATGCATTCTCTACTAATTCTTTCAACTTAGTATAATCGCCCTTATTGTCTTCCAGTATTCTAATCACCTCTTCCTCAATATTAATTCCTCGAGACAATGTTTGAATCATAATTTTTTCATAGAGATTCAACAAATAATCTCCCTTACCGGCCACCCGCTGAACTTCCTCCAAAGAAGTTTCTCCTCTCAAGGCCTTAACAATTCCATCCTGCTCATAAGTAATCATTCCCTTTTCCAAAGAAGCATTCCGAATATCATACTCGGTCGCCATTGTTTCTATCAATCTTCTAATGTCCTCATCAATGGTCATCACCTCAAAAATACCCACTCTTCCCTTGTAGCCCAAACCGTTACATTTAACACAACCCTTGGCTTCCCAAAGATAATCCACTTCTTTTGGAACTTCAATTTCCGATTTAGGTGAAATAAGAGAAAGCATTTCTTTTATCACCCCCACCGTTTCTTGAGCCGGTTTGTATTTAACCTTACAATGTTCACATAATTTTCTTACCAATCTTTGAGCGATAATCGCATTAACCGCCGGAGCAATTATGGCCGGTTTAATTCCCAAGTCAACAATCCGCCCAATCACTCCGGCGGAAGTATTGGCATGCACGGTAGTCAAGACCAAATGTCCGGTCAAAGAAGCATTAACGGCTATATCCGCCGTTTCCCCATCTCTAATTTCTCCAACCAAAATAACATCCGGGTCCTGCCTGACAATCGCTCGCAAACCCTCGGCAAAAGTATACCCTCTCTCCTCTTCCACCTGCGTCTGTCTAACTCCCGGCACTTGATATTCAATCGGATCTTCAATACTGATAATTTTTTTCTCCTCTGAATTAATTTTATTAATCAAAGAATACAAAGTGGTGGTTTTACCGCTCCCCGTCGGACCGGAATTAATTATCATACCCTGTCTTTTTTCCGACTGCGCCAATAACCACTCGTAATTTTTACCGGTCAATCCCAACTTATCCAAAGTTAAGGAAGAAATATCTTGATTTAATAAACGCAATACAATATTTTCTCCATAATTACCCGGCAAAACGGAAACACGAACATCAATTGAATTTTCATCGTCAATCTTAATACTGAAACGACCATCTTGAGCAACATCATAAACATTCAACATCATCTTACTTAAAATCTTCACTCGAGAAACGATACTGGGATAAACATTTTTATTAATGGAAACTACATTATGCAATACTCCGTCAATTCTATATCGCAACCTGACTCGATTATTTTTTTCCGGCTCCAAATGAATATCAGATGCTTCCAATTTTATCGCTCCGGCAATTATGATATTCAACAATTTGGTTGTTGGAATTTCATTAATTCTTTTACCGAGTTTTTCCAAAACATCCAACTCTTTTTCAAATTCTTTCAAATCATCGCCGGTCAATTGCATCCTCATATAATCAAAGGCCTCCACCAAAGTATGTCTTTTGTATACTTCCCAGGCCTTCGTTAAAGATCGTTGAGAAACGACAAATAATCTCACCTTAAATCCATTCTCTTTTTCCAACCTATCCACCACCTCCTTTACTCCCGGTAAAGTCGGATCAAAAACTCCCAAAATCAACTCTCGGTCCATCTTGTGAACAACCACCAACTTATTTTTCCGAGCCTCCTCTTCCGGTACCAAAGTAATATACTTGGCGGTAATCGGAAAAATATTCAAATCCAAATAAGGCAATCCCATCTCTTTGGCATAATCGGCCGTCTCCTGTTCCTCTGATTCTTGTTTCATCTTGGCTATTTTTCTTTTGGTTGCCGACAAGTCAACAAAGCGATCACCATGAACAGTGGAAGTTGTTGACTGAGAAACGGATTGATTTGTATTTTCCGAATTTTCTTCTTCCATTTTATTTTTTTATTTTTTTAATTTCACAGATGTTAAATTGGTAATCATCAACTACCGGCTACTGATTATTAATTGCCAATTGCCAATCGTTGACACAAAAAACAGAAAAATCTATTCCATACTGGGATCACCCTGAGATTTCATTTTTACTATCCGCTCCGCCTCCCGTTGACTTTCTTTTCCGAATATCACCTCTCCTCGTTTTTTATCCCACCAATATCTCTGCCAAAAAACTTTTACCGCCGTCAACTTTTTTTGTTGCTGTAACCAATCCACAAAGTTATCTTTTCGAAAAAATATTTGTCTCAATCTCACCTGCTCTCCGGACATTCCAATTTCTCCCCCTTCTTCCTCTGATGATTTTCTATCTTCCAATTTCACAATATGCAAACCCAAAGGTGATATTATGACACCGGAAATTTCTCCCGGCTTCATTTTCTTTACTTCCTCCGCCACCTCCGGAATTATCTGCTCCATCCGCATCCAATTCAATTCCCCTTGTTGACGAACACTTTCTCCCTCCGAATATTTTTCCGCCAATTCTTTAAAATTATCTTTCTGGACATTTATTTTATTTAAAACATTCTCCGCCTCTTGATAACTGTCCGTATTCTTCACTGCTCTCTTATACCAGTCAAACAATTTCTGCAAATACAACTGGTTCTTAACGATTTTATTTTTAAAATCATCAACCGTCCAACCATAATTTGCCTTTAAAGACAAAGCCAACTGTCGGTAAGTTCCTCCCGAATTTTGCAGCGCCGTCTCCACACCTTTATTCACTTCCGCTTCACTAATCCTTATCCCTCTTTTTTCCGCCAACCTTCTCACAATAATATCTTCTATCAATTTATTTAAAACTGCTCGCTCTTTTATTTGTAAACGCATCTGTCCTTCAGTAGTGGAAAAGTCCACCCTCATATTTTTCCGAGCATAATCATTGCTTTGATAAAATTTTCGCACCGCCTCCACATCACTTAACAACTGATTGCTAAAAATATATTCTTGCTCAACCCTAACAACCGGCAAAGGAATTTTAGTATAAATTACTCTAAAAAATTTATTCTGAAAAATATCCAAATAAAAACTCATTACCAGCAACACCATCAATCCGGTCACAACTCCCAAAGACACCCACAATAAAACCCGTCGAAAAGTTGCTTTATCTTCCCTCTTGGTTTTTTTATTTTTTTTACTGTAAGATTTTTTTTTCATATTTAACACCTTTTTAAACTTTCAAATATCTTCTAATGGCAATAAATGAACTGACTACTCCCAATAATATACCCAAAACAAACTGTAAACCGACGGCTATTAAAATATTTTTGACAAAATAATCACCTAAAAACTGCTTGATAAACTTGGTGTTGGACAAAAATAACAAAGTGTCTCCGTTGTCCCCGCCGGAAATTGAATGTAAATACAGATAACTGACAACTATGGCGATAATCGCTCCCACCACTCCGTAAAGAAACCCTTCCCAAACAAAAGGCATTGTCACATAAGTATTGGACGCTCCCACTAATTTCATTATCTCTATTTCTTTTCTGTGAGTATAAATCGTAATGGTAATGGTATTAAAAGTGACCAAGATGGCGATAGCTGATAAAATAACGCCTAAAATTATCGCCATTTTTTGACTGGATTTAATTTCCTTATTCAAACCATTGATAACATCTTTATGCTCTTCATAGTTAACGCTGTCTATCTGCGATTTAAATTCCTCTCCCTGTAATTTCTGCGAAATTTGAGCATAGTCATCCGGATTATGAGCCTTAACGCTTAAAATATCTTCAAAAGGATTTTCTTCCAAAATTCCCAACACTTCTTTCATTGTTTGATTTTCTTCACTATCCCTGTTAAACCTTTCCAAAGTTTCTTCCTTGGGTATATGCACAACCCTTTCCACTTCCGGAAATTTCTCTATCTCTTCTTTAATCTTCCGAATATCCTCCGCCTTAACATCCTCTTTTAAATAGACGGAAATATTTACCCTGTCTTGCAAATCCTTTAACAATAAATCATTGGCCACTATATTGGCTATTTGAATATTAATAATAAACAAAGCCACGGCAATAACACTTATCACCGATAAAGCCAACCAAAAATTATGCATTACATTACTGATACCGGAAAGAAATGTTCTTTTGAATTGTAACCACATTTTTTATTTTTATTATTTTTTAAACACTTAATTTTATTCTTTAACTAAATACAATACTTACCCTTAGCATCGTCTCTGATAATTTTCCCCTTATCCATGGATATAACCCTTTTGGAAATTCTATCCACCACTCCTTTGTCATGGGTAGCCAACATCACCGTTGTTCCATATTCATTTATCTTTAAAAGCAATTGCATAATTTCCCAAGTGGAAATGGGATCTAAATTCCCCGTCGGTTCATCGGCCACCAAAACCTTTGGTCTGTTAACCAGCGCTCTCGCCAAAGCCACCCGTTGTTGTTCTCCTCCGGATAATTCACCCGGATATTTATGAAGTTTATGTTTTAAGCCGACAATATCCACAATTTGAGGAACATCTTCTTCAATTTCTTCCGGACTCTTGCCGGAAGCCTCCATTGCGAAAGCAACATTTTCCCAAACATTTTTTTGAGGCAATAGTTTATAATCCTGAAAAACGGTGCCGATTTGTTGACGATGTCCGGGTAAATGTTTTCTTTTTAAATCATTAATTTTTTGACGATGAAAATAAACATTGCCGGTAGTGGGTAATTCTTCCGCATAAATCATTTTCAACAAAGTGGATTTACCTGCACCGGAATAACCGACAAAAGTTACAAACTCTCCTTCCCTGATTTCCAAATTAACATCTCTTAGAACGGGCTTGTCATCTTTAGTATAAATTTTTGAAACTTTATCATATATAATCATATTTTTTAACTTTAGTTTTTATTTCTTTAAAATAATTTAATTCAACAAATCAAGCTCGCCGTCCAGTACTTTTTCCACCGCCGTAACCTGCCGACCACTTCTGTGATCCTTAACCATTTTATAAGGATGTAAAACATAAGACCTTATTTGACTGCCCCACTCCACCGCTTTTCTCTCACCTCTTAATTCATTTATCTCTTTAACCTTCTCTTCTTCCATTAATTTAATCAATCGTCCCTTAAGAATGGTCATCGCCTGTTCTTTATTTTTCAATTGAGATCTTTCATTTTGACAAGTTGCCACCAATCCGGTTGGCAAATGAGTAATTCTCACCGCACTATCCGTTGTATTAACACTTTGTCCTCCGGCACCGGAACTGCGAAAAGTATCCACCCTTAAATCCTTATTCTCAATCTGCAAAGATGAACTGTCTTCCATTATCGGCATCACTTCCACCATGGCAAATGATGTTTGTCGTAAATTATCCGCATTAAACGGTGACAACCTTACCAAACGATGCACTCCGGACTCATTTTTTAACTTCCCGTAAACCAATGGTCCTTCTATTTTCAAAGTGGCTGTTTTAATTCCCGCCTCCGCTCCGACAACCTTTTCCAAAATACTCACTTTCCAAGATTGCTTTTCTGCAAAACGCATATACATTCTCAAGAGCATTTCCGTCCAATCCTGAGCATCAGTTCCTCCGGCACCGGATTGAAAGGTTATAACCGCCCCTCCCTGATCATAAGGACCGGAGTATTTCAATCTTTCCTCAATCTTTTCAACTTCTTGTTTTAATTCCCCAAACTGCTCAATAATAAAATCAATTTCCTCCTCATCCTTAACGGTCAAATCCCCCTTCAACAGATCATCTAATCCTTTAATGTCATTGGTGATATTTTCCCAAACCAAAAGTTCGTTTCGCAAAAACTCCAAACGCCGAGATAATTCTCCCGATTTTTCATAATCACTCCAAACATCTTCTTCCTGCAATTTATTTTCTATTTTTTTTATCTCTTCTCTTTTTCCAACCAAGTCAAAGACTGTCTTGCCAAGGCAAGATTTTATCTTTTATTATCTTTAATTCTTTTTTAACATCAACCAATTCCATTGTTTTAAATTCATTACTAATCAACATCTTAAAAAAATACAACTACCCTTATACGATTTTGACAAAAAATCAACAAGGAAAAAACCGGAAAACAACCTTCTGTCAATCATTTAAAATATATTTTCCTCCTTAGCCTTTTTTTGCGCTTCTTTTAAAATTTTATTGGCAATCTTTTTATTCTCTCTTAAAAACTTTTTAGCCGCCTCTCGTCCTTGACCCAATTTTTCATTGTCATACTGAAACCAAGCTCCGGCTTTCTTTACAACTCCAAACTGCACACCCAAATCCAGCAAATCTCCTTCATAAGAAATTCCCTGATTATACATAATGTCAAATTCCGTATTTTGAAAAGGAGGGGCCACTTTATTTTTAACCACCTTAACCTTTACGCGATTACCGATTATTTTATCCCCTTGCTTAATTTGCGCCGAACGACGAACCTCAATTCGCACTGAAGAATAAAATTTCAAAGCATTTCCTCCGGTAGTTGTTTCCGGATTACCAAACATCACTCCGATTTTCATTCTAATCTGATTGATAAAAATAACCGTTGCATTGCTCTTAGCAATGGCACTGGTTAATTTTCGCAAGGCCTGAGACATTAAGCGTGCCTGCAATCCCATATGACTCTGCCCCATTTCTCCCTCCAATTCCACTTGCGGAGTCAAAGCCGCCACCGAATCAACAATAATAATATCAACGGCGTTGGAACGAACCAATGATTCCACAATCTCCAAAGCCTGCTCTCCGGCATCCGGTTGAGAAATCAACAAATCCTCCACATTCACTCCAATTCTTTTAGCATAAACGGGATCCATAGCATGTTCCGCATCCACAAAAGCCGCCACTCCACCGGCCTTTTGGGCGTTGGCGACAATATGCAAAGACAAAGTGGTCTTTCCGGAAGATTCCGGACCATAAATTTCTATAATTCTTCCTCGCGGAATACCGCCAATCCCCAAAGCAATATCCAAAGATGGTGACCCGGTGGGAATTGCCGCCACATCAACTTTTTGAATATCTCCCAATTTCATAATGGATCCTTCACCGAATTTACTTTGAATTTCATCAATTATGCCAGCCACTTTCTTCTCCTCTTTTCCGGTTGATTTTTGAGCATTTTTAATGTCTTTTTTAGCTCCCCCCTTCGCCTTAGTTTTAGTTGCCATAAACTTTTATAATTATTTTTAATGGGACCGCTATCCAACCCCGTTTTTATACCTAATTAACATCTTATATTATACATCAAACATACTTTAAAGCAAGAAAAGCGAGTTAAACCACCCCATGAGCACAAAAACCAATCAATCACCGAAAATTTAATCAAAAATAAACCTCGCAAATCTTCAATTCTATGAATTTTGGTAAATACCGCCCTACCTTTCATCTTCAATTGCCTTTTCTTCAGTTGCTTTTTTGTTCGACGAAGAAACAATGCTTTCAGTCCCTTGTCCACTTTCCGATTCCGTTTGGCGAATTTCTCCCGATTTACCCCCTCCTTCTTCATTTAAATCATTCTTGCTAAAAATAACATCTCTAATCACACCTTCATTCGGAGACAATTCTCTAAACTCTTGTTCATTATTTAATTTAATTAGGGTTTGATTGGCTTGCCCGGAAGTTATTGAAATTTCCTCACGACCTTCAAAAACTTGCTCCGCCCCCACCAGAACCGTTCCTCTGTAAACAACTGTTCCATCAACCTTAACTGCTATCCATACCGGCACCTCTTTGGCTTTTATAATCACTTTTACCGTATCCTCCTCCTTTTTATCTTCTTGTCCAGCATCATTGTTTTTTTCGGGAAAGTCTTCAGAGTATTGAGCGGACAACTTAATCGTTTTAGTTATCTCTTGACCAAACTTATTGACCACCTTAACAATCAATTCATTAATCCCTTTTTTAAGAGCAATTCTTTCCCCAAATTCTCCCCTTTCATTTACGAAGATAGCCTGCCCGTTAACCGTAACTTTATTACCAACATCCGTCACACCAACCAATTCCGTGGAACTGTGCTCTATAATGGAATTGTTAACGGGTTTTGAAATCAACAAACGAGGAGTTGCCGAAAATCGTCCGGCTTCTTTATAAAAATACCACCCGATAAGCACAACAAAAATTCCGAAAAAGATACCAAAAACCATTCGGGAAGACAAAGTAACTGTTGGAATATTTATTTTTTTATTCTTCTTCTCTTTTTTATTCGTTTTTTTTATATTATTTTCTATTCCCCTCTCCTTTTCATAAATTCGCAAAACATCCTTGGCGCTTATTCTTAAAAAATTAGCATAATTCCTCAAGAATCCTCTAACATATATTTCTGACGGCATATTCTCATAATCATCATTTTCTATTTGCCGTAAGTATTTCTTATTTACCTTAATAGCGTTAGCAATTTCCTCTAACGAAACTCCGGCTCGTTCACGAATTTCTCGCAAACGCTCCCCCAAAGTCTTACTGTTAATTTGTTTTCTACTGAATTCCGGAGTCATATTTTTAATTTTATACCCTATGAGACTATCTGACGATTGTCGCCTTAGACAAATATCAATGCCGGCCACCAACTGCCCATTAGCAATACCATTTACTGACCATCTTAATCCGCCACTACTATCCCATCTTGCAACCCTTCCACACCCTCAGAGTTAATGGCTTTTAAATAATAACCGATATTATTTCCGGTAAACATATCTTTGGCTTGAATGGAAATATTTTTTAACAAATCAATACTATGTCCCACTTGATTAACGGATGGAGTAACACTTACTAAAAATTCCGCCTTTTCCGCCGGAGAGATAAAGCCGGTCCCCATATCCACCACACCCAAATTCCATTTCAACTTATTACTATTACCATCAAATTTTAAATTATCCCCCTCCGGATAAATTTGTCTTTCCCAACCGGTACCGGAAGGCAAATCCGCCAAAAGTTCCACACCTTTTAATTGACTGGTGGTATTGTACACATTAAATTGAATTTTAAACAAAGCCTTTTTATCAACTTTTAATACACCTTTTTCATTTTCCGCCTCCGGTACATAAACTGCTTTAACATTAATTCCCGCCACCGAATTAATCGGTACCTTCAACTCAGAAGAAACAACTCGCTTGTTTTCAAAAATAGGAGAATCCACATCCAAACTTTCAATTTCCGAATGTGCCAAAGTGTAAATATTCTTATCTTTTTTGCTTCCGGGAATAATCCTGTCCTGTAACCTGACCCGAAAATCAACTCTTCCCTCTTCTCCCGGCTCCAATAATTTCAATTTATCCAAATCGGCCGCTTTCCAAGTAATAACATTTTCCCTGCTGTCATAATATCCATATTTAGTATCCACACTGCTTCTGTCTATATATTTACCGGGCAAATAACTTTTAAGAATTAAATTACGCAAAGGAGTGGTACTATTATTCTTGAAGAAAATCGTATACTGTAAATAATCTCCTGGGGAAACATTTTGCGTATCCACAACTTGCCTCAATAATACTTTTTGAGGAACAATTCTTAAAGTTTTTTCCGCTTTACTAAAAATAGTTTCACCCTCACCCTCTTTCAATAAAAATATTCCAAATTTTTTTATTTCGTCCAACTGTCCGGTTATTTTTCCGGTAACGGTTATTTTTTTCTGATCACCGGCCGAAAGATTATCAATTAACCATTCATTTTTCCGGCCCTCCAAAAGATTCAGTGAACTGTTTTCGTAAACAAATCCTTCCGGATAATCAATTTTTAAAATCATATTTTGAAAATCATCTTGATCATCATTTTTGACAATCACATCCATAACAACAGTTTCACCGCTACTAACCGTTTCGCTGGTGGAAACATAAATGCTCAAATTCCTTTTCTTGATTTTAATATTCTTTACGACATCCGCTTGAAAATAACTGGAAATATTACTTGGCTTATAAACAACTTTGGCTTTTAAAAACATCTGTTGATCGTTGGTATAATTAACCCGCACTCCTATTTTATAATGTTTTTTATTATGTTTTTTAATTTTCCCAACGATTATCTTAGCTCCGGATAAATTTCTATCCACCACTAAATCATTCGGCAACAAAACAAAGTTATTCGGCAACTCAAGATGCAACACGGAATCATCTAAGTCCACTCTGTTTTTATTATCAATGTCCACTTCATAATAAACTTCTTCTCCCACCGCCACAATTTCCGGACCATTAAGAGAAATTTTAACATTCTCTTCCTTAAAAGCGCTGTTTTTTAATCTAACAAAAAAAACAGTAAGTAAGGATATAAAAACAATTACCGCCAACACTGAAACTACCAAAGCAATATTTATATTTTCCCCATGTTTCCACTCCCACCAACTTTCTTTCTTTTTAGTTTGTTCTGTTAAGATATGTTTTTCCACTTCTTTAAAGCGACTTTGTTCATCGGGACGATGTTCATCCAATGGACGATAAATATCTTCAGCCATCTCCCGTTCTTCTATAGTCGGCTGATGTCGTTTGCGAAAAATTTTATTTAATATCTCTCCCAGTCTCATTTAATTTTATCTTTAATATTTATAGTTACAAAATTTTATCTTTTCTCGTTTCTAATATCATTATAACAAAAAAAAGACTCTTTCAAAAGACCTTTTTTAAAAAGTTGTTTTCAAATTTTGTTTTCACGGAAGTACTTCCAAACTCCGTTTTTCACCACTACTTCAATCTACAACTTCTTAAAAAAACTTACCAACACCCCTTTACAAACAAAACCTCCAACATTTTAACATTTAAAATTGATTTAAAATTCTTGACCGGCGTATGCTGGTCTTGACCGGCGTATGCTGGTCTTGACCGACAAATACCTATTTCACCTTATAAAATAATTTTTCTCTCAGTTATTTGCTCTAAAATCAAACGAGTAAATCTTTTCAAATCCTCTATTGTTCCATTGTCAACTTTTAATTTTTGTACCAAAGAAATATCCTGTGTTACCAAAAACTTTATCAATTTAATCAGATTTTTATCCAAATTAAATTGCAAATTATGTCCCTTGCTCACCTGACAACCGCAAGTTATTCCTCGAGATAAAACAAAGGTATAACTATCCCTTTCTTTTATTTTTTGTCCACAGTAAATACACTTATGAAATCTGGGAAAATACCCTCCCTGATAAATGACTTTCCAAAGTAAAGATAACTGTGCTAATCGACCAACTTCTTGCCAACCAGGTCGCCTCCCTTTCAAATTTTTTTCCTTTTTAATTTCAGAAAAATTATTCAACAGTTTAAGATATTCTTTCAGCGCTATAAAAATTTCCTCACTTTGCTCATTGTCCGGCAAAAGTTTTTCCAAAATATTTATTGTTTTTTGTCCGTCAATCAAATAATCCAAATTTTTTTTCAAATCAATATATTGTCGCAAAACAATCACTCCTTTCACCCGATCCAAATAACGACATTTAACCAAAAAAATATCCGAACGCGTAAATGGCTCCAACCCGGAAGCCAATTTGGCCACCAACTTTCTAGTTCCGATACCCACCACTCGCATCTTTCCATATTCCCGCGAAAAAACAGAGTAAATTCTATCATACTCTTTACTTTTCCACGATCTTAAAATTATAACTTCAGTTTTATAATCAGACATTACTATTTTATATTAAACTTATCCCCAAAGGGGAAAATTGGCGAAAATCTTGGTTTGAAAACAGTTCCTAAATAAGCTTATTTTATATTTTCTCTCATTTTAATTTTAGCCGAAATTTTCTTTTCTGCCTACCCTTATTCTCAAACTCCAATCTTAACACCACCTCTTTATCCACCGACCATCAAACAAAACCGGTAAGTAATTTTCTTAGTCCAACCACTAAAATACCTGATTGACAACCAAGCCGTTATTTCAACCGGCTAATCTCGGCCTCAACCAATAATGATTACTTTCATCTTGCCAATGACCATTATCTGTTCTATACTTTAAATACAGAAAAGTTTTTTCATTTTTAAAATTAATAATTCTAAATTAAATTTAAATTCTTGACCGGCGTATGCTGGTCTTGACCGGCGAATGCCTGGTTTAAATTTTAAATTATCTACTTATGTCAAAACAAACTTTTTTTTCGGGAGTACAACCGTCGGGAAATTTACATATCGGAAACTATTTGGGAGCAATTAAAAACTGGGCGGATATTCAAGAAGAATATAACGCCATTTGTTGCGTAGTTAATTTGCACGCCATCACCGTTCCTCAAAATCCGGAAGAATTAAATAAAAAAACTTTGGAAGTCGCTAAATTATACATCGCCGCCGGACTCAATCCTGAAAAAGTTACAATTTTCAGACAATCGGACATTCCCCAACACACTGAATTAATGTGGCTGTTAAACACCATTACCAAAACCGGAGAATTATTTAAAATGACCCAATTCAAAGACAAATCCGGAATTCAAAGCAATGGAGCAACGGAAAAAATTAGTGTCGGTGCCGGACTTTTAAACTACCCTATTCTAATGGCCGCCGACATTCTTCTTTACAACGCCGATGTTGTTCCGGTTGGTGAAGATCAAACTCAACATATTGAAATTACCCGTACACTGGCGCGACGATTTAACAAAAAATTTGCAGAAGTTTTTACCGTTCCAAATATTTACACCTCTCCGGCCGGAAAGAAAATCATGGCCTTAGACGACCCCTTGAAAAAAATGTCCAAATCCGCTGAGGCGGTAAACAGTCGCATTGAGCTTCTTGATGAACCGGATGTTATTCGCAAAAAAATAATGAAAGCAACAACCGATAGTGAAAATAAAATTTACTACAGCGATGATCCGAAGAAGGCCGGTTTGAAAAATTTATTGAATATTTTTTCCATCGTTACTGACCGCTCACCGGAAAAAGTTGCCGAAGAATATGCCGACAGGGGTTATGGTGATTTTAAAAAAGATTTGGCTGAAGCTGTAGTTGAATACTTAAAACCAATTCAAAATAAATTCAACGACATTTCCGATGAAGAAATTTTACAAATCTTTACTCAAAGTAAGAAAAAATTACTTCCCCAAGCCGAAGCAAATATCCTTAAAGTTAAAAAAGCAATGGGGCTTGAATAGGATGAATTTTTCTAATTCTTGACCGGCGAATGATGGTTTTAACCGGCGAATGCTGGTCTTGACCGGCGTATGCTGGTCTTAACCGATGAACACTAGTCCTTACCGGCGCATGCCGGTTTAAACTCCGATTGATTGATAAGTTTTTTCAAAAAGTGGCAGATTGGGAAAAATTGGAGAAAATTGAAGTTTGAAAATAACACCTAAATAAAAAACGGGCAAAGCCCGTTTTTTATTTAAGACATTATTCCCACCTGATTATTTGTTGCCGTATAAATCCCTGAATAAACAACAATAAATCAATCATCGCCATCTCTCTGACATTATTTTATTCAAAAAGTTTACACGGCAACAAATAAGTGAAATAATGATTATTTTTTTACCGCATCCTTTAATCCTTTACCCGCTTTAAACTTTGGTACTGTAGTGGCAGCTATCTGGATTTTTTCACCGGTAGCCGGGTTAACACCTTGACGAGCCGCTCTTTTGGAAGTTGAAAAAGTTCCAAATCCGGTAAAAGCTACTGTTCCTCCACTTTGAAGCTCATCGGTAATAATATCCAACAAAGCTGTCAAAGCCATTTCCGCATCTTTTTTACTCATTCCGGTTTTATCGGATAGAGCACTTACTACTGCTTGCTTATTCATATTATTCACCTCTCTTTCTAGTTTATTTTTTTTAATATTTTTAAATATCTTTCGACCACAACTGTATTATACCATAAAGCCTTTATTTAAGCCAATAGCACAAGGTTGAGCTGTGGATAACTCATTTTTTTGAGAGATCGATTTTAAACTTCCTTTCTTCATAATTGCCCAATCCATTTCCCTAACAAAATTTTTCAATAATTGATAAATAAATTTTGTCACAAAAAAAATCCTCTTGTCATAAGTTTGAATACTTAATTAATTCAAGAGTGTCAAAATTAAAAGCGCGAATACTCGCGCTTTTAATTTACTTTTCACACCATCGCCAATCAAATTTCAAGATTATTTACCAGGTCAAAAGAAATTTCCAAAGAATTGACCAGTCTTCCCCCGTCTTGGCTAATCGCCACTCCTGATCGGTGTAACCGAAATCTCCCTTGGTATAGTTTTGATTCTTTCTTAAATGCACTGTGTCCTTACCGTCCATTTTCCTATCCGGATCATAAGTTTGAATATATTGTGCCACATCTTCTTCTTTTACCACAATCTTATACTTTCCTTTGCACAAATCTTCAAACTTATAATGCCCGTTATGATTAGTACGCGTTCTGGCAATAACTTTACCCTTATCATCCTTTAATTTAACCCTAATTTTCTTCAAGCCCTTTTCTCCCTTATCCTGCTTACCATTAGCATTGGCATCAAACCAAATGGTATTACCGATAGTACCGGAACAATCTTCTTCGGCGCTTACCGCCGGACCGGCCGGATCAATAATTACTCCGTTAGCGACGCCATCCATATCATATTGACCACCGTCGGTAATATCATACTGAGCCACTGTCACATCCCTGCCGTTAACATTAACAGTGGAATAAGTTACAATATTTGAAATATCCGCATATACCTTTCCATTGGCGTCATATTTTTTAAATTTCCACTCCGCCGTATCATAAACTTTGTCATAATAAATTTTAACCGTAGCACTTTCACCTGGCGTCCCACATCTCAAATTAAAATCATTCAAACCTACCGGATAAGTATACTCTTCATCTTGTACTTCCAATTCACTCTCTCTAATAATTACATACCCATTAACTACATTACAATCCCCGGTAACCTCCAAAGTAGCATATTCTCCGGTCATCGGATTTGGTTTAGTTGCCACTGAACTCTGTAAAGCATCTCTAATGCCATCACCGTTTCCGTCTCCGCCCGGAGCAATATTTTCATCTTCATCAGAATTTCCATCACCATCACCGTCTATCGGGATGTACGGTCCTTGCCTAATACTCGGCCCCGGATCCCCATTACTTTTTTTACAAACCATTATCAAGTCAAACTGCTCGGAAGGAATAGCCAAATTAATAACTCCGTTAACAAAATCACCATTGGCATCCAAATTAAAGATTGTTGGATAGGGATCTATTTGACCAGTCGGATCAGTAGTGAATTCTACCGTACCATTAGCATAATCGGTTCCGCAAGTAACATTCTGGGTAACAATTTGCGATCCCACCGAACTTCCCGGACCGGGGTTGGTAGTAAAAGACATTTCCATTACTGTCACCGTAATAGTCTGAACATCCGTCAACCCTTTAGAATCCGTAACGGTTACTTCTACAATATAGGTGTTGTTAGTATCAGCATCCTGTGGATTTTCGTAATCCGGTGCAGTTATAAATGTCAATTCACCTGTTGAAGAATCAATTGTAAATGCTCCGGAATCATCTCCCCCTGTAATTGAATAAGTTGCTGTATCTCCAGCATTTGGATCAGTTGAGGTTACAGTTGTTACCGCTGTTGTGTTTTCCGGAACATTTATAGAAGCTGTTGCTCCACCACTATTTGATGTGATTTCCGGTGCTTCGTTAGCATCAAATGTTCCTTTGATAATACTTGGTCCAGGTTCTCCGGTGGAAGTTTTACAAGTAATTACCAAATCAAAATCTTGAGTTAATGGGTCTACTGTTGTAATTTGAACATTTGAATACTCTCCGTTTCCATCAAGACTTGCTGTTGTTGGATGTGGATTAATTTGTCCCGTTGGGTCTGTTGTAAATTCAACAGTTCCATTAGCATAATCAGTTCCACAAACTCCTGTTGCTGTGATAACTTCTCCCGGTCCAACGATTACCGGTGGGTTTGGGTTTAAAGTTGGATCTTGTGGTGTTTGTAATTCTGTTGCTAAAGCAAATAATGCTCCTGAACCTAAAGTAATTTGCGCTGAATTGTTAGCGTCTAACTGTTGTGGAGTTTCATCTGTTAAATCATCGTCCCCATCTGTATCTATTACAATATAATAATTAGTTACCCTCGCCGGAACATCAAAGTTGGTATTATCAATGTCGAACTTAACATAGATTGAACTTACTCCGTTCGTATTTTGATATTTCCATTTTCGGTTTAAAATCTTAAATCCTGTTGGCGCTCCCGCGCTTTCAAATGTAGCGGTTCCATCATTATTAGCGATAGTTACAAATTGCAAATCATTTAATTGAGTTCTTGATTCCCCATTAGCAGAAGTAAAGTCATTGTCAGTAGCAATGGTAATAATGGCGTCATTATTTACAGACTTTGAAACTCTTTGGTCTAAACTAGAATCATCATCTCGCCCCATACCAAAAATATCATCGTTAAATGTCGCATTTACTGAACTGTCCCACATTTTTGTTGATCCGTCGGAAGCAAGATAATCTGTAGCTGAGGTTTGATCTAAAGTAATACCATACTTTAAAGCAAGATATGATTCTACTCTTTGAATATCACTAGAAGACATTGATGCATTTTGATAAATAACTGTTTCGGCAATGTCGCCAAATGGCTCTCCACCACCTGTCTCCCAACTTCCCAGTGTAGAATATTGATTTGTTCCAGTAGTATTTTGATTAACGGCTGATAATGTTTCATTGGAACCATTATTAAAACTATAGGTAGCATCCCATTGCGCATCATCAGATATTACCGCTGACAAAATTCCGGCAGAGTTATTATCAAAATGAATATTCGTCCAAGTACTTGTACCACTTCCATCATCAAAATACCCGATTCTTCCATCACTATGAATATAAGAAAGTATATCATTCAAATCCGTTCCTCCAGTTCCTTGAACACCAGTTAGCCACCCTTCAGAATAACCGCTTGATTTAATCCCTGCAATAAAATGAGTAGAATTTCTAGCGCTAATACCTGATGCTACTTTTGTATGCATATCTCCATTTTGATATCTGACTATTGGATTAAAATTTAAAATATTCGAATGATAATCAGGGGTGTTAATAGCAGAAAAATCAATATTATGCACACTTTTATCTCTCCATGTACTAATTGTTTCACCATCAGTACTTGTAGTTTCATTATCATCCGCCCTTAACCAAAGCATAAGGCGACTTCTCACACCACCAGGAGCAGCACCAAACTGCTTTCCGTATTTAACACCTAAATACTCATACATTTCTTGCATTTCCGTCTCATTCAATACACGATCATAAATAATAATTTCAGCGATTTCAGAATCTTGATAATGATGTTCAGTCGTACTTCGATTAATATTAACTCGATATTGATCAAAGGTTGCCCCACTAACCGTATTTGGGCTTTCACTATTAGCCAAAATTCCGTCTACATAAGTCTTAATGGGTTGATTAGCTACCCCAGAATGAGCCACCGAATACAGTTTTAAATTAGCATCTGCCGGCTCAAAAAATACTTCTGTTCGATGTGGAGTGGATGCATTATCTGTTCCACGCCAATAAAAACCATCCTCACTGCTAACAGTAGAATAGGTAATTTGAAAATATTTTTTTGTACCAGCACCATTAGAGAAAAAAGAATCTCTATTTCCAGCAGTAGCTGTTTGTCGAAAAATTATAAACATTGTATAAGCTCCACTCCAAGCATCTCCGTTTAAAACATATCTCAAGGTATCTTTTTGACTTTTAGAAAAAGACAAAACTGTATGATCATTAAAATCACCGGAGCTAGCAATTATTGAAGGATTTCCGTGTCCACTCCCCCAAGCTTTTACATTATGCCCATTCCCCGACTTATCAGCCCAACACAAAACCTCCGTCCCATCTCCGCTCGCTTCATTTCCTGCACTACAACTCGCATCAGTATAAAGCGTGTTCGGTTCACTGTCATAAGTAGTGGAATCAAGCCAAAGCTTCAAGCCGTTTGTCACCGGCAAGGCGGCGGAAGTAATTCCGGCTTGCAACAAAAACAGCAAGACCGCAAATAACATTATCATTTTTTTCATTTTTTTGTTTTAATTTTTATTATTTTATTATTTAATAAATTTCTACAATTTTCTCCGTTATTATCACAAATTGTACCTAAAAACGGAGTGTATCACACTTTTTTAATCTCATTTTATTTTCCCCCCTTCATTTTTTATCTTTTATTTTTTATTTTAAAATATCACAACCTGCTTTAAGCTTATGAATATACCAAATTTTTGTCAAAACATCCTCTCACTTATCTTATAACAGTATATAACACTTTTAAAAAAATAACAAACACAACAAAATTTCTCCTTATTGAAGCATTCTAAAACTCAATTAATTATTCAAAACCACTCTTCAACAATTTTTCTAATTCATTGACAATCAATTGTAAATAAACACTCCTATTTAAAACTCCTATCTGGCATATTCAACCGCTTTTGTTTCACGCAATAAATTCACTTTAATCTCTCCCGGATAATTCAAGTCCTCTTCAATTTTTTCCGCAATTTTCTTGGCCAATTTCATTGCTCCCAAATCATCCACTTTATCCGGATTAACAAAGACTCTAATTTCCCGACCGGCTTGAATAGCATAAGATTTCTCTACTTCATTGAAACTGTTAACCGTTTCTTCAATTTCCTCCAATCTTTTCAGGTAATTTTCCAAAGTGTCCTTTCGTGCTCCCGGACGAGAAGCGCTTAAAGCGTCTGCCGCCGCTACAATTAAGGCATAATTACTCTCAAAGGGATAGTCTTCATGATGAGATTTCATCGCATCAATCACCTCTTGCGGTTGTTTAAATTTCTGCAAAATACTGATACCCAATTCCACATGAGTTCCTTGCACTTCCGCATCAACCGCTTTACCGATATCATGCAACAAGCCGGCTTTTTTTGCCAAATTGGCATCAAGTCCAAGTTCTGAAGCCAAATATCCGGAAAGGTGAGCTACTTCCAAAGAGTGTAATAAAACATTTTGCCCAAAACTGGTCCTATATCTCAATCTTCCCAAAAGTTGAGTTAACTTTGGATCAAAACCGGCAATACCGACATCATAAACCGCCGCTTCTCCCGCCTCTTTAGCTCTCTTGGAAACCATTTCTCTGGCCCATTCCACCGCCTCCTCAATTTTAGTTGGGTGAATTCTCCCATCTTCCAACAATTTTTCCAAAGCCAACCGAGCCGTTTCCCGACGAATAGGATTAAAAGCGGAAATAACAATCGCTTCCGGAGTATCGTCAACAATAATTTCCGCCCCGGTCAATCTTTCAATGGCTTTAATATTACGACCTTCTCGCCCAATAATTCGACCCTTCATTTCATCGGAAGCTATAGACACAGTAGTGGTAGTGGTATCCGCGCTGTGGGACCCGGCGTACTTTTGCATAGCCAAAGTCATAATATCCTTAGCTTTTTCTTCCAACACTTCTTTCCTCTCCTTTTCCAAGGAAGAAATGGCCTTAGTCACCTCGTCTTTATGCGCTTTTTCCGCCACCGACATCAACACCTTGCGAGCATCTTCTTTTTTCATCTCCGCAATTTTCTCCAATTTTTCAACCTGTTGCTCTTTAACCTTTACAATGTCTTCCCGAATATTTTTGATCTCCTTGGCTTTCTTTTTTAAATTATTTTTTTCTTTCTCCAGTTTGGAAACTTTTTGATCCAATTTTTGCTCTTTTTGCTCCAAGCGATCCTCCCTCTGTTGTAAATTTGCCAAACGCCTACTTTCTTCCTTTTTTACTTCATCCAAAATCTTTACCCCCTTTGATTTTGCGTCTAATAATTGCTCCTTAGCTTTAATTTTAGCATCTTCCAGCAATCGCGTCGCTTTACCTTCAGCACTATCAATTTGATTTTTGGCAACAGTTTTTCTAAAAACATATCCACCAATAAATCCTATCAACAGCCCTCCGGCACTGAACAATAACATTAAAGTATTCATTGTTTTGTCTAATAGCCCCGGGTACTCTGAAAAAAATGTTTCTAAGAAAACATTCTCAATATTTCACGCTTATCCAAGCTTTTTCTAGATCGTCTTATTAATCTTAAATTCATAAAAATATCAAATTACCCAAAACTACCGTTCGCTATTAATCTAATTAACTTAAATATCATTTTAAATATCATCATTTAAAACAACTTTACATCCTTCTTGAGTATAATCTTTTTATCTGTTTTTGTCAAAGAAAGAAACCGAGATGAACACCTCGGTTTCTTACAATCTTTCAAAAACATAAATCTTTATTCTTCTCTATTTTTCCCCACTGTAATCTCTTTTTCTCCAAACTCAACAATTAAATCACCCTTTAGAATGTCATCATAATCAAACTCT
>Ga0256914_1001160_pt1 | contig 24835 bp, 21 predicted proteins | sample HulkmetaG_FD_191571 | JGI IMG/M metagenome (GOLD analysis project Ga0256914, IMG submission 191571) | Hydrothermal chimney microbial communities from Main Endeavour vent field at the Juan de Fuca Ridge, Pacific Ocean - Hulk | ecosystem: Environmental > Aquatic > Marine > Hydrothermal vents ... | reverse complement strand
GGGATCCTCGCGATCGTCCTGCTCTTCCGCGTTGCCTTTCATCTCGTCACGGTGTGGCTCTACAGCTATTCCGGGCTGCGCATCCTGTTCGACCTCCGGCAGCGGCTCTACGAGCACGTCCAGCGCCTGTCCCCCTATTTCTTCCGCGGGGAGCGGGGCGGGGACCTGCTCGCGCGCCTGACTGCCGACGTGGACGTGCTGCACCGAACGGCCGCGCAGACGATCGTGAACGCCGCCCAGGACGTGCTGACCATCGCCGGGATCCTCGCGGTGCTCACCTGGCTGGACCCGCTGCTGACGCTCGTTCTCGTGCTCGCCTACCCGTTCCTGCTGCTCCTCCTGGCGCGCGTCAACCGGCGTCTCCGCGACGAGGGAATCCGGGCGCGCGAGGCGATCGGGGAACTCTACTCCTTCGCCGACGAGCGAGTCTCGTCGATCCGGTTGATCCAGGAGTTCCTCCGGGAAAAGGCCGAGGCGCGCCGCCACGTCTCGGTTTCCCGTCCCTGGATCCTGTCAAACCTGCGCCTGTCCCTCGCCGGCGCACTGCAGTACTCCCTGGCCGACATCGTCGCCACGGGATCCTTCATCGTCGTCTTCCTGCTCGGGGGGGCGCGGGTACTATCGGGACACCTGTCCCTCGGGAGCCTGGTCGCCTACTACACGCTCGCCACCCGGCTCTTCCGGCCGATCTCCGGCCTCGTCGGGATCAACGTGGATCTCCAGGTCGCCCGTGCTTCCCTGGCGCGGCTCTTCGAGCTGCTCGACACCGAGCCGGAGGTGCGGGAGGAACCCCGGGCACGGGTCCCGGAGAAGATCCGCGGCCGGGTGTCCCTCGAGGCGGTGCACGTCACCTGGCCGGACGGCACCCGTGGCCTCGCCGGTGTCGACCTGCACGTCCCGGAGGGAAGCGTGGTCGCGCTGGTCGGCCCCTCCGGCTCGGGAAAGTCCACCCTCGCCTCGCTGCTTGGCCGATACCGTGACCCCGACCGGGGCCGGGTCGTGATCGACGGGCTCGACGCCCGGTACTGGAAGCTGCGCGCCCTCCGGCGCGCGGTCGGCATCGTCCCGCAGGAGACGCGCCTCTTCCACGACACGCTGCGCGCAAACCTGCTCCTCGCGCGGCCGGGCGCGTCCGACGCGGAGCTGCTCGATGCCCTCGAGGCATGTGGATTGACGGCGTTTCTCTCCCGGCTCCCGGACGGTCTCGACACCGTCGTCGGCGAGGAGGGGATGCGCCTGTCCGGCGGCGAGCGGCAGCGGCTCGCGCTCGCCCGGGCTCTCCTCAAGGACCCGGCGATCCACGTGCTCGACGAGGCGACCTCCGCCCTCGACCCGCGGACCGAGCGGGACGTGCTCGCGCGCTTCTTCGAGCGCGTCCGCGGACGGACCGTCGTGCTCGTCGCCCACCGGTTGACGACGGTCACCGGCGTCGACCGGATCTTCGTCCTCCACGAGGGACGGATCGTCGAGGCGGGAACCCACGGAGAGCTTCTCGCCGCGGGCGGCCTCTACCGGACGCTCTGGGACGACCAGCTCCGTGGCGCCGGCACCCCTGGCCAGGACTGAGGCGGGCGGCGAGCCGTCACGACCCCCCGACCCCCTCGCCAAGCACCGCTTCGCGGTAGCAGGCAAGGGCCCAGGCGCCGCGCCCGAGCCGGCGCCAGGCCGCGGGTCCCTCGACGCCGCGCCGTTCGAGCCGGGAGGCCGTCTCCTCGACCTCGCGGAGCCCGGCGAGCGAGGCGGCATCGTAGAGCAGCTTGTAGACCGGGACCCGCTCCATCCCCGCGACGACCTCCCCGAATCCACCATGACCGCACGTCGACTCGAGCCACGAGACCGGGTCGAACCGCGGCTCGCGCCGGGCGCGCAGCGCGGCGACATCCAGCAGCACGGCGGTGGCATGGTGCACCGGCGTCAGGCGTACCACCTGCTCGACGAAACCCACCGCCCCCGGCGCGAGGCCCACCGCGTCCCCTGCTTCCCGCGCGAAGGAGAGCGCGAGCCGCCCGGCGTAGCCGGCAAACCCCTCGGATACCGGCAGGGACGCGAACCGGAGCCGGGCCCGGTCGTCCGGCCGGAGCGGCGCCGGCAGGTCCCGCGAAAGCGCTGCATGGACCGCGTGCCCGGCGAGCTCGTGGGCGAGGGAGTGGAGCGCGATCGCCGGGTTGACGCGAGGACACGCCTCCTCCCCGAAGACCAGGAACTCGGCCCCACCGAGGACGACCACCCGGCGCGCGGGCCGGTAGGACGACGTCGCCCGCCCGGAAGGATCGAGAGTCACCTCGACATCGAGCCCGGGCAGGTCCCATCCCCGTTCCCGGAGCCAGGCGCGGAAGGCTCCCACGAGCCGGTCGGCCGCCTCCTGGACGGCGCGCCGTGCGGCGGGGGACCCGGGTGGGAGCCTTCCCTCGCTCTGCCCCTGGCGGGCCTCGAGGTAGGCCCAGAGCTCCTCCTCCCCGGCGTCCCGCAGCACCGTGGTCGCGTACCCGACGATGCCGTCCCCGGCGACGGGAGCGAGCAGTTCCCTCTCGTCGACCCGGGGCCACTCCCAGCGGTAGCGGACGACGGCCTCGAGCGCATCCCAGCCGGCGCGCAGGTGCCGGAGGACCAGCGGGGCGGCCGCGCCCCGGGCCTCCTCCTCGCCGGCGGCGCGCCGGGCGGCCGCCAGCGCCTCGCGGAACCGGCGGTGTCCGACCGGCGAGGGCCATTCTCCGAGCGTGTCGAGCAGGCGCGTCGCGGCGGCGAGGCAGGCCTCGTCCACCTCGAGAAGCGCGCCGGGTACGTGGACCGCCGTCATGCCGGTCCTCCCTCGTCCCGGCCCCGCCCACAGAGAAAGTCCGCGAGCGGCCCGGAGACGTCCCGCCCCGCCCGCCGCTCGAAGGCGACGAAGAACGGGGCCGAGTTGCACTCGAGGAGCACGTAGCGTCCGGTGCCCTCCTCGCGCACGAAATCGACCGCGCAGAACGGCATCCCCCACAGTGCCGCGGCCTCGCGGGCGATCCGCGCTGCCTCCTCCGGAACGTCGATCCCGCGCACGCGGGTCGTCCCCCGCCGCGAATCGACCGCGTCGCTGGCGGTGATCTCCGCGGCGGCGACGACCCGGCCCCCGACGACGAAAGCACGGACGTCGGTGCCCCGGACCCGCTCCTGGACCATCCGGGGCCCCGCCGCGAGCCTCCCGCGGGCGGAGCCGGCGCCGGCGGGCGGCACGAAGCGCTCGGTATAGCCATACCCGCCGACCATGCCCTTGGTGATCCACTCGCCGGGCCGGCCGGCAAGGGAGGCGAGGGCCTCCGGATCGGACGTGGCGAGCGTCCATGGCACCGGGATGCCGCGCCGCGAGCAGGCGTCGATCTCGAACGGCTTGAGGGCGTGGAGGTCGTGGGCCCGGGGAGGGTTGACGACCCGCGTGCCCCGCCGCTGGAGCAGGAGCAGGATCGTGTTCCAGGCCGCCAGGTGGCGCCGGGAGGCGGCGAGGGCCCGTCTCGAAGCCGGCAGGTCGACCCCTCCACCCGGTGCCCGCCGCCAGGGGGAGCGAATGCCGAGGTCCGCCACGTAGAGCCCGGCGAGGTCCCCGAGATCGTGCCCGAGCGCCTGGATCCTGTCTCCGTCCACCCGGGGGCGCGGGTCCTCCGCGGGATCGAGAACGACCGGCTCCACGCCCCGCTCCTCGAGGCGGATCGCGAGGCGGACGATCTCGGCCCTCCCGGGCGGCCCGAGGAGACCGACCCTCATCCGAGAATCCCGGGGGCGCCCCCCCGGGAGTGGCGCCCGGGGCACCCCCGGCCCCGCGCGAGCCGCCGAACCTCGAGGATCCCGTCGAGATTGTAGCGGTAGCGCTCGCAGGAACCCCGGTCCCGTTCCGGGTGCTCGAGCGCCTCGAGGGGGCAACCACCGTGACAGATCGGCAGGATATCGCAGGACCTGCACCCCGGTTTCTCGAGGGGGTCCCAGGCAAGCCACCGGTCCTCGATCACCTTCTGCCAGGGCTCCTGGCCGTCGACCACGCTGCCGACCGACCGCGACGGTTCGAGCGTCACCTCGTGCCAGCACTTGAAGAGCAGGCCGGTCGGGCCGACCACGAAGGCGTTGACACGGTCGGCCGTGCAGAACGCCCCCGGAATCCGCACCGGGTACCGCCCGAGCGGCAAGCGCCTCCGCGCCGCCTCCCGGTAGACCTCCACCTCCGTGCGGGCGAACTCCGCGCTCGAATAGCAGGCCTCCTGGATGTTCCCGCAGGCAGCCCCGTCGAACGTGACCTGCGCGATGTAGGGCCGGACCTTCCGAATCATCTCGCGCTCGACCAGCAGCTCGACGACGTCGAGACAGGACATCGCGTTCCGCCGGTCGACATTGATCCGGAGCTGGATCTCGGCGAGATCCATCACCTCTTCGAGGTTGGCCACGATCCGGTCGAAGGTCCCGTTGCCATCCGCCAGCACCCGACGCCGGTCGTGGATCTCCCGCGGGCCGTCCAGGGTAACCTGCACCCGCTGGACACCGAGTCGCAGCATTTCCTCCATCGTCGGTCGGTCGAGCAGGTACCCGTTCGTCACCAGTTCCGCGCCGTACTCGAGGCCGTGCTCGTCGGCGATCTCCCGGAAGCCTGCAGTGAGTTCCCGGATCGCATCCAGCGATCCCGGCAACAGAGGTTCTCCGCCGTACCAGGTGACCCAGAGCGCGGTGAGCCCGGCCGCCTGGTCCTCCACCCAGCGGATCAACTCCGCGCGGACGGGTCGGGACATCGTCACGCGCAGATGCTCCTCGTAGCAGTAGTCGCACCGGAAATTGCAGTCGAGCGTCGGGGCGATCGTCAACATCAGCCGATCGGTGCGGAACCGGTCGCGGAACATCGCCACCTTGATGCGAGCCAGCTCGTCGATCTCGTCCTCGACGAGAAACCCGCCGCGCTCGAGACCTTCGAGCAGCTCGCGCCGATGGTCGTCCGCGGCAGCCGCTGCGCCCGGGTCCTCGAGGCAGGCCCGGACGAACTCGACGTCAACCGGGTCGATCTCGGCGAGTGCCGTCGTGTAGGCGTTGAAGAGCAGGAAGGCGCCGTCCCGCGCCTCCACCAGACGGTTGAATCGTGACGCCTTCATCGATTGTCCTCCGGGGGATTGTCCGCGAGCGAGACCAGCATCCGCGCGAGACCCTCGGCGACTCCCTCGCCCGCCGCGGCATGCCAGGCGGCCAGGTCCGGCCCCGTCTCGATGAACAGGACACGGGAATCCTCCCCGGCGATGACGGTCAGGGCGCAGACCGGGGCGCGAACCGTCGCGGCGGCGCGAACGGCAAGCTCCGCGAGTCGCCCGGGAAGCTCCTCCGCCGGAACGGGATCCCCGTTGCCGGGGTCCGCCGGCAGCGGCCCGGCCGGGATCCGCCGGGCCGCGACGACGGCATTCCCCGCGACCAGCACCACGATCGCGGCGTCGGCGGCGGCATCGAACAGGAGGGCCGGTTCTCCCGCCGCGGGCGGACGGGCCGGTTGGTGCCAGGCATCCCTCCCGGCGGCGTCCGCGACCCACCCGGCCGTACCGGGAGCTGCGGCGTCCATGCGCCAGGGGGTCACCGGCAGCCCGTGCCGGGCAAGGTCGTCCAGGACGGCGGCGGGAGCCACGGCGCCGTGGGCGGCCCCCGGCGGGTTCACGACCGGGCGCTCCCCCGCGAGGACGTGCAGGGCCGAGGCGACCAGTGAGCGCCCCTCCCGGTCCCGGCGGACCCGGTCGCGCGCGGGCACGCCGTCCTCGAGCACCCCCTCGAGCGAGCCGGGCTGGGGCCACGGGAAGACCGGGGCCTCGGCCAGGACCGCGCCGGCCGCAGAGAGCTCGCAGCCCTCCCACGTGACCCGCCCGCTAGCGATGGTCACGGGTTTCCCGGCCAGGGGGGCGAACAGGTCGAGCCGGACCGCCCCCCTCCCCCCCGCTTCCAGCGCCGCGGCGACGGCGGCGGTCACCGGGGAGCCCGGCAGTCCGAGCAGTGCGATCTTCCCGCGCATGGACCGATGATACGGGATCCGGCAGCCGACCTCAGTCCGGGGGCGGCAGGCCCAGGTGGCGGGCGACCAGCGGGACCAGGTCGCGACGGATCGCGTCACGGACCCCGCGGTAGGCCGCGAGTCGTTCCTCCCCGGTGCCGACCACGGCCCAGGGATCGGGGAAGCCCGCGTGGATCGAGCGCGCGGCCCCGGGGAAGACCGGGCAGGCCTCCCGGGCGTCGTCGCAGACGGTGACGACCAGGTCCCAGTGCTCGTCCTCGTACAGCGAGACGTGCTCCGGCACCTGGCCCGAGATGTCGACGCCCGCCTCGGCCATCACCCGGATCGCCAGCGGGCTGACCTCCCGCGCCGGGTGCGTGCCCGCCGAGGCGACCTCGAGCCGGTCCCCCAGGAGGTGGCGGAGCCATCCCTCCGCCATCTGGGAGCGGCACGAGTTCCCGGTGCAGATCACGAGGACGCGGCGCGGGCGAGCGGCTTCCATGCCGTGGATCGTACACGGTTCCGCGTGGCGCCGGGGAGCGCACCCGGGCCCGGCGCGGGTGTTGCCGCCGTGCGCGGCCGCCGCGTGGTGCGCGGCGCTTCGCGCCGCCCGGGCCGCCTCCCGGCGGCCCCTACAGGACACCCGCATCACCTCCCGGCGGCCCCTACAGGACACCCGCATCGCCTTCCCGCGGGATCCGCGCGACGAGGGATTCCGTGGGGGTTCGCAGGGGCGGCCGGAAGGCCGCCCGCCGGGGTCAGCGGCTGAGATCGTCCCGGGGCTCGTACTTCGGGAGCCAGTGGGGCGGGCCGCCCTCGTCCCGCACGTGGCGGCCGGGCAGCTCCTTCCCCTCCCGGCCGAGCAGCCACCGCTCGATGCCGGCCACCGCCCGCAGCCCGTCGGCGATCGCGGAGATCGCGTCGGCCGTCGAGTTGACCAGGTCGCCGCCGGCGAAGATCCCTTCCCAGGCGGTCATCCCGTTCTCGTCGACGGTGATCCAGCCCTTCTTGTCGGCGATCTTCTCGGCGACCTCCTCCGGCATCCAGGAATGCTCCGCCCCCTGGCCGATGGCGACGATCACCCGGTCGACGATCATCTCGTGCTCGACGCCCTCGATCAGCTTCGGGCGCGGGCGACCGCCGCGCTCGGAGGGGACCATCTCGGCCGGCCCCCAGACGAACCGCAGCCGGCCGTCGTCGGCCTGCTCGACCCGCAGCGGGATCGCCTGGGTGACGATCTCCACCCCCTCGGCCTCGGCGTCCTCGATCTCCTCGTCGTCGGCAGGCATGTCGACGAGCCGCCGCCGGTAGGCGATCGTCACCTCGGCACCGAGCCGGCGCGAGACCCGCGCCGCGTCGATCGCCACGTTCCCGCCGCCGACGACGACCACCTTCCGGCCGACGTCGACCGGCCGGCCGACGTGCCTGTCGATCAGCAGGTCGAGCGCGTAGATCACGCCGGGCAGGTCCTCGCCGGGGGCGCCCAGCCGGTAGGGCTTCATCAGCCCGGTGCCGATGAAGACCGCGTCGTTCTCCTCGAGAAGCCGCCGGAACTCGTCCTTCTCGACGCGGTGGTTCGTGACGATCTTCACCCCGGCGTCGGTGAGCAGCTTGACCTGCTTCTCCAGGGACGGCATCGGGAACCGGTACTTCGGGATCCCGAAGAACGTCGCCCCGCCGACCTGCGGGAGCGCCTCGTAGACCGTCACCTCGAAGCCGCGGATCGCCAGGTAGTAGGCGACCGTGAGGCCCGAGGGTCCGCCGCCGACGACCGCGACCTTCTTTCCCTCGCCGATCCGCGTCACCCGGGGCTTCACGACCTCGGCCAGGTCGTCGAACCGCTCGATCGCGTACCGCTTCAGCCAGCGGATCGCCAGCGGATCTCCGTTCACGCCGATCGAGCAGACGAACTCGCAGCGTCGCGTGCAGACCTTGCCGCACATCTCGGGCAGCGGGTTGTTGTCGTAGATGATCTCGGCGGCGAGGCGGTCCTGCCCGTCGCGGATCGCCGCGATGTAGTCGGGGATGTGCATGTGGGCCGGGCAGGCCGCGATGCACAGTCCGCACATCACGCAGCGGGACGCCTCGGCACGGGCCTGCTCCTCGGTGTACCCGAGGACGACCTCCGCCCAGGTGTGGATCCGCTCCTCCGGGTCCAGCATCGGCATCGGCACCCGCTCGTGGTCGAGCAGGTCGAACCCCTCGTCCTTGCGCCACCCGAGCTCGCAGTTGTTCCAGGGCATCGGGTCGACCCCGGCGGTGAACAGGAAGCCGTCCCCGTCGGGCGAGGCCCAGAAGTACTCGTTCGACATCCCGAGGGAACCGGTCGGGCAGGCGTCGACGCACAGCGCGCACCAGCAGCACCGCCCGTAGTCGAACCGCGGCCGGAGCCCCGAGTCGCCCTTCGTCGGCTCGTCCACCGGGACCATGTCGATCGCCACGTTCTGGCAGATGTCGGCGCAGGTTCCGCAGCCGATGCACTTCTCCACGTCGTTGACGTGCCACCCGCGGTAGCGCGGCGCCGCCTCGCGGAGGGTGTTCTCCTGCGGGATCGTGAACGGCTTCCGCAGGACGCGGGCCCAGGCGCTGAACGGGGCGAGGACGTGCTTCATGCTCATCGGCTCACCTCTCGATCTCGGGCGGGCAGACCTGCAGCGACACCATCAGCGCCGAGAGATCCGCGATGTTCGTCCCGGGCAGCATCCGCTCGAGCAGCGACACGCCGTGGATGTACGAGGGCCCGCGCACGTGGACGCGCCGGATCCTGTCCGAACCGTCGGTCACCACGAAGTAGCCCATCTCGCCCCGGGTCGCCTCCGCCCGGACGTAGGTCTGCCCCGGCGGAACCTTCCAGGTCATCATGTTCGGCAGCTTCGCGCAGTAGGGACCGTCCTGCGGCATCTTCGCGAGGATCTGCCGGATCAGGTCGATCGACTGCTGGATCTCCTTCCGGCGGACCAGCGCCCGCGCGTAGATGTCCGAGCCCTCCGCCAGCGCGACGTCGAAGTCGAGCTCCGGGTAGGCGAGGTACGGCCAGTCCTTCCGGGTGTCGCGGGGAATCCCCATCGCCCGGACGATCGGGCCGGAGAGCCCCATCTCGTCGACCCACTCCTCGGGCACGACGCCGACGCCGATCGTCCGCTTCCGGAAGACCGCGTTGTCGAAGATGACGTCGTCGACGTAGGGGAGGTACTCCTCGATCCTGCGGAGGTTCTCCTCCATCCGCTCCGCGAAGCCGGGCGGCAGGTCCCGGCGGACGCCCCCGTAGACGATGTACATGTGGTAGACGCGCCCGCCGGTCAGTTCCTCGAACCGGTCGAGGATGTAGTCACGGAGGGCGATCATCCACTGGGGGGGAACGCCGTTCCCCATCGTGCCGGCCTGGCCGCCGAGGACCATCAGCATCGAGGCGAGGCGCGACATCTCGAGGACCAGGGTCCGGATCCACTTCGCCTTCTCCGGGATCTCGATCCCCGCGATCTCCTCGACCGCGGCCGCGAGCAGGTACTCGTTGGTGTCCGGCTCGGGCACGCAGATCCGGCAGACGATCGGGAACGACTGGATGAACGTCCGCCGCTCCATCAGCTTCTCGAAGGCCCGGTGCAGGTAGCCGACGTGGGTCTTCCCGCGGGTGATCGTGTCCCCCTCGAGGAAGACCTGCATCGCCATGTTCCCCGTGATGCCGGGATGCTGCGGGCCGAACCAGAGCTGGACCTCGCGGGACTCCGTGATCCGCCTAGTCATGGAGGTACCCCTTCTCGCCGAACCGCTCCCCGACGTACGTCCGCGGATCGTGGTGCTTCCGGCCGGGCCGGTGCGGGTGATGCTCGGCGACGTACTTCACCGTGTCGAAGTCGCGCCGCATCGGGGGCATGTCCTTCCAGCCCTCGAGGATGAACGGCACGCCCATCCGGGGGCTTCCCGGGAAGTCGATGCCGAACATCTCGTTGATCTCCTGCTCGTAGGTCACCGCCTGGGGCCACAGGTCCGCCACCGAGTCGCAGGTGGCCCGCTCCCGGTCGATTCGCGTGTTGACCATGATCGAGCGGCACCCGCGCGGGTCCGTTACCAACCAGGTCACCTGGAACTGCCCGTCCTCGATCCAGTCGACGACCGACATGTGGTTGAGCTGGACGAAGGGGGTGTGCTCCTTCAGCCAGGTGACGGCCGGCACCGCGCGGTCGGCCGGCAGGTCGATCGACGCGAGGTCGTCCCGCTGGAAGCGGGCGCCCGTCGCCCCGAACCTGGTCTCGAGTTCCGCGAGGATCGTCTTCATCGGCGCCTCACCAGTTGTAGTCCGGCATGTCCCCGTCATCGAACAGCTTGCGCTGGTTCGCCTTGTACCAGTCGAGGTTCTCGAGGTAGTGGTGCCACCCGTTCGCCTCTCCCCGGTCGATCAGCTTCATCAGGCGATCGAACCCGGCGAGCAGCGCCTCCGGCCGCGGCATGCACCCGGCGATGTAGATGTCGACCGGCAGGTAGAGGTCGAGCCGGTTGATCGTGTTGTAGGAGTCCCAGTACATGCCGCCGTTGATCGTGCAGCTCCCGAGCCCGACCAGCCATTTCGGGGAGGGCATCTGCTCGTAGGAGCGCACCACCCGCTTGAGGGACTTCACCGCCAGGTAGCCGGAGACGATCAGCACGTTCGACTGCCGGGGGGTCGGCCGCATCACGATGCCGAACCGCTCCATGTCGTAGCGGGCCGTCGCCAGCGGGCGCAGCTCGATGGAACCGCAGCCGGTGCCGTAGGCCATCACCCACAGCGAGCGCGCCCGGATCCAGTTCTTGATCCGCTGCACCGCCTCCGGCAGCCCGATCGGGGTCGGCATCTTCCGCGCGCCGAGGAAGCAGGTGTCGTCGATCGGCGCGTGGGCCGGGATGTCCTCGATGCGCGCCGGCAGCCGCGGGGGCCTCGGCCCCCCGTCGTCCGCCACCGGGGGAAGCGCCTCCTCGAGGCGCGGGTCGTTCCAGTCACGGTCGCTCATCGCGTCACCTCACCGGGCGAAGAGCACGAGCGCCACGCCCGCGGCGCCGAACACCGTCGGCCAGCCGAGGAAGAAGCGCACCGACTGCTCGGTCCGGAAGCGCGGGAAGACCGCGCCGACGAAGACCGACCAGAAGTAGACGAGGAAGGTCTTGACGATCGCCTCGAGCAGCGACGTCGCGCCGCCGAGGAAGAGGTCCATGTAGAGGACCATCTTGGCCACGGCGAAGATCGAGCGGCCCGCGGCCATCATCGAGAGGAACGACGAGTGGTACTCGGTCGGCGGCCCCACCGGGATCTCCTGGGGCGCTCCCACGATGTTGAACGGGGAGTACATGTTCATCCCGAGGAAGGCGAGGAAGGCGGCCGCGGAGGCGAAGGGGTTGGCGAACAGGTTCCAGTCCCAGACGCTCCCCTGCTGGGCCCGCACGATCTCGATGATGGAGAAGCTCCCGGTCCGGGCGACCAGGGCGACGACCGCCAGCGAGAACGGCAGCTCGAACGCCGTCATCTGGACGAGGCCGCGGCTGATCCCGATCGGCGAGTGCGGATGGCCCGCCTCGGCGGCGCCGAGCGCCATCCCGAGGGACCCGAAGAAGAGGAAGTACATCGCCATCAGCAGGTCGCCGGTGAACGAGAAGTTCTCCAGCCACGGGTTGCCGACGACGACCGGGATCAGCAGGAAGAGCCCGATGCCGCCCGCGGCGCGGAAGACCGGCCCGAGCCAGAACATCACGCCGTGCCAGATCGCGGTGCGCAGGAAGAGCAGCTTGAACAGGTCGTAGACCGGCTGCCAGACGGGGGGCCCGATCCGTCCCTGGATCCGCGCCATCACCTTGCGAATGACGCCCTGGACGAGGAGCCCGTACAGGATGGCGCCGAGGACGACGACGACGGCCACGGCGGCCCGCACCAGGATGTCCATCGGGTCCTCCTTCCTACTCGGCGGCCCGCGCGCCGACGGGGCAGAGGGTGGCCGCGGCCGGGAACTCCCCGCCGGCGGCCGGTTCGCGCTCGATCGGCGCGGGGGCGGCGGCCGGTGCCATCGCCGGCCCGCAGGCGTCCGCCGCGATCGCGCGCTCCTCCGGGCCGGCCGACGCCGCGCCCGCCGGGGCCGCGCTCACCCAGGCGAGCCCGAGGATCGCGAGGAAGATCAGCGTGTAGAGCAGGTAGGTCTGGCCGTTGCCCGTGTAGAACTTCCGGCCGGTCTCGGCGATCCCGTCCGCCGTCTCGCCGACGAAGTTCCAGAACCGCACGACCCACGACCGCAGCGCCGGCTCCCAGGCCCGCTTGTAGTGCCGGAACATGTCGTACGCGACGTGCACCTGCTCCGGCGGCGGCGGCACCTCGCCGGCGTAGACGATGTCGAGCTGCTTCACCCGCACGGGACGCGGTCCGGCGAAGAAGAGGAAGAGGAACAGCACGACGAAGAGAACCATCACCAGGGCCATGATCCCCGGCCCGGAGAGGTAGCCGAGGGGCCCCGCGACCACCCAGCGCTCGTAGTCGAGGCCGCCCCCGCCGAACGCGGCGCGGACGATCCCGTCGGCGCGCTCGAGGAAGGCGCCGGGGAAGACCGAGAGCCCCATGATCAGCCCGAGCAGGACGAGCTGGGCGGTGAGCAGGGGCCACGGCGCCTCGCGGGTCTCGCGCAGGTCGTCCCGCAACTGCCCGAGGAAGATCGAGTGGATCAGGCGGAAGAGGTAGGGGAACGCCACGACCGAGGCGAACATCATCACCGCGGTGAGGAAGAACCACCCCTTCTCCATCAGCGCCTGGTAGAGCAGCCACTTGGCCGCGAACCCGGAGAGCGGCGGCACGCCCGAGACCGCGATGATGCCGACCAGCACGAAGACGAAGGACACCGGCATCCGGGTGATCAGCCCGCCGAGCTGGCTGAACCGCCGGGCGCCGGTGCGGTAGATCACGCCGGCGACGGCGAGGAAGAGCATCGTCTTGAACAGGAAGTGGTTGACCACCTGGTAGAGCGCCGCGCTCCACCCGAGCGGCGAGAGGATCGCGAAGCCGACGATGGCGTACGCGACCTGCCCGACCGAGGAGTAGGCGAGGAGCCGCTTCATGTCCTCCTGGAAGACCGCGAGCAGGGTCATCCCGAGGGCGGTCAGCCCGCCGATCCAGGCGACGGCGTGCAGCGGCTCGACGCGCGTCACCCCGACACGCAGCGCTTCCCCGCCGGCCCGTACCGCCACGGTCATCAGGGCGAAGACCGGCAGCTTGGAGACGACGCCGGAGAGGAACGGCGTGAACGTGTCGGGCGACTCGGCGTACGCCCCCGGCGCCCAGACGTGCAGCCCCCAGGCGGCCGCCTTGGCCAGGAAGCCGGTGACCAGCAGCGAGAACGCCGCGAGGGCGACCGGGCCGGAAAGGCGGGCGAGGCCGTGGACCGTCTCGACCCCCGCCCCGAGCGCCAGGGCGAACCCTCCGAGCACGGCGAGCCCGCCGCCCGCGCCGAACAGGATGTAGAGCCACGCGGCCCGGGAGGCCCGCCGCCCCTGGCGCACCAGGAGCCAGCTCGACCAGGTCATGATCTCCCAGGCCGCGAAGAAGGCGAGCAGCGTCTCGGCCCGCAGGATCCACAGCGACGAGGCGACGAGAACGAGCAGCAGGCCCCAGTGGCCCTGGCGCTCGTTCCCGGTGCCGAGCCCCGCGAGCGCGACCAGGATCCCGCCGAGCAGGACGATCGCCCCGAAGAGCCCCTCGAAGGTGCCGAGCAGGAACTCGGACCTCGGCGGCAGTGCCAGCCAGGCGGTGACCGCCATCCCCGCGAGGGCCAGGCCGGCCCGGGCGCGGGGCACCCTCCCCGGCACGATCAGCAGCACCACCCCGAGCAGCCCGAGACCGAGCAGCGCCGCGGCGTCCGGCGGCAGCAGGAAGGCGGTCCACCACAGGCCGTACGCGAGGAGCGCGCCGGCCATCAGCAGGGGCGCCACCGCCTCGACGAGGGAGAACGGCGCGCCGGAAACGACCGGGGTCGCGTCCTCCTCCTCGTCGGGCCGCATCGCCCGGACCCAGCCGAAGTAGTAGACGAACTCGAACAGCGAGCCGAGCAGCAGCGGGACGATCCACCAGGCGAACGGCGACCGGGCAAGGTGCGCCACCACCTCCCACTTCCCCCAGAAGCCGGGGAACGGGGGCAGGCCGGTGATCGCGACGACCGACGCCAGCAGCGTCACCCCGAGGGCGACCCGCCCGCGAAAGGCGCCCGCCCAGTCCTCCATGTCCTCGCCGCCGTGGAGGCCGGCGAGCCAGAGGAGGGCCGCCTTGGCGAGGGTGTGGTTCACCAGCAGCAGGCCCGCGGCGAGGAGCGGCACGTGGCCGTCCCGGACCAGCGGCAGCAGGAAGACGAGCAGGCCGAGCTGCGCGGAGCTGGAGTACCCGAGCATGCGCCGGACGCGGCCCTGCCGGATCGCCAGGAAGTTCGAGACGACGAAGGTGACCATCCCGACGGTCATCACGACCGTGGAGATCCAGGCGTCCCCCGCGAGGAGCATCACCTTCCAGAAGGTCCACAGGACCGCGTTGACGACCGTCCCGACGACGAGGGCCATCACGCCGGGCTCGACCCCGTCGTAGAGGTCGATCGCCGGCCCGTTGAACGGCCACATCTTCGTCTCGACGAGGAACCCGGTGACCAGCAGCAGGAGCACGCCGCCGAGCAGCGGCGCGACCGCCGGGGGCACCTCGTGGACCCGGTTCAGCATGTCGTCGAGGTTGAGGGTGCCGGTCGCCTTGTAGAGGAGCGCGATTCCCAGCAGGACGAAGATCGAGGCAGCGGACCCGACGACCATGTACTTGAAGCCGGCCTCCAGCCCCTCGCGCTCCCGCCCGAAGGCGACGATGGCGTACGTGGCGATCGAGCTGATCTCGAGGAAGACGAAGACGTTGAACAGGTCCCGCGTCATGATCAGCCCGAAGGAGCCGGTGACCAGCAGGAGCTGGATCACCAGCCCGCGCACGTCGGACGCCTGCTCCCGCCGGGCCAGGTGGAGCGCCGCGACGAACGCCACGGCCGCCGCCAGCAGGACGAGCACCGCCTCCTCGACGCCGAAGCGGAGCGAGATGCCGATCGGCGGCGGCCAGCCGCCGGTGGTCACCAGCTCCGCCGGCGCACCCGCCTGGAAGGCCGCCAGCCAGCGCAGGGCGAGGCCGCCCGCGAAGAGGAGGGTCAGCAGGTGGAGCCCCCGGGCCACCGGCCGCCCGAGCCGGTCGGCCATCGGCAGCAGGAACGCGGCCCCGAGGGGAACGGCGACGAGGAGGATCGGGCTCACCACTTCAGCCTCCCGAAGTCCCGGATGTCGAGGGACTTCCCCTGCGCGTAGAGGCGCACGACGAAGGCGAGCATCAGGGCGGTGACGCCGACGCCGATGACGATCGCGGTGAGAACCAGCGCCTGGGGCAGCGGGTCGACCACCTTCGTCGAGTCGACGACCAGCGAGCCGGCGTCCTTCAGCAGCCCGGGCTGGTCGATGATCGGCGCGGTCCGACCCGGGATGTGCCCCAGGGTGACGATCAGGAGGTTGACCCCGGCGTCGGCGATCGAGAAGCCGAGGACGATCTTCAGCAGGTTGCGCCGGACGAGGGCCCCGGCGAGACCGACGAGGACCAGGACGATCGCCGTCCCCACCGCGAGGGCGTGCAGGCTCAGGATCTCCATCAGTGGCCCTCCCTCGCCTGGTCGGCGTGCATCATCGTGTCGAGCAGTGTGGCCAGCTCGGACCCGACCTTGAGGCCGATCAGGACGTAGATCACCGGGATCACGCCCGCCGAGAAGAGCCGGTTCCAGGTGCCGAGCTCGATCACCCCCCGGTTGGCGAGGAACGACCCGGTGGCGGCGAGGCCGACGAGCCCGACCAGGACGTACCCGAACCCGGAGAACGACTCGATCACGGAGAGGAACCCGTGCGGGAGCAGCCGGTCCCGGTCCGCCAGCAGCAGGAGCAGGACGGCCGAGGCGATCACGGCGCCCCCCTGGAACCCTCCGCCCGGCGTCAGGTGGCCGTGGACGAAGATGTAGGCGCCGAACAGCACGATCGGCGCGAACAGCACGCGGGAGGCGGTCTGGACCAGCTCCGAGGCGCGCCGCTGGGGCTCCGGGACCAGCCCATCCCGCCGGCGCAGCACGAAGCCGGCGCCGCTGACCGAGAGGAACAGCACCGTCACCTCGCCCAGCGTGTCGAATCCCCGGTAGTTGACGACGATCGAGGTGACCAGGTTGGCGCCCCGGTTCTCGACCAGTCCCTGCTCGACGTAGTGCCTCGTCACCGGCCCGAGCTCCGTCGGCGCCATCAGGGGAACGAGGGCGACGAAGAGGGCGGCGATGGCGAGCACCGCGAGGAGACCGACGAGCTGCTTGATCATCGCTTCTCCTCCTCCTCGGTGCGTCGAACGGCGATGAGGAAGATCACCGTCGAGAGCCCCGCCCCGATCGCGGCCTCGGTCATCGCGACGTCGGGGGCGGCGAGGCGCAGGAACAGGTACGAGACCGCCAGGCTGACGACCCCGGCCAGGACGACGGCCGAGACCAGGTTCCGCGCGAGGATGGCCCAGGCGGCCGACACGATCGCCAGCAGGCAGACGACCAGGTCGATGAGGATCATGACCGAGCCTCCTTGGCCGGCTCGCCGGCCTCGCCGTACGCGTCCGCGAGGGCGTCCTCCACCGAGATGTCGGAGAGCGGCACCCGGCCCCGGTGCGCCGCCCGGGCGAGGGCGTGGGAGGACACCGGGTTCGTCATCAGGACGAACAGGACGACCAGCAGCAGCTTGGGCAGCCACGCCGGCTCGTAGATGGCGAGGCCGACCAGGGTGAGGATGTTCCCCAGGGTCGTCGCCTTCGTTCCCGCCTGCATCCGGTTGTAGAGATCGGGCATCCGGACGATGCCGAGCGCCCCCAGGAACAGGAAGGCGGCACCACCGAGGGTGACGAGGGCCCCGACGAGCTCGCGGATCTCCATGTCACACCCCCCGGTCGCAGTAGCGCGCGATCGACAGCACGCCGAGGAAGGACAGCACGCCGTAGACGAGGGCGACGTCCACGTAGATCCCCCTCCCCGTCCAGACGGCGAGCCCGACCATCAGCGGCATCGTGATCAGGGTCAGCGTGTCCAGGGCGACCGCCCGGGTGGCCGGGCAGGGACCACGGACCAGCCGCCACAGGGAGAGCAGGATCCCCGCCCCCGCGAGGACCAGGGCGACCTCGAGAATCAGCCTGCTAGCCAAAGATCACCTCCAGGTACTTCTCGAACCCCGCGACGATCTCCTCCGTGGCTGCCTGGACGTCCTTCGCGCGGACGTCGATCCAGTGGATGAACAGGTCATTGCCACGGATGTCGACGGTCAGGGTTCCGGGGGTCAGCGTGATCGAGTTGGCGAGGACCAGCCGCCCGATCGGGTTCCGGAGCCTGGTCCTCACGCGGACGATGCCCGGCCGAATCGGCAGGCTCGGCGCGACGACCCGGCGGGCCACGTCCAGGTTCGCCTTGACGATCTCCTTGAACAGGTACGGCAGGTAGGCGAGCGCGTAGAGGAACCGCCTCGGCTGCAGGATCCCGAGGGTCTCCGCCCGGAACGGCATCCCGCCCGAGAGGATCGCCACGAGCACCGCGAGGACGGCGCCCGCCGCCAGCTCCTGCGGGTCGAGGCTCTGGGTCCAGGCCACCCACGTCGCGAAGAGGGCGAGGGTGGCGACGACGATCGGCACGAGGGTCTTCATCCCTGTTCCTCCCCGGGGCCGCGCCCGGTCTCCCCGTGGAACCGCCGCGCCAGCTCGACCAGGAACTCCATCGTCTCGAGGGCCAGGGGATCCTCGACCTGGTAGTAGACCCGGTTCCCCTCGCGCTCCCGGCTGACGAGCCCCGCCAGCAGGAGGTGCTTGAGGTGGGCGGAGACCGTCGGCTGCCGCTCTCCTGTCGCCTCGGCCAGCTCGCCCACGCAGGCCCGGCCGGCGAGGAGGCGACAGAGGATCCGCAGCCGGACCGGGTTCGCAAAGTGGCCGAGCCAGTCGCAGAGCGCGCCGCAGGCGCGGGACTCCGGGGCGAGGAGCCGGTCGATCTCTCCGGGCTGGATCGGGCGGTTCATGGACGGACCGGTATATGCGTATGATCCGTATATTGCAAGACTCTAAATAAACTTTTTTCCGGTTTATGTGGCAAAATGACGAACGTGAACCAATGAGATCCCCTGTACGACTGAACGATCTCGGAAGCCCGGCCCGCCGGGTCCAAGGAGACGCTCCATGAAGGTCACCCGTTTCGTCCCCGTTCTCGCCACCTTCTCCCTGCTCGTGGCCGTCCTCGCCCTCCCGGCCCGGGCCCAGGACGCGCCGGTCGACCTCCAGAAGGCCCTCGCCCAGCTCCAGCAGATGCAGCAGGGCGCCCCCAAGGCCGACCCGGTCGACTTCCGGGAGCTCAAGAAGCTGCTCCCCGAGGAGCTCCTGGGGCTCCCCCGGACGTCGGTCTCGGGCAGCAAGTCCGGCATGATGGGCATGAAGGTCTCCATGGCCGAGGCGGACTACGGCAAGGGACCGAGGACGATCCACGTGACGATCATGGACGCCGCCGGCACCCCCCTCGGGGCCGCCGCCGGCTGGTCGATGCTCGGCGAGGGCTACGAGCAGGAGACGGACGACGGCTGGGAGCGGGTCCGGACCGTCGGCGGCCACCTGCTCCACGAGAGCTGGTCGAAGGACGACCGGGTCTCCACCGCCGACATGGTCATCGGCAACCGGTTCATCGTCAGCATCGAGCTGACGGGCGGCCAGCCGGGGGATGCCCTCAAGGCGCTCCAGCAGGTCGACGTCAACGCCCTCGCCGAGATGGCCGCCAGGGACAAGAAGTAGCCGCGGCCCGCCGCCGGGATCCCGCCCCTCGCCGGGGCCCGGGCGACGATTCCTTGACGTTTCCGGCCGCCGGGAGGCCCCTCCCGGCGGCATCGCTCTTGCAGCGTGTCTCCTCCTCCCTGCGCGGGAGGGGGAGGCAGCTTGTCGATGTCCCACGTCGCCCAGGCGGTCCCGGGAATCGCTTCCTGGCTCGGGGACGAGCCCTTCCTGGACGGTCGCGCCGAGGCCCTCCTCGGCCCCGCCGTCGCCCGCCGCGAACACCTCGGCCGGGCCCAGGAAGTGGCACACCGGCTCCTCGAGCGGTTCTTCTGGGGGACCGATCCGTCGGGCCGGATCCTGCTGCCCGGCAGCCGGGCGGAGACGTTCTGGCTCGAGACCCCGCCCGAGCTGGACGCCCTCGCGCGCCTGGCGTCGGCCGGGCCCGCGGCCCGGTACCTCGCGGGGACGCGGGCCGCCCTCGAGGCCCCCGGGCCGCCCCCCGGGCCCGGGCGGATCGCGGCCGTCCTCGCGGCCTTCCACCGCGACCTCGCGGAAGCGGCGCCGGGCCTGCCGGGCCTGGTCCCGGAGAACCTGGCACCCGCGGGCCCGGTCGACGAGGCGGCCTGCGAGGCGCCCCACCGCCGCCCGGTCCTCGAGGCGGGACGCCTTCTCGGGAGCCGCCCGGACCTCTTCCGCCTGGTCCTGGTCCACGGGTCCCTCGCCACCCTGGACGAGCGCCCGGGCGTCTCGGACCTGGACCTGCTGGTGGTCCTCGCGCGGGATGCCGCGGAGGACGCCGGGCGCCTGCTCGAGGCCCGGGAGATCGCCCTCGGGCTCTGGCCCCTGCTCCAGCGGGTCGACCCGCTCCAGCACCACGGCACGTTCGTGCTGACCCCGGCGGACCTCGCGTTCTACCCCCAGGTGTTCCTGCCCCTCGCCGTGCTCCGGGAGGCCCGGGTGCTCGCGGGGCCGGTCGACGGCCTGCCCGCGGTGCTCCGCCCCAGCGGCCTGCCCCGCCGACTGACCCTGCTCCGCGCCGCCGAGATGCTGCGACGTCCCCTGCCCGACAGCCTCTTCCTGGCCAAGCTTCACCTGCAGGTCGTCCTGCTCGCCCCCTGCTTCCTGCTCCAGGCGCGCGGCCGGTTCGTCTACAAGCGGGACGCCTTCGGCCCCTTCGAGGAGCTCGCCGGCCCGGCGGCTTCCCGGGCGGTGGCGGCGGCGTCCCGGGCCCGGTCGGAAAACCTCTACGCGGAAGGGCTCGCCGACCTCCCGGCGATCCGGGAACGGCTGGCCGAGGAGGGCCCGCCCCCGCTGCTCGAGGCCGCGCTGGTGCAACGCCACCTGCTGCGGCCGCTGCCCCCGGCGCTCCGCGATCTCCTCGGGCCCGGGGCGACGGCCGACCGGGCCGCCCTCGCCGACCTGCTGGAATCCGCCGTCCCCCCCCTCGGGGGAGACCTCGCCGACGAGGAGTTCCCCCGGGCGCCGGCCGTCGCGGCGAGGTCGGACCGGGAGCCCGGGGCGGACGGCCACCTGGCGCGCTGGAGGGAGACGGCCCGGCGCTACGTCGAGGCGCTCGGCGCCCGGGAAGCGGTCGTCGCGGCCTGGGGGATCGGGACGCCGGACCCGGGATCCGACCTGGACCTCGTCCTGGTGGTCGACCGGGAACGCGCCCGCGGGGTGGACTGGACGCGCTGCCTCGAGGTCCTCGAGGGGATGGACCCGGCGGACCGGGAGGTGCTCGAGCATCCCCCGAGCGCGGTGCTGCCGCGGGAGCTGGCACCGCGGGCCGGCCTCCTCTCGCCGCTGTTCCGGTGCACGCCCTTGTGGGGGGAACCGCCCCGCGAGACGTGGTGGCGGGTCCGCGGGCCGGAGCACGCCCTCTCCCTGGCCGCCGACTACGCGCTGGCGATGTACCCGGGAGAGATGCTGCTCTTCGAGCGGCGGCTCCGGGAAGGCGGGGACGACTCCCCGCCCCCGGTCACCGTGGCCCGCCGGGTCGCCGCCATCCGGCACACCCTCGCCCTCGTGCGGCAGGCGGGACTGGAGCCCCCGCCCGTCCTCGACAAACTGGTGGATCGCGCGCGCGCCCTGCGCCGGGCCCTCCCGGCCGGGGCGGCACGGGACGAGATCGCCCGGCTGCCGGGCGAGGCGGCGCCGTCCCTCGTGGAACTGCTCGACCTCCTCTCGGCGGAGCTGGTCCGACGGGGCTTCCCCGCGGCCGACCCGGGGCTCGCGAGCCTCCGGGGAGTCGTCGGGGAGCGGGTCGTCCTGGTCGACGGGGCAGGGCCCCGGGACCTCCTGCTGCTCGCCCGCGCCCTCGAGGAGACGTCCCCCGCCCGCTTCCTCGGGAACGTGGCGCCGCTCCCCCTCGCCTGGGGGTTCCTCGACGCCCTGCGGCGGCGACGGGAGCTGCAGCGCCTGCACGGCGAGGAGGCGCTCCGCCTCGTCCCGGCCCGGCTGCCGGCGCCGCCACCCGCGTTCCGCGAGCGCTGGGACGCGGTCGCGGACCACTTCGGCTTCCTGGCCGACATCCGGTGTCCCTTCGCCTGGTTCTATCCCAATCACCTGCAGGCGGACCCGTGGCCGGCCTTCGCGGGAGAAAGCCCGGCATGACCGTCCGTGCCTCGACCGACCCGGCGGCCGGGATCCGGGTGCGCACCCGGGACCTCGACCTCGTCGTCGACGCCGGGCTCTCCCGGGAAGACGGCTCCTCGCCCCCCGACGCCCCCCGGCGCGGGCGGATCGCGTTCCTCGAGGGCCATCCGCCCCCGTGGATCGCGGGCGACGACCGGGAGAACCTCCTCGCGTTCACCGGGGGCCTCTACCCTCCCGACCCGGGCGGCGCGACGTGGATGGGTCGCACCGCGGCCTTCCTGCTCGGCCCCGTACCGGGCGCCGCGCGGCTCGAGATCCACGCGCTGGTTCCCGGCACGCTCCTCCGCCACGGGCCGGCCAGGCTGCGGGTGCGCGTGGCGTCGTTCGACCCCGGGCCCGTGGAGATCCGCCGGGAAGGTCCGGTCCGGCTGGAGGTCCTCCTCCCGCCGCGGCTCACGACCGGGGCTTCCCCGGCCCCCGTGCCCGTCCTCGTCGAGTGGGAGCGCGGTTTCCGTCCCGCCGACGAGGGAACCGGCGGGGACGTTCGCCTGTTGACCGCGGTCTTCCGCGGGTGCGGGTTCGTCGACGCCATCGGCCTGCCCTGGCGGTCTTCCCGGCCACCCGCCCCGGCCGGACCGCTCCCCCGCCATCTCCCGGCCCTCCACGGCCGCTGCACCGTGTGCGGGTCCCCGGAGACGTTCCTCGTGACCCCGGGCAGCGGGCTCGAGGAAAACCTGCGCTGCTCCTCGTGCGGGTCCTTCGCCCGCTGGCGGATGCTGGCGCGCAGCCTCCTGCTCTTCCTGCTGCAACGCGGCTGGGACGCCGACTCGATCGCGGAGCTGCGCGGGGCGCGCCCCGGGAACCCGGTCCGGGTGCTCGACACCTGCTCCTCCTGGCCTCCCGCCCGTCTCCTGCGGGGCGTGCCGGGAATCGATCTCTTCGTCTCCGAGTACGACCCGGAAGCCGCGCCCGGCTCCGAGCTCGCGCCCGGCGTGCGCTGCGAGAACCTCGAGAACCTGGCCTTTCCCGAAGCCTCGCTCGACCTCGTGCTGACGAGCGACGTCCTCGAGCACGTGCGCCTCTACCGGCGTGCGCTCTCCGAGGTGTTCCGCGTGCTCCGGCCCGGGGGCGAGTTCCTCTTCACGGTTCCGCACCTGCGGGAAGCCGACGGGCACGAGGTGTACCGGGAGGTGATCGACCCTGGCGACCCGTCCCGGGACCGGGACCTGTCCGGCCCGGTCTACCACGACGACACCAGGGGCGGAGGCTCCCTGGTCTACCGGGTCTACGCCCTGGACCGCCTGCTCGAGGAGCTGCGCGGGCTGGGATTCCTCGTCGCCTACGAGCGGCGCACCATTCCCGGCCTGGCCCTGCCGGACCAGGCCCTCTTCCGCGCGGTGAAGCCGGTCTACCCCGTTCGCCCGGAGGTGGCTCCATGACTCGGCCCCGTCCCGTCGTCGTCTCGATCCTGACGATCAACCAGGCCCGGCTCCTCGAGGACTGCCTCGAGAGCCTCTTCGCCCATCCACCGCGCGTGCCGTTCCGGGTGCACGTCTTCGACCAGGCGTCGACCGACGGGACGCCGGAGGTCCTCGAGCGGTTCCGGCGCCGGTACCCGGGGCAGCTCGACGTGCATCGCCATCCCGAGAACATCGGCTTCGTCCGGGCGAACAACATCGTCTTCGCGAAGTACCCGGGCCACGACGTCGTCGTCCTCAACGACGACACGGTCCTGCTGCCGGGATGGCTCGACGCCCTGCGGGAGCGCGCGGACTCCGACCCGGCGATCGGGATCGTCGGGGCCCGGCTCGTCTACCCGAACGGCGTCCTCCAGGAGGCCGGGGGCGAGGTCTTCCGCGACGCCACCGGCCAGAACATCGGCAAGTGGGACGACCCGGCCCGCCCGGTCTACCTCCGCGCGACGGACGTCGACTACTGCTCCGGGGCGTGCCTGTACATCCGGCGGGAGGTGCTCGACGCCACCGGCGGCTTCGACGAGCGGTTCGCCCCGGCCTACTACGAGGACTCCGATCTCTGCTTCCAGGCCCGGAAGCTCGGCTACCGCGTCGTCTACGAGCCGGCGTCGGTGGTCATCCACCGCGAGGGGGCGACGAACGGGGTCGACCTGCGGCAGGGGGTCAAGCGCTGGCAGGCGATCAACCGGGAGCGGTTCCTCGAGAAGTGGGGCGAGGAGCTCGCCCACCACCGCCGCGGCGCCTGGCACAACCCGCCGCCCCCCGGGAAGAAGTCGATCCTCTTCATCCACGAGATGCCGCCCCTCGTCGACCAGGCCGCGGGAGACGTGCGGCTGTTCGAGCTGCTGCGGGGCCTCGCGCGCCGGGGACACGCCGCGACCCTGCTCGCCGTCGACGGCCGGGGGGACAAGGCCCGGTACGCGGACATGCTCCGCGCGGAGGGGGTCATGGTGGCGGCCAACGACTGGCCTCGCTGGCCGGTCTTCGGCCTCGGCGGTGACCCGCCGCCCCGCTCCTGCACCCTCGAGCAGCTCTTCGAGGAGAACGACTTCGACCTGGTGGTGATCGAGTTCTACCGGGTCGCGCGGGTCTACCTGCCCCTCGTGCGACGCCTGGCGCCGGGCGTCCCGGTCGTCACCGACTCGGTCGACGTCCACTTCCTGCGCGAGCGCCGGGAGGCGGAGGTCCTCGGGGACCCGTGGCTGGCCCTGCGGGCCGAGCGGACCCGGGAGGTGGAGCTCGCCCTCTACGAGATGTCGGACGCGGTCCTGACCGTGACCGACGACGACACCCGCACCCTCGAGCGGGAGGGGCTCGCGACCCCCGTCCGGCGGATCAGTCACCCGGTCCGCGTTCCCGGGCGGACGCCCCCCCGCGAGGAACGGGACGGCCTCTTCTTCATCGGGAACTTCCGCCATCCCCCCAACGCGGACGGCATCTCGTGGTTCGTTCGCGAGGCCTGGCCCCTCGTGCGGGAGCGCGTGCCGGACGCGGTGCTCCGGGTCGGCGGCAGCGCGATGCCCCCGGAGGTGCGCGCCCTCGCGGGGAACGGGGTCGAGATCCTCGGCTTCGTTCCCGACGTGGACGAGCTGCGGGACCGGAGCCTGGTCGCCGTCGCGCCGCTGCGGTTCGGCGCCGGCGTCAAGGGGAAGAACCTGGAGTCGATGGTCCGCGGGCTGCCGACGGTGACGACGTCCATCGGCGCCGAGGGAATGGGGGCCACCCCGGGCGAGCACCTCCTCGTCGCGGACGATCCGCGGGAGTTCGCCGACGCGGTGGTCCGGCTGCTCCGGGACCCGGACCTGTGGCACCGGGTCGCCGCCGCGGGGAAGGAGTTCGTCGCGCGCCACTGGGGCCTCGAGACGATCCTCGACCTGGCCGAGGACCTGCTCGTCTCGCCCCCCCCGCGCCGGGCGTACCCGGCCCGGACGGCCCTCGAGGTGGACCTCGGGGCACCGGCGGCCCCCCGCC
>Ga0256914_1001159_pt1 | contig 24855 bp, 32 predicted proteins | sample HulkmetaG_FD_191571 | JGI IMG/M metagenome (GOLD analysis project Ga0256914, IMG submission 191571) | Hydrothermal chimney microbial communities from Main Endeavour vent field at the Juan de Fuca Ridge, Pacific Ocean - Hulk | ecosystem: Environmental > Aquatic > Marine > Hydrothermal vents ... | reverse complement strand
GTTTGGTGGGCCCGCGGGGACTCGAACCCCGGACCTCCGCCGTGTCAGGGCGGCGTCCTAACCGGGCTAGACGACGGGCCCCGTAAATGTAGGGATACTTCGGGTTTATAAGTCATTTTCCCTTGTTCTCAATGTAATCTTTCAGCGTTCTTAGGAGGCCTAGATCTGCCAGTACCTTCTCAAGACCTGGTGACTTCGCTATTATGTCTTTGCGTACTTTGTAGCGTCCTTTAGGAGTTCTTTCGAGTTCCTCTATTGGGATGAATTTCCATTCGATTCTCGGTATTTTGACCGCTACGTAAGCTTTTCCTCCAGCTCGTTCGGTGAAGGTCTTTAGTTTCCTTAGCTGCTCTTCCTCGATGTAGATTGTTGAGAGTTCCCTCCTGGATTTTACTTCAAAGACCGCCACTTTTCCGTCCTTTATTGCTACGATGTCAGGGTAGTCTGCTCTTTTGATTTTAGCGCCGCTGGCGGGAGCGCGGAGCACGGCGAATCCTAGGCGCCATAGCCTTATGACTAGGTCTCGTTCGGCACGGTATCCCCTGGATCTTCTTCGGTCTCTCATGGGCTGCTGTCCATGAGGTTTTGGTGCTTGAAGTGTTTATTATTTTTGTTGTTTAAGCAAGAATGGTGGTAGTAAAACATGAATATGTTTGAGCTTTCGCTTCTGTTCCTTATACTCGTGGTGTTTCTGCCGTTTCTAGCGTCAAGCATAAAGATAGTCAAGGAGTATGAGAGGGCAGTGATGTTCAGGTTAGGGAGACTAATAGGGGCTAAGGGTCCAGGAATATTCTTCAGAATACCAATAGTTGATACGTTCATTAAGGTAGACTTAAGGATCGTCACTGTTGATGTCCCAAAGCAGGAGATCATAACGAAGGATAACGTAAGCGTGAAGGTAGACGCCGTCGTATACTACAGAGTAGTGGATCCCGTGTCAGCAATAACTAAGGTATCAAACTACCATTACGCGATCGCGATGCTGGGTCAGACAATACTAAGGGACGTCATAGGGCAGGCAGAACTTGATGATCTCTTACAGAAGAGAGAAGAAATAAACAAGAAGATCCAGGAACTCATAGATGAGGTCACAATGCCTTGGGGAGTGAAGGTAACAGCGGTAACAATAAGGTCCGTCGAACTCCCTGAGAATATGATGAGGGCGATGGCCAAGCAGGCCGAGGCCGAAAGGTGGAGAAGGGCTAGGGTAATCGAAGCAGAGGGTGAGAGGCAGGCAGCTAAGATGCTGGGTGAGGCAGCACGCATATACGAGGAACACCCAGCCGCGATGAGGCTGAGGGAACTTCAAACAATGGTTGAAATAGCCAGAGAGAAGGCACTCGTGGTGGTGACGGAGAAGGGGGCCCACGAGTTAGGCAAGACTGTGGCAGCTGCGTATACTATGGAGAAAAAATTGAAGGAACAAGGATAAACAAGAATTCCATATCATTCGAGGGTACCTATGGGTGAGGGGGTAGCTACGGTAGTCAAACACACCTTGACGCGGTGGTGGGGAAAGGCAGCACCTTACATTGTGCTGATTGTACTAGCTATAACGCTCCCAACTCTAGCGAATTCCTATATCTTCACCGTATGGAGCGGATGTGCTTGCGCCCCTGCCGCGCTAGGGACTTCAGTAGCATACACAACACATCGAGAAATAACCACGGCGGTACTTGTGGAAGTAACGCCTCCTTGGGACACAATAGACGACGGAGTAAAGGAATGCATTCTCAACGCACTGAAGTATGCGGAAGGTCATAACTACGCACTAATACTGAGCATAGATAGCTACGGAGGACTGCTTGAGGCCGCATTCTCAATAGGCGATGCATTCGCTAAGGCTAGAGTCCCTGTAATAGCGTACGTTAGCGGTGGCAAGGCCTTAAGTGCAGCGACAATGATAATATTACCCGCGAACATAATTGCATTATCCCCTAACTCTATAATAGGGGCTATGCAACCCATCATGTACAATCCAACGACAGGCACGATAACGTTCATCAATGAGTCCAAGATAATAAACCCCGTAGTTGCTAAGGCAGTGTCATACGCTAAGCTCAGGAATAGGAACACTACGGCCGCAAAACTATTCGTAGTAAAGAGTTTAGTACTAACAGCTGATCAGGCAGTCAAGAACCACGTGGCCGACCTCATCGCGGACAACTTAGACGACCTGCTCAGGAAGATAAACGGCATGCACGTGAACACCTCTACCGGAACATATGTCTTAAGAATAACTAACGTGGAGAAATACTCATGTAGCTTAAGAGCCAGAGTGCTATCCACCCTTGAGAACCCTATGGTAAGTAGTGTGCTGATGACCATAGGCATACTCGGAACAATATTTGCGATACTTTCAGGTAAACTACCTATCCTGCCGCTGGCACTCCTCTTCCTGCTACTAGGATTAATAGGTTCGGGCTTTAACCCAAACATAATCTCAATACTGTTCCTCATCATAGGGGGTATAATGCTCGCAATAGAACTCTTCGTAACACCTGGATTCGGAGTGATAGGCATCACAGGAATAATATTGATTGCCGTCGGAATAGCCTTAGCCCCAGCAAACATACCTTCAGGATTTAACCCACCCGCCACCTACGCACGCGACCTCCAGATAGCCGCAGTTGTAATAGGTGGAGGGCTCGGAGCACTAACAGGGTTCATATTGTACAAAGTGATTCAGGCAAAGAGATCAAAGCCGCAGAAATTCGACCCAGTAGGCAAGATAGGTAAGGCGGTAGACAGCATAGAGCCGGGTGGTAAGGGGTTCGTCGTTGTGGACGGAGAATACTGGCTAGCGACGAGCGACACACGGATAGATAAGGGCTCAGAAGTAATCATTACTGGGATGGAGGGCCACGTGCTTAGGGTGAGGCCCCGTGGAACTGACGGGGGTAGCTGACCTACCGCTACATTGGGGGCACGTCCCGCCATGGTTAGCCAGAATAATGCGTAAGCTAGCTAAGGGAATACTGGAGGTAGCAGTACTCGAGTTAGGGCGTGAGGGACTACTTCGGAGGTTAGCTAACCCACTATGGTTTCAAGCACTAAATAACGCGATAGGAATGGACTGGGATAGCAGCGGCTCAACAACAGTGACCACGGCAATAATAAAGGAAGCTCTACTAGAAATAAATGCAGGGCTACGGCTAGCAGGAGGAAAAGGATTACTCTCCAGAAAAACACCGGAGGAGATACGGAAGTATGGAGAGGAGTTGGGCCTAAGCTCAAGGAGAATAGAGGAACTCACACACATCTCGAAGTTAAGTGCGAAAACCGATAACGCGTTACTACAGGATGGCTTCAACCTATATCACCATACCGTACTCTTCAGCGAAGACGGTTACTGGGTAGTTATTCAGCAAGGCATGAACACCGAATCAAGGTACGCAAGAAGATACCACATAGCATGGTATGTATCGCCTGACGTAACCCTAGACCCGCACTCAGGAGTAGTTTCAGACATTAAGGTAAGACCCCTAAACTTAACTAGCATAAAGTCACTGTCCACTAGGAAATTAATTGTGGATATGCTCAATGAGAAACCAAAGAAGGTCTTACAGGACATAGCCAGAGCAAATGCAATACTAAAGGGGCAGAGAACATTATTTGGCTCACCACAAAGACCCATCCTTAGGAACATACCCTACTATAAACCAGTGAGGCTGAATAACCGCTTACTTACAGCACTCAAAAACGCATATGAGGTAAAGCCTAAAGACTTAAAGGAAGTACTCACTGTCAAGGGACTAGGTCCCGAGGTGCTTAGAGCCCTTTCGCTTATTTCAGAACTAATATATAGGGAACCCCCCTCACTCGAGGACCCTGTCACCACACCATACAGTCCGTTCAAATATGCATTCACGATTGGCGGTAAAGACGGCATACCCTACCCTGTAAAGAAGGAGGTGGCAGAGGCAGTGATCAAGGAGTTAGCGGAGTTAATTAAAGATTCAAAGTTAGGGGACAAAGAAAGATTGTTAGCTTTTAGGGCATTACGTAAACTTGCACCAAAAGAAGTTACAAACATTTAAGTCTAAGGACAGTGCCTCAAGAGTAACGTGTAATAAAAGAATATTGAAAAATCCCGAATAGTTGATTTAATTAAGACCAACGTACATTAGAGAAAAGTGGTGACCACACAGTTGAGTACTGGTGAACTCATACGATATGTCTCTGGGATAATGGAAGGACTGCCATATAAGTTAAGCGTATTTCCAGCGACAGTTATTGGTGGCTACGGGAACCCCAAATCAACAGATGTGAAATTAAGTGTTGAATATCCTTTAAAGAACACACTGTTGAACATATCAGTTTCAGGGAGAAACCTTGCCGTTAGGAAGCTCCTTTGGAAAGTTACGCTAGGTACAGTTACGTTAGTTAGAGAGTTTAAACCTCAAGTTATAATTAAATCTAATGATAGATCATACGCGTCCATGGTATTTGACGTGGCTCAAATCCTTAGAGAGCCGGGGAAGTATGAATTGTCCATATCATGCGAATCATCTGAATCTATAAGAATAGATGAAGTTGGTTTGATAGGAGTAATCCCACTAAAAGGTGCTAGAGTCTACATGAACTACTGGGCAGGCGAGGCATCCATTACGCCGGGCGAGTCATACGAATTTGAACTAAAGAATACGGATAAGGGGAACATAGGTCTAGTAATGGTCTTTACAATGCCATCAAGAAATGCGTCTCTGGTCGTGCGCATAGGTGAGAATAGGATAGCTAATGTAACAGGAGTAGTAGGAACGGATGAAATTACGCTGAAGGAAGTTCAAGTGCCTGAAAATGCTATATTAAACGTAGAACATCTTAAAGCATGTGTTAATTACTATCCTAAGAATGTGATGTTACATGAGGTTCTGTCATATATCCCCCTGACCCCAGGACCTAAAATAGAATTAGACGCCAGACTTAGCGGTGAGAGTGTTGAGGCGTACTTAAGGAACACAGGATCCTCAGTAGCATACAATGTAGTCGTTGTGGGAATATCAGGGGGTTTCATGGCTTTCAGAGAAGTTGTAGAGAGTATAATGCCAGGCGAAGAGAAAAGTTTGTCGTTCCGCGTTACCAAGAAAATAGTTTCACCCTTCATAATAAGAGCTGTGTATTATGGTGTCTGGGGTCAAACCATAGTAAGCAAGCGACTAAAGTAAATGTAGTGCTCTTACAACCATATCTAAAAGGAAGGCTAACGATCCAGCAAAGATGGCTACCTTAAGATAAGATCTCAATCTAGCTGCAATATCCTCAGCAGAATCCTCTTTAATGTTCATTAGCGTAATAGCAGAGTGAATTATAATGATATCCGTCACAATGGCAAGTGTGCAATAAACGATCCCAAACCCCAACATTGTGGGTAACGGTGATATTACTACAACGCTTAACAGGATTATAGATGCTACAACCGATGCACGACGTATACCGAGTACCCTAGGTAAGGACTTAACATTCCTTAATGCATCAGCTCTGTAATCCTCTATAGTCTTAACGACCTCCCTGCCGAGAAGTAGTAAGAACGCGTAAAGTGCCGGGAGATACGTCTGATTGACTAGTTCAATCCTACCTAAAGGCTCGGACGTTGCCAGACCTCCATACACTATGGATGCAGCGCCTTCAAAGGCAACAACTACGTTACCTAGAAATCCAAGTTCTTTCAATTTGTATGAATAAGCAAAAAGTAAGACGATATTCAGAATTACAAACGTAAAGGAAATCGGACCTGACATAAGAGATAGAGCAACAGCAATTAAAGCTAAGACTATGCTAAAGATAAGTGCCTCAACGCGACTGACGGCGCCAGAGGGAATCGGTCTGTAGGGTTTATTAACTGTGTCGACTTCGGCATCGAAATAATCGTTTATTACGTATCCTGATGCTGCTGCCAACATCACTGTTAAAACAGGCAGGATAGGGTTAATCACATTACATTGTGTTTTGGTGAAGATTATCAGCCAACCTATTAAGGTAGTTATTATTGTAGCTAGTAAATTATGAGGTCTAGTCAACATCATGTATGCTTTAATTTTCCTTATGGTTACGGAACTCATCCTAAACTCTCCTCAATTTTCCTGGACTTTAGAGCTTCCAGTAGCTTCTTCGAGACATTATAACAACCCATACCTCTTTCTAGTAAACCTAAGTCTATTAACTTCCCTATACACTTAGCAGGGTCATTGATTCTGTAAATACCCCGTAACTCCCTTATCGCTATGAGCTCTCCTACGGAACGATGCTTAATGAAGTACTTAAGCACCTTCAGTGACTCTTGGTCTAGGCTCTTGAGCACCCTTTTTAGGTCATCAGTGTCCATGGTAGTTGCCCTACTCCTTACTTTCTGAGACTACCTTAAAATATGGAGGTTCAGTAGTAGTAGGTGTTCTGATAATTATGCTCTGTGATGCGTAAGGCACGCTTACCTCTATGTGTACACATGTTCTCAAATGGGCATCCCTCGCTGCAATAGCCGAGTGCCTCGCATTTCCCTGAGCACCCATTAACACATATCGGTTCGGACTTTGTGCAACAGTGGCGACCGAAGAGCCAAAGGAAGTCGTCCAGTATAAGAGGATCCATGTTCGTGATCCTTGCAATATACTTGTAAGCTTCCCTAACAGTGAATCTTAACTCTACGTCCTCATCCCAGCTGAATTCCTTCCCTTTCAGTATTTTCTGAAGTAATTGCTCGGAGGGCTCCACTATTCCGAGGCGTAGCGCTACCCTGACTAAGTGATTGTCTACGGGAACCTCAGCGTTGTATGGGTCCTCGTAAGTGAAGAGGCCTCTCCGTGAGATAAATTTAGCATATAAGTATGCTTTCTTCTCAACAGGATCCGAGTAAGCTTTGAATACCTTAAGCAGATCTATAAGCCCGTAGCCCGGCATTCCTTTTAGTCTGCTCCCCGCCCTATTTATGATGTTGCATACTTTCCCGTCATAGAACTTAAGGAGTTTAATACCAATATCCCTCAGTAGCTCGGCGCGGATGTCTGGATCCCAGATGGTTATTTTCTTGTTATCGGAGGTTATGGAGAGCCACTCGGCAACTTCATTAGTAGTTACTCTCGAAAGACGCTCGGGTGAGAAGAACTCAGGGTCTGTAACGAATTTCTTCATACCTAACCTGTAGAGAAGGTCTGCTCCATGAAAGAACTCGCCATTAACAAATCCTTCAAAAGGTTGGTAACGACTTGTCCTGTGATCTAATGCAACCATACACAGGAAGTATCTGAGGATGTACTCCACATCACTACCTACCGGAGGGTAATATCGCTCATCCGTGAAGTCGTCTAGCTTTGCGCTCCTCACTAACTTGCCCATTATTAAAGCAACACGCGCTATCCTCCCGTAATTTAGCCTCACACCATATACGGGGAAGTCACTCAAGGTTCTCACCTAGGTATGTCCCTTGATACGTCTTATGAGGTGGCTTAACTAGTTTAATGAAAACTAGTTGTGCAACGCGGGCATTTCTCTCGAGGGTAAGTCCATTAGGGTTAATGACGTGAAGAAGGGCCTCACCCCTACCTACGTATCCAGGGTCCCAGACGGTGCACATGAGTATCACACCTGAACGCAGTAGCGTAGACCTAGGAAAGCATAACGCGACAGAGTCTGAGGGAACCTTAACAACCTCGTTGAACATTACCTTATATACGCCAGGTGTCAGGCTCCACACACCTTCCTCACCAGGTATGGGCACGTACCTCGGCAGGACACGGTTTCCGATACCCAGTACGAGCTTTCCTTCAATGCTGTACACTTGTTTCACGGTAAGATCAACACCAGCGGGCTGTATCTGAGTATTTGGATCCACAAGCATCTTCACGAAATTAGCAGCCTCTATGCCGGGTATGGCCATGCGCCATCACTCAGTCCTTACCTTAGATTCCTGAGTTATTGATGTTTCGGGTTACTTAGGGGCTCCCTAACGTTGAGTACTTCACCGGTAGCCTTAGCTTCAGCAGGAGTTCGCAGAGCATGCAGTATTTCCTGCCAAATGCCATGGGCGACCCGCATAGGGGACACTGAGGTAGTTCCTTAGCTGGGTAGGTTAAGGCTTTACCTTCAAGCAAGGTTCTTATGGTCTTATCATACCAATTGAGTACCTTAAATAATGTTCCTGGGCTTCTTCCCTCAACCTCTTGGAGGTATTCTCGAAGTTTGGCACGCAGGGTTGGGGCGTGAATTATGTAGGGGCAATCCACCTCCTGGAACTCAAAACCGGTAGCGTACGCGTACGCGGTTATCTCGTACTCATAGATTTTCCTTAAAGGTTTCACCCTCTTAACGAAGTATTTGCTTAGCGGTTTGCTTGAGGGATGTAGCTGTATGAACCTAGCGAGATCTCCCCGCATGAGATCAGCGAGTATTGTCTGTACCTCATCGTCAAGATTATGCGCCGTTAACACACAATCATAACCGTACATTAGGGCATAGTGATTCATGATTCTTCTTCTTAGAATACCGCAGAATGTGCACGGGCTTACGTTAATTCTAAGCTCGCGCGCCCTTAACACTAACTCTTCCAGGGTATATCCGACGTAGGATTTGAAGGGGACTACATGCAATTTAATTCCGAATTTGCGGGTTTTCTCTATAATCCACGATATGTTTGACACACGATTATATCCCGGGATGCCCTCTATTATGGTTATTACGCCAAGGAGTTTAGGGTTGTGGATCCTAGCTATGATGTCCAACAGTACGTAACTGTCCTTCCCTCCGGAAAGCGCTAATAGTAGGCGATCATCCTCATCGAACATATTGTTACGTGTTATTTCAGCAGTAACTCTGTTTACTAAGTCCTTACGCAGGCACTCGAGGCACAGTGCCCTACCCGTGTGGCGTTGTAAGAAAATTGCTGGACTAGCTCCGCACATACTGCAAGCTATCCGTGATGGCGTAACACCCACCTAGGTAGCTGTGTACTATGCGGCAGTAAAAATATTTTAGAGAGACGAACCTTGAAAGCTGATGGGGGTGTTAGGGCTATGGTCGATGCGTTAGTGAAGAAACCGAGATTAATTAAGATGAGGGGAATTGAAACAGGTCTTCGCAGGGGGAGAGGATTCAGCAAGTTAGAACTTGCGGAGGTTGACTTAACGATCGCTGAGGCAAGGAAGCTCGGACTGCCAGTCGACCCCAGGCGAAGGAGCAAGCATGAGTGGAACGTTAAGATACTGCAGGAGTACATGGAAAACCTAAAGAAAAGCTAAATCAAATAAGCACAATCGTTACGAGAAACTCAATTTCATGCTGGTCAGTAAGTCATCGTACTTCCCAATTCTGACGGAACGAATTCCAGTTGCCGAAAGCACTTTTAGAGCGGTTTCATACCCACCGAGTGCTACTAAGGCACTCCTTAGTACACTATGGAGCTTAAACTTACGTTTAAACGTGTTGACCTTGATCATGAAAGCATGAGGAAGCTTCTCAAGGTCTGTGCACTTGAGAATGTCGAGTAATGCACGGAAAACACGCGAAATAGCGTAAAGACCTCCCCCAGTTAACGGTTTTACAAGTGAGGCTGCGTCACCGAAGAGTAACACGCCATTACTGGCAACTACGCTGTGGGGTAAGTCAATAGGTATTAGCCCTCCGAACCGCTCAATGATGCTTCTTACATGATAGCCTTCCCTCTCAAGTATGCGTAGTATCCTTAAGACACCAGCGTACGCGTTAAGGCCATGTAGGTCAGCGGTGCCAATTAAAGCTATCTTATCGGCGACGGGGACGCACCAGCCGAAGAAGTTACGACTAATCCTCCTGTCAGCGTATACTACAGTAGTTTCTGGCGATTTGTCGAGTGAAATTAGTCGCTGTATACCGATGAGATTCTTGGGCTTACTGTAGAGACCAAGGCTTTTTGCAAGTACCCGGGCTGCCCCTTCACACACTACAGCAATGTCGTATCCTGTGTGATTCCCTTTATGATCAATTAAGATGTTACGATGAGGATGAATCGCCCTTACTTTATGTTTAAGCTTAATGGTTCCTCCTGCCGATAGGACAGCATCTGCGAGTTCCTCTTCTAGCTTAACTCGATCTAATAGGTAAACGGGTTCCAGTAACTTAAGGTAGATGACGCTCCGTCCTCCCGTATCCCTAACTACATATTCACGGAATTTGCTGACCACGCAGCTCCTTGCGATACTCCCGAAAGCCTGCACAGTAGTCTCACTAACTAAGCCTGTGCAATGCTTTGGAACACCAACCCTAGGATGCTCTTCGAGAATGAGCACATCTTGATAACCAGTAGCAGTAATCGCTAACGCAAAGGATAGTCCAGCCACGCCTGCTCCAATCACACGTACGCGCATACTGCATCGCTCTGTTCATAAGGTTACTCTAACATTTAAGGATCTCAAGGTTAAAACTAAGGCCGAAGTAAATGTAATCGAGAGAAATCTACTCTAGGTAAGACCTGTCAGTTATTTCGTAGTCAAACCTCGATGCACGCAGAGCTCTCACGATGTACATGAAAGCTCTCTCAGGGTTTGTGTGTTTGCCGCAGGAATAAACATCGACTGTTGCGAATGAATGCTCTGGCCATGTGTGTATGGTTATGTGTGATTCTAAGATTACTCCCACAACGCTGACTCCTGGCACGATATGCCAGGCTTTGACGTCGAGCAGCGTCATCTTGCCCTCACGTGCGGCGTTCCTGACAACATCAACTAAGTAATCAGGGTTCGATAGCAAGTCGCTGTCGCAGCCGTATAAATTACCGTAAACATGCTTGCCAAACACCTTGTATTCCTGCTTGACGCCTATCTCGTACATCTGTCCTACCTGCGTCATTACCCCCAACCCCCTTTAAATAGGGGGTACCCTATTTAAAAGTTTATCCCCCCACACCCTACCCCCTCATACGTTGATATAAGGATTATTTTAGAGTGTGCGTGAGCCAAGGAATTTTTACTATAAGATATTGTTTAAGAGATCATTTTACCATATTCACGCTTTAGCTCGAGCTGAGTAAAGTAGGTATTAACGTGGGGTTCTAAGAAGCGTTACTTATAATTAATTGCGATGGCTAGTATTGTATGAGGGATATTACATGCCCATACATTTGAAGGTAAATCAAGATGACATAGCTGAGAGGGTTGTAGTAGCGGGTGACCCCGCAAGAGTTGAGTACATCAGTAAGAAATTCCTTGAGGAACCACGCCTAGTTAACACAAACAGAGGGTTGATTGCATACACAGGGAAGTATAGGGGAGTAGGGATTTCTATAGTAACTCACGGCATGGGTGCTCCCTCAGCCTTGATAGTACTCGAAGAACTCATACAAGTTGGGGCTAAGGCGGTGGTCAGGTTAGGATCCTGTGGAGCTATGGTGCCTGGAATGAAAATAGGTGACGTAGTCATACCTACGGGCGCCTCATACTACCCTGGAGGAACATATTACCAATACTACAAGGAACAAGTATGTGCACCTGCGGTACCGGACTTCAGCCTACTAAGAGCACTAGTGGATGCGACAGAGGAAAAAGGTTTAACCTATAGACTTGGTCCAGTACTAAGTAGTGATGCGTTCTACGCGGAAGACCCTGATTTTGCAAAGAAGTGGGCTTCCAGGGGGGTTATTGCTGTGGAAATGGAGTGTGCAGGAATATTCTCAATAGGTCTTATGAGGGGAATTAAAACAGCATCGCTGCTTCTGGTAAGCGATTCGTTGGTTGAGGACTTGGGGTTTGCCGATGCTAAGGTACTGAATAAGTATGCAGACAAAGCGGCTGAAGTGGTCTTAGATGCGTTGACGAAGGTAAAAGTCTGAGAGACTTCAGGATATTACGATTTTCTCGAAAATATTACTTTCATTGATGTTGAGGAATCCAGTAAATTCTCCAGTAAGCTATATATTGAATTAACACATCCTAAAGTCAGAAGATAGGTGAAAGTATGCCTGAAATCGATGAGTTAATTGAAAGTGAGATTAGGAGACCTACGGTGTTCATTGACGAATCTGTACTGTATCCAGAGTACGTCCCTAAGAGACTACCCCATAGAGAAACACATGTAAGGAAAATAGCGGCGTTCTTCAAGGCCTTCTCTGATAGTCCGGGCAGGACTTCCGTCAGGGTCGTCCTCGTAGGTCCTGTAGGTACTGGTAAGACAGCGACCGCAATAGCATTCGGCAGAGCATTCTCCAGAATGATGCAGAGAAGGGGCGTGCTCCTAAAGTACGTCCATGTAAATTGCTCTAAATCATCTAACCCCGCCTCTATTTTCAGGGATATAAAAAATCAACTTGGGCTACCACTACCCGATCGAGGCTTATCAGCACGTGAAATGGCTATAGGATTACTTAGGATACTTGAAAGAGAGAATATGTACGTGATAGTGACACTCGACGAAATAGAGTACTTCATAAAATCCTCGAGTCCCTCAGGAAGGTTCCTGCTACTGAGGTTCTACGATGTCTTCAAGGAGGACGTCAAGAGACTGAACTTCATCTACGTAACCAGAGGGTCCCCTACAGGCATACAAGCCGTGCTAGACAGTATAACAGGAAGTTACCTGATGGAGAACGTAATACCGTTCCAACCGTATACGGCAGCAGAATTGATGGATATACTGAACGACAGGGTCAAGGAGGCATTTTATGAAGGCGTGGTTGACGAGGAGGTCGTGGAGAGCATAGCCCGCTTAACAGGCTATGATACAGGTGGAGACGGTAATGCTAGGAAAGCTATAGCAATACTCCACGCGGCAGGCAAGTTAGCGGACAAGGAACTAGCTGAGGGGAGGGCATCAAGGGTCACAGTAGATCACGTTAGGGCAGTCGTCGCCCAGGAATATCAGTCACTGATAGACGTGTTAGACAAAATATACCACCTTGAGCTGCATGAAATACTTGTCCTTAAAGCGATAATACTAGCACTCTACAGGACAGGTGAGAGCTTCATACCTATGGGAGAGATAGAACGTACTTACCGTGAAATATGTGAGGAACTAGGTGAAGAACCCCGAAGGCACACTAGGGTATACATGCTAGTGATGGACCTTAAAAGAAGAGGCATAATAATAACTAAGACGAGCATGAAAGGCAGAAGAGGTAGAAGCACCTATGTTGGATTCGCTGCTGCACCTCTTGACAAGTTGCTTGAGAAGCTAAACAGAGTGATAGAGGAGAAGAGGCTGATAAGATGATGGGGGAGAACAAGGTTAAGATAGAGGAGGTTCTTGCTAGCAAGGGACGCGTTAAGGTACTCAAAGCCATAATAAATTCAGGTGAGATTAACTTAACCCAAATACTCCATATGACTGGGCTGAATTACAGAACTGCGGTTCGCCACATAGACTTCTTAGTTAAAGCAGGGCTCATCGAGGAACTAAGAATAGGTAGGGCTAGAATATACAGGCCTAAATGGATTGACCCTAGAATAAGGCTACTGGAGGAGTTACTAAACGAGTTCTAGGTGTCTCACGAGCTATAATGATCTTAGCCCAGGAAGCGCTCCCAAGCCTCAAATAGGGGGTAAGGCATCCATAGTTATAAAACTAAAGCCTGACTGCATTGAATTCCGGTAGCGAGGATCCTTACTTCCTGAAGAATGCATCGAGACCCTTTCCTTTAACTTCCTTTCGTTTTCTTCGTCTCCTAGGTTTCCTCTCAGTAGTGCCACCCTCACCTTCGATTCTCTGTTGTCCCTCAGATAAACTAACTTCTTTCTTAACTTCCTTTGCAGATTGAGCATGTTTCTTTAGAGTTTCTTTGGCTGTCTCTTTCCAAATCTCAGCGGCCATTTTCGATATGATCGCAGCATTCTGTGGGGAAAGATACTTTATCATATGCTCATCTAGATTTAAACCGGCTGCAAGCCTTGCCGCGTACTCAGGATTGCGATCGAATATTATCTTGATATACGGCAACACGTCATTCTTTACCTTCCTCTTGGAAGCGAGTATGTGGCGACCTATGATCTCAGCCACCCGCTCCCGCAATTGTCTCATTTCCTTGGTTCTTGACATAAGCAGAATCTTTTGTGGGAATTGATACTTAACCCACTTATACCTAGCTCTTGGGTCATTAACTATGGAGAGTGCCACTCCCGCAGTCATTAACTCTATGGCGTAAGGTAGTAAATCCCATGACCCACTCCTAACTATCCGTCCAAAGAATACATCAGCGCGCGAGAGTTTCTCGTACGCTCTCCATAAGTCCTCCGGATCAGTGATTTGAAGTGGTAAGTTCTCGTTAATCCACTGCATTAACTCATCAGGTGATAGATCTGTCTGTGACGCTGCTTGCCGTGCTTGCCAAGCATACTTAGAGATGAATATCTTACGTACAACCTCATAGGGAGCGTAGACTCTATCGCGGTACCTGAGTACCGCCTTACAGATCTTTAGCGTTACCCGACCGAATCCCTCGGCTACAGCCTCTAGGTCGTTTATCGCCGAGCGTAAGTCTCCTTCAGCCCTCTCGGCTATGAAGTTAATCGCATCCTCATCACACTGTATCCTCTCGAGTTCGCAGATCCTTCTTAAGACCTTCTTAACGTCGGTCTTAGTGAGCCTCCTGAAGTTTACCATGAGGGATGCGTCTCTTATTGGTTTTAATTTCTGTTCCCATGCATTGTTAGCTGTCATCACCACGGGATTCTTGGTTATTTTGATAAGATCGAGTATGGCTTGTATTGCACCCTCATCGGCTAGCCTTGAGAGTCCGTCCACTTCATCGAGTAGTATGAGCTTTCCTCGGCCAGTGAGTCCACGTTGTGTTGCTGCGACCTTAGCTATTCTCTCTATATCGGTTGCCCTCCTATAGTCGCTAGCGTTCATTTCAATTAACTCGTAACCGAATTCATTAGCTAATGCCTCTACAAGGGATGTTTTGCCGCATCCCGGCGGCCCATTAAATAAGGCGGCCTTCTTCACCGGTCTGCCCGCAACCCAACTCTTTATCCACTTAAGTGCCACTGCTTTGGCTTCGCTCTGATTTACGACATCATCAACGCGTTTCGGTCTGTATTTTATCACCCACGGAAGTCTGGGCATGATTGTGGCCCCTTTCGTTGTTTGAGCATTATTTCTGCCTCCTCCTCAAACTTTTACCCAACATAGCTATTCTCGCTAGTAACGTGTTCAGTTGTATTTCGTCGTCAGCTCCCTCTACGATCCTGAACTGTATCTCCCCTATGTAGTCAGCAATATCTATCCTCACAGGTTCCGGTATGTCGAGTTCCGAGCTGAATATTTCCCTGTGCATTTGCTTAACTATATCCGTTCCTGAGAGACCGTAAGTGGCCATCAGGTTCCTAAGCATGTCTCTCGCCTTGAGGAAATTACCTTGAAGTGCCGTCCTAATCATTTCTCTAACTTCTCTCGGATGGGCCAGCCCCACGACTTTGTATACATTTGCAATGGTTACTTCACCTAATGCAGCGGATGACTGGAGTATGTTTATGGATCTACGCATGTCGCCCTCGGAGATGTCGTAGATAGCTTCGAGAGCATCCTCATTGCACTTAACTTTCTCTTGATCACAAATCCACTTCAACCTAGCTATCACATCCTCCTTCTTCAGAGGTACGAACCTAAACACTGCACACCTTGATTGTATCGGCTCAATTATCTTGCTTGGGTAGTTAGCTATTAGTATGAAGCGCGTTACCTCGACGTACATCTCCATGAGCCTTCGTAATGCCTGCTGTGCGTCAGCGGTCATGTTATCCGCCTCATCCAGCAAGACTATCTTAAACGGAATATTTGCTGGTAACTTACTCCTAGCGAACTCCTTTACTTTCGTTCTGATTACGTCGATGCCTCTCTCGTCCGAAGCGTTTAACTCAAGCATATACATCCTATAATCCTCGCCATACAGGTCGTGGGCGAGGGCGTGAGCAGCTGTCGTCTTACCTGTTCCGGGCGGCCCAGCAAATAATAGATGTGGCATGTTTCTCTCCTTCACGAATAACTCCAGTCTTCGCACGATTTCCTCTTGATTAACTATTTCCTTAAGACTTCTTGGTCTATATTTCTCAGCCCATAGTAATTCTGCAAGAATTTTCCTAGACCTTGCTGTCGACAGGATTGACCACCTAAGAAATGATGTGCTACATAATTAAAAATAGATTCATCATCACTCTCTTGCTTCTACCGCTTAGGCTCTGCGATCCTCTTAATGACAGTAGCTTGCGCGGTACTCCCGTTAACCTTAGTTATCCTGATTCGGACCTTCTCACCTGGAACAGCCTTTGGTACCGCTATCTTAATGCCGCGATAGTGAACCACACCACGACCTAACTCATCCATTTCGCTGATTATTACGTTTACTTCATCGCCAACTTGCAGAGTTCTTTTCCTGTTACCTCGCTCCTCCCTATGATATATGCTGAAGCGTTGAACGTCCACGCTATAAGGATTGGAGTAACGTCTGTACCTGGTCATTCATTCACACCCGGCTACAAGGAGAGTCTTCAAGTTAGTCACGGCATTCCCTTGCCTCTAAGATTAAAAAGGTTGCTGTAGGTATATTCCAAAATGTCTCGAGGATTGTGCTTAAACCATCAAGAGTATTAAAGACGCGCGTACCTAGGTTAAGGTGGGGATACGGTGATGAAAATCGTAGTAATTCATCTTACGACCGACAGCGACCCTAACGTGGAAATAAGCGCATATGATTCCAAGGGCAGGTTAGTGAAGAGGTTCTCCAGCCCCTCAAGATCATCCATAAGCTTGCGAAACTATTGTGAGTCGCTTTTAATTTCAAGATACGTTTACAGGCCGGGAGGCCTTATAGTAATTCAATGTAGGCAGGGTGCTGATGCTTGAATAACGTGGTTGAGGTTCTGGAGGAAAACACCCGTAGTAAAACGGGCAAGCACAAAAGGAGGGTTCTGTTCTATGTGTTGAGAGGGAAGTGTGAGGAGCTTAAGTATGATGTGGTGAGGAGGGAGAGAGTGAAAGGTCTTTACGCGGTTGGGGAGGCTTTTAGAGAGACAATTAAGATTCCAGAGGATGCCGTCGTAGTTATACTAGATGTTAGGTTAAATAGTAGGGGGCGCATAAAGGGGGAGGTTAAAGTAATCGGCTCTAAGGGGGAGATCTTAGGGGAAGCTGTCTACAGGAAGTTGAAGGTGCGCTTTAAGTACTTAATTGGTGGGGAAGTAATTGATTTCGTTAGGTGCGTCTTCAGAAAATTAAGATTGCCGGTGAAGAAGTATGCCATTGTCTCCAACAGACGAACATAAATTAATCAGGAGTAGAATAATTAGGGCCTTCAGCGAAGCAGGATTCTTTATTTTTTCAAAGCATGAGCATCAGCTCGTCAGCAAGATATTAAGGCAAAGTAACCTTCATCACGTACTGAGAGTGAATGTCCTAGACCCTAAGAGGGGTTTATTCATAGTGGAGATAGATCCTAGAACGTATGTAATGAAATGTCATGATAAATGCATGATAATGGATGTCCTCGACCAGCAATGCTATATAGAGTGTAAGGAGAGTAGCAAGTTATCTGTACTTAAGGAAGTTATCCTCAAGTTGAGTAAGGAAAACAACAGCAGCTCGGAAACCTTACAGGTTTAAACAGGTGAGGGAGATGGACTTCAAGCAGGTAATACTTGTCAGGACAGACATTAGGATGAGCCGGGGGAAGTTAGCTGCACAGGTGGCGCATGCAGCGGTCGCGGCTGCGTTCGAGGCTTACAGAGTAAAGCGGGAATGGTTTGAGAGGTGGTTCGATGAAGGTCAGAAGAAGGTTGTCCTGAAGGGAGGATCGGAGGAGGACCTCCTTTTCTATTACAATAAGGCTAAGGATATGGGGTTACCTGCGGTCATCATAAGGGATGCTGGTCATACAGAGCTTCTCCCAGGAACGCTAACGACCGTGGGCATAGGGCCGGCTCCGTCTGAGATTGTGGATAAGGTGACGGGGAACCTGAAGCTTCTTTGACGGAGGGGTGTGTATTGCCTGCGTACGAAGTTAGCAGGAATGAACTGGATAAATTCGTAGGTATGACGGTCTACGGGAGGCCGGAGATCTACATAGATTCAGAGGCTACCTTCAAATTCACGCCAGCATCATTTAAGGTATTTGAGGTGGGGGATGACGGGTCTATAGCATCACCACTAAGCGACACTGAAGGTGAGTACATATGCAAACGCAGGGAATCCGTCAGGTATGTCCTATGTAAGGTGGGTGTCTCAACCAAGGATGCGGTTGACGCCCTTACACGGGCAATGGGTGTGAGAGTGGGTTACGCCGGCCTAAAGGACGTTAACGCCTTCACATGTCAGTACGTAACCGTTAAGTGTAGGCCAGGGCTTCGTTTAAAGAAGAAGTACATATTATTAGATGGTGCTGCCCGTTTCTACTTCAAGGATGTCAGACAGTTCATGATAAAACGTGGTGACTTAGAAGGCAATGTGTTCGAAGTTACTATAGATGAGATTAGCCATGTAGAGGAGAGTGTACTGCGCAGGGCCCTGCAGGTAATGTCAACAGCGCCTTTCCCGAACTTCTATGGGTACCAGAGGTTCGGGTCTCGGAGACCCGTGTCTCATATTGTTGGGCAAAAACTCCTTGAAGGAGACTATAAGGGGGCTGTCGACGCCTTACTGGCACCCACGGCAATAGATAACGAGTCGCGGAGGGTACTAAAGGCGAGGAAAGCCTACGCAAGGGGGGACTTAAGGGAGTCCTACGCACTGTTTCCAAAGTCCTTTCACTTAGAGCGTCGAGTGTTGAGGGCGATTATGCATGGCAAATCCTTCAGGGAGGCTCTGATGACATTAAGTCCGTGGTATCTGAGGTTCTTCGTTGAGGCTTATCAAGCTTACCTGTTTAACCTTGCCTTGAGCAAGGCGATAGCGTACTCGGATGGTCTAGATAATTTAGTATCCAAATGTGAGGTGTTCCCTCTACCTAAGCCCGGGTTGAGTAAGGACGAGTGTACACGTTACGTCGTATCGGTAATGAAGGAAGCTAACTTCAAAGCTCTCAGTGAGTTCAGGAAATTCCTTCGTAGTGGAGCAAGGGAAACATACTTTAATGTTCACAAGCTGTCTTGGGAAGTAGTTGATGAGAGACTCTTAATGCGCTTCATGTTACGCCCAGCAACCTACGCTAGTGTATTGCTTCGTGAATTCTTGAGAGGAGGATTGAAGTTAACCTAACTTAGATACCTGTTCTAATTCTGACGTTCATACCTGTTATCTTGGAGAGTAGGTCCTCTAGCACGGTGGTGTTCGCTGGGAGGTACCTGCTGTCTGACCTAGGTATCCTCACGATGTGCTCGACAGTACCATCAGGCAACCATAGAGTGTTCACGCCGATAACCCTGGCGGGATACATGAGCTGTCGCGCTATCTCACGTAAGTCTCCGTGAGCCTTATTAATGACCCTTACTCTAGTGTTTAGTCTCTCGCTTAGCGCTCTTCCTAGCCTTCCAAGGATCCTTGGGTGGATGTTGGAGTCGGTGGACTCTATGATAAGTACTAGCATGTTGCGGGTCAGTATTGATTTGACGTACTTCGCGTCCTTAAGGAATTTGAAATCAGGTCTCTCCTCTAAGTTCAGTAGCTCCCTCATAACATCTACTTCGTACTTCTCTACTTCCCCACTTTCCACTAGGCGTTGACATCTGGGACACAGCACACCCGTCCGCACACAGACGTGATCTAGCGGTATCCTCACTTCGTATCAACTCGCTACCTAACTTTGTTTTCACTAACCACACTTGGATCTAACCTTTAAACCTTTCGCGTTTTGCACCTACCTAGACTGGGTAAGGTAAGGCTTTAAAGTCCTCAGTTAACCTAAGGGCAGGGTGAGTGAAAGGTGCCCATAACGGATCCAGAGTTACTGAAGATTGTTGAAGCAAGGGTGCTGAACAAGATGGTCTGTCGTAGGTGTGGGGCGCTGAACCCTGTGGGAGCTAGGAAGTGTCGCAGGTGTGGGAGCAAGGACTTAAGACCTAAGAGGAAGAAGCTAGGCAGGTAATTCACTTAAGTTTCTCTTACACCTACTTTATTTAAACTGATTATCATATGAGAATTTCTGAATCTCTAAGTCTCTTGATTATTAATTTAGACTCGTACTCATCAAAGAGGGAAAGCCTCTGACGAAGTAACTCCCTACGTATCTTGAGTTTCCCATTCTTAATTAAGTCGGACAGATACCTGAGGTCCTCTAAATCCTGGTCGCGGCCAGCCTTAGCCTTTAGGATCAAGTAATCCTCAACACGTATCATCCTTACATCAACGCCGGCTATAGATAACGTTTCAGCATCATCAAGTATCTCCTGAGGCACATAGAAGTCGTAAATATTCTCATGCAACTCTACTGTAATTTCCTCTTCATCAATTGGGCACTTGAGTTGGGGGCCGCCCCACTCATTTTGACCTAGGAAACATCCAAGGGCCTCCGCAGCGTTAAGCACAACGTCCTCATCAAAGGATGGCATTATGTTTGTGGTGAATAAATCCACATCATCCTCTAATTCATGAAACCCCAAACGCACCATGTACACGGTACTACCTATTACAACACCATCTATTCCATTCTCACGTAACTGTACTATTGCCTTAGCCAAGGATTTCCTGCTATATCCCATCGCTACCACCCATACCTAACCCTACGTACCTAGACTAGCAGGAATTAAACTTTATAGCCCACCCAAACATGACTATCACGGGGCCGGGGTGGCCGAGTGGTCTAAGGCGGCGGGCTGCAGTGGTTAAAGCGCTACCCGCAGTAACCCGCTTTTCCGCGGGTTCGAATCCCGCCCCCGGCTCCATTATAGTACCCTATACTAAGGATTACTCACTATGAAATGATATTACTTTGTAGGTTTAACGAAATTACCTTCCTTTTGGATTCCTTAACTGTGAGTTGTCATTGTTTAGCGAGTATATGGTATTCAGATCTATGATATAGTACTTTCCTTTTGTTTGGTCGTATATTACATCGTTACGATGTTCGTTCGCGATTGTTATGAAGTCCTCTATATTGTGGAGTGTTACTTCTGCTACGCCCGAGTTATCTACGGTTCCTTTAATTAGTTTGCCCTTAAGCCGCTCTTTTAAGATCTCTTCAAGGTCTTTCCTTTCTTCTTTACCCTGTTTTAGTAGTAATCCTATAGAGATTGCTGTAGTTATTCCTAAAATTACGGAGAGTGGTAGTAATGTTGCTCTAGCTGATGAAGTTGGTACCTCTAGGCCCATGATGTTGGCCGTTGTTGGTGACTTTAGTGTTGTTGAGTTTTCCTTCACGTCTCTGAGGTTCTTAGCTATTACGTAGGTTCTTCCGTCGTCGTTTATTTGGAGTGTTATGGTGGGGCTTATCCTTGAACGCAGTGTTCTGTTAGGTAGTGCAGTCTCTATTGATGTGTCCATAGTTATTGTGATGTTGTGCTTGTCTCGTCGGACACCTATTTCCTTCTCTATTATCGTGATGTCCCTTAACACTCTAGTGAAGTTTATGCTTACACATGCTGTGAAACTATTTGTTTGATTGTTGTTTTCGTAAAGCACTCTTTCTAGGTCTATAACCTTGCCCCATCCCTCACTCCTCAGCACTGCCCCAGGCTTTACCTCATACTTACTATTGAGTGCTGGTGGGCTTGATTTAATGCTATACACGAAGCATATGCTCAGGTCCTTCACTAGTCTAGTGTAGAGCGGTTCGCCAGTACCCACATTACTTCTGTTGCCATAAAGCAAGGAGGGTTTAACTGAAGCATTGTATGAGATCTCAACGACGTGCTCCACCTTATAATTCCTAACAGTGTATGCTCGGTATTCAGGTGTTCTATAAGCAATAACTAGGTTCATTAACGTTAATGTAAGTAGCGCAAGTAATATAACTGAAATCACCTGCACATACTTAGTCTTATTCTTCCTCACCAAAGTTTTACGACCTCCAACTGAAGTATGATAATGTACAGAAGCACCGTTAGGGATATAAGCAAGGCGCTCATAGTTACGAACCCGCCAACATTTTTCATTAGTAGCACTACTGGCATGCCCACTAAGGGCACTTTAAGCGTCATCTTACCAACAACATACTTCTGAGGAACTGGGTTAGGATCCGCAGCGTCATTAGCGTCTCCTTTAAAGATGTAGAATTTTGTGTCGTTGTCCTGCACTATGTCTATGACTCGGTGAATAATCAAGGATCTCTCACCGAAATACACTGCGATGGTACCATTCTGGAGTTCACGTGCCGGTGTCACTAGCACTACGTCCCCTACATTTAGCGTCGGGACCATGCTACCACTAGTAACTACGGTTAACCTAGCTCCCGTGACTAGCAGAAATATTATACCACACGCTATGGCAAGGTTAATGATGATCAAGGCAGTATGAAGTGCCTTTCTTATCATTCCCGTCCCTGAGCGCTTACTTAGGATTAGATCATAAACTTCTCTAAGGCTTAACCGCCTACTTCGAGACACCCATAATACTGTCAACTGCAATAGCGATGTCAGCATGTATGCCAAGGATCTAATATGTCCCTGCTGAACGGGAAGAACCGGTGTTACGAATATGTAGGATCTAACTAACGACACGTAAATTATGGAAGGTATTGAACCACCCACGTAGGCTAACGTTGTAAGTACAGCGTTCTCTGCAACTAACGGAAAGAACCTGTTAATAGCAAATGATACGGCACTCTCAGAGCCTAGCGGGAAGAGCGAGAACAGCCTAGTTACAGGAATGTAGGCTAAGGTCATAATGATAGTAATCAGAATAATTAGAAGTGATCGTGTACTTAGGTTACGTAACCTATCAATGCTAGACGCAAGGATCGCGCGTAAACTCTCAAGTGCTACAATCATTGGTAACGTTCTTAAAATATTTATTACGATATTGGTAATATTCACTGAGAGAAGATTTAATCCAAACCCTAGGCTTAAGCCCATAATTACATCCGTGCTGAGACGTAAGGACAGTAGCAGGAGAAGAATCAGTGGGAGTTTATCTTTTATTGAGTTCCTAATCATGACCGTTGACTTTATCAGTAGCACCGCCCCAAGCAGCCATATGATTGCTGGCGTGACGTATGCTGACATCCCCCTTAGCTCCAGGAGAGGAACGAAGTAAGCAGCTATGACCGTGAGTATGCCCATAATAAGTGTGAGTGAAGCGTTTTCATCTTCTCCAGAGTTTCTTAGTTTGCACACGGTGCTTCAGTACCCCTTACTATAGATTTGTTATCTAAGTATATAAGTTCAAAATATATACATAAACTTCATGTAAAAATGAGGTTCATTTTACTAGCCTACATTATTATCGTGGTATGTACCTCGTGTTAGACAGGTGTGGTTGACATTGCACTATCGTACTCGTTCCACTGGATTGCGTACATAGTTATTGATATTGTGAGGTTGGCGTTCTCCGGTGCGTCCTGTAGCACCACTATCTCAAGGCTGATGTCCGCGTAATCGCCTTTGTGTAGTTGCTTCCCAAAGTTGTCTCCCCACCATATCAGCACGTCGGGCTTTCCGTCACCCGTTAAGTCTAACCTCAACCCAGTGCTGCTGGTGATTTCGTACGTAGTCTGACCGTGTATTACTACCTTCCAGATTTTCAGCGGTATTGTCCCAGCATTCTCTACTGCAAACGCTACGTGAGTGTAGTACCAGGGATATCCGTTATGTATTGTTATGTTTAGGGTATCAAGATCACCGTCACCGTCATTGTCGTAGAACTGTGCTGACGTGCATCCCACGTCCTTAGCGTCATCTATCCTCTCAGCTCCAACGGAACCGTTGGTTAAGTACGTAGCGTTCCAGTCTAGGCTTCCTGTCCCACACTCATCCTTAACGATCTCGGAACCGGGCTTAAACCGCCAGTGTAGTTCACCGGTGCTTACACTCACGTTAATTCGTAGGGTCTCGGACCACATGGCCAAGGCCCCTGTTATTATGGCTACTATTAGTAGCGTGTAGGCTATAGGTTTCAGTATGTACGTATTACTCATTTCCATACACCTTACGCAAATCGTTGTGTGGTTTTATTCAAAATGTTTTTCATATTAGTTACACCTCATTTCTTCAACTACGTGCTTAGTCTCCCGATACTTCGTTCCACTGGGCGAAGACCAAGGTTACCTCGAAGGTGTAATCCTGGTTCTCACCAGCACCTTGTAGCACGTCTATTGTGAGTGTGTACGTTGAATTACTGCCGGGATGTATTTGCGTGGACTCTGGCTTGTCTAAGCTCACGGAGAGCGCGCTAGTAGGGTACTCGCTGATGCTACTACTGTACAGCTTCACCGGTATTGAACCAATGTTATCCACCACTAGCGTTATCACGGCATGATAGCCTGGGTACGCATTCGTAATTGTGACATTCAGCTTAATCACGTCACCCTCGTTGTCGTACTTTTCTGCCTGTACGTAGCATTTTGCTACGTCCTTATCTTCATCGTTATTGAAATCTGAGTTCGGAATCTGGGGATCAGGTCCTGAGTCATTACATGTCCAGTTGCTCCATTTGACGTCAACTTCGCCAGTATTTACGTTTACGTTCACCTTTAAGGTCTCAGACCACATCGCAGCTACTGCGCCTATTGAGGCAACAAGTAGCGCGAGCGACGCGAGACTGAAGATCTGTGTCCTATTCATGGCTTTTTACCTGCAAGTATCCTTGAGTGTATATATGTATAAAATGTTGTGCAGATATAATTTAGAACAAAAATACGTAAATAAAATACGAACAAAATCTACATAGCAAAAGTACACCCATGCCCGCAGAGTTAAGGTAAGACTTAATACCCTAACCAGTTTAAGAGGGTAATGGAGGGCCCGTCGTCTAGCCCGGTTAGGACGCCGCCCTCACACGGCGGAGGTCCGGGGTTCGAGTCCCCGCGGGCCCACCAAA